>Ga0209208_10001351_pt1 | contig 34283 bp, 29 predicted proteins | sample S1TSphfallax_3_FD_187694 | JGI IMG/M metagenome (GOLD analysis project Ga0209208, IMG submission 187694) | Host-associated microbial communities from peat moss isolated from Minnesota, USA - S1T2_Fd - Sphagnum fallax MG (SPAdes) (version 2) | ecosystem: Host-associated > Plants > Peat moss >...
TGGGGCCTGGATTTCGCGGAACTCTTTGTCGATCTGCAGACAGCCAATTACCGCCTCGACCATTCCTCGGCGCAAGGCGTGCGGGAGTGGACCTTCGCATCGTCAGCGCCGCAGCCGGATTTCATCAAGACTGTGTCAGCTTGACTCGGATCGACTGGTGAATCTCGAGGCCGGTTGTAAGACGCATTCTTCCGCACACCGTCTGCGGGCGAATGGCGCTCTGTTATGTGACGAGTGATGCGAGCTGTGGGCGGTTTCGAAAGCGCGCGGACGACCGCGTTGAAAAATAGCGCCTGCTCGTCGTAGAGCGAGTCGGGCTTCTCCGCCTCGGCCCACGTCGACCATTGCACCATCACGACACCCGCCTTAGGGTCGATGGCGATGCTCTGGCCGTAGATGCCTTCGGCCCAGAACGACTCGGCGGCGGTACGCGCCGCGCCGTCCGTGTCGGTGCGGCCGGGATCGACACTCGTGTTCCACCATTGCAGTCCGTACTGACCATCCGGTGTGGCCGGCGTGACCGATCCCCGCGCCGTGGTCCAATGCGTCGATTGCTCGATCCAATCGGGCGGCAGAAGCATCTCGCCGTTCCGCAGTCGCCCACCGTTGGCGACGAACAATCCAAAACGTCCCCAGTCACGCAACGTGGCATTGAAACCGTGTCCGCCCATGTCCACGCGGCCCGGCACCAGCGCCTCCCACACCCCGTCGTTCTGCATCGCGAACCGGCTCCACAAGCGGGTCTCGAGATAATGGGCGAGGGTCATGTCGGTGGCCTGCTCGAGTACCCGGCCCGCCAGCCACGCGCCGCCGGTGTTGTAAGACCAGACCCCTCCGGGTTGCACGTCCGGTCGTCGTTTGAGTGAACTGATGAGGTGAAAGACGCAGTCGTAAGGAGCGGCCAGCGCCTCGCAGCGGGTCAACTGCGAAAAATCCGAGGTCGGATCGTCGTAGTGCTCGTTCCAGGCCACGCCCGAGGTGTGCTGCAGCAGCTGCCGCAGCGACACCGCCTGCCAGGCGGTATGGTTCAATTCCGGCAGATAGTGGACGATCGGGTCGTCGAGCGAACCGATACGGCCTTCCTTGATCGCCATGCCGATGAGGATCGACACCACCGATTTCGCGACGGAACGCGAGGTCCATAACGACGTCGGCGTGTTGCCCTGACCGTAATACTCATAGGCGATCCGCGCGTCCTTCAGAATCAAGAGACCCGTGACGTGCTGCCGGCGGCGGTAATCGGCCAGGGTCCACGACCGGCCGTCCATGTGATAGGCGAGAGACGGGAAAGCCGTGTCCGCCGCGGGTAACGGATAAGGCTCGGCGCCCTGCGTGTGGAACACGTCTCCTCGATAAAGGCGGTAGGTGTTGCGAAAGCCGATCACCCGCGAGGCGGGATCCCAGGTGAGCATGTCGGCGGCCTTTGGCAACACGGCATCAAAAGGACGGGGACACTCCGACAGACCCATTGCACGACATTCCGCGAGAGGCGCCGTTGCAGCCGATGCCGATGAGGCGGCGAGAACCGCAAGCGCGCAGGTTCCAAGGCGCCTGGACGAGAAGGAATGTCTCATCGAGCATCCCTCCAAGATTCAGTGCTGATAGACCATGCGACCGCCGAACATCGTCCAGACGACGCTCGCAGATCACCCAGAATCTCGAAGTGCATTGGCTTATCGTTTCAGAATCGTACGCATCGAAAAATAGCCACCGTGTCGCGCGGATGAGTGGCTGGAGGACACGTTCGGGTGTCGTGCATCCGCGAACCACTCGATGTAAGTATACCCGCCGCAGGAGGTGGAGAAAGGCTCGGCAATTCCCTCAAGGCCAATCTCCGCCGCTTGCTCCGTCGTCCGCGGTGAGAACCCCACGCCATACTCGCACACAGTGTCGAAGTCCCCAAGCTTCGCGGTGCAATGCTCGCAATGGTTCATCCAGTAGGAGCTTCCCGTCGTTTTACTGAAATCGATGCGGTAGTGAGGCGCCAGAGACCGCAGCAGCGCCGCCACTGGGTCGGTCAGGTAGGAGACATAGCTAAGCACGACCGGCAGCCCCGATTCCTGCCAGCAATCGTCCGCCGGATCGTCCCCCACGTAGAAAGCCTCGTGTCCCTCGGGCAGCACGATCGCCACCACCCGCGTGGACGCCGCACAGCGCCAACAATCGCGTGTCGTGCTGGCAAGGAAATACCGCGGCGACCGGATGTTCGGCGTCGGAGGCCGTGGACACCATTGCTGCAGCGGCGCGGGATCAACGCCGGCCGGCACGTACCAGACTCGCTGGCGGGGGTCCCAGCGTGCACCGAGACGCTGTGCTTCGTCTTTCTCGCTGAACGGGACTTGCAAGTCAATCCGTGACATATCGGCTTCCCTCTCCGTATTAGGTCCATCGTCATGTGAGGCAAGCAGAGTGTGCGGCATCAAGCCGCAAAGTATGCCCCTGCATTCGAGGGGTCTTTATTCAGAAAATCAAGATCAGCGAGACGTCGGATCCGAAAACGGGAAAGATTACTAATGACGACGAGCACTAATCGCTCCAACAGTCATCGGGCGACCTGCGACAAGGACCCACTTCGGAGATAAGTATCAAGCTGGCGCCGCGCGTATAGTCGTCGCGACGCACGGGCCATTGAAACCGTGAAGAACGCCGGCAATGTACTTATGACCGCAATCGATGGATGCGCGGGATGGTCTACCGCAAGTGCAGCAATCTGCATTATTAACGCCAACCCCAGGAGTGTGTAGGCCAAGTAATTTCTATCGGTCGCGCGCCGCTGCAATTCAGCGACGCGTATACCCTTTTGGATTGCTATCGCGGTGTCCAGCTGCGCGGCAGTATGCTGTATAGGCACCCCATGAGAAATTACTTTGCAATCATTCTGCTGTTGGTTGTGCTCCCCTTCGCGTCGCCAGCGGAGCCGAAACTTTCCGCGCCCGAACTGCGTGCGTCCCTGCTCGGCACATGGGAGGTCTTCCAACTTCCGCCTGCCAGACACATGGAAGGACCTCTGGCATTCGATCCGGCACCGCAACTCGGAAAGAAAATTGTTTTCAGCCGCGACTCATTCGAGTACGACAAAGATTTCATGTTCTTTCCCGAGCGATGCCCAAAGGCCAGATACTCAGTGCATGGGATTCCGATTCCAGATGGATCGATTCCGTCAAAAGCCTCATTGAATTTCGAAGTCCCTGCAGATACTCCAGCTGGCCTTGGTCCCTTGCGACCCGAGGAGGAGATAGAGGTGCGCCTCGACTGCGCCGGGGACGAAATGACGGCGCTGGACTTTTCCAGCGGCGGCTTTCTCGCGATCTATTGGACCACCGGCTTCTTCTACCTCAAGAAGACAAGCCCCTGAGACCGGCAAGAGGGATTTGCCGCCGCTCTGGTGCCGTTTCGTCCCGGCGCCCGGATCCCGTTTTATGTCGAGGTCCGGCTACCCGGCCACGATTGGACCGTCGTTACGGCGGACGGGCGCCTCTATATCGACATCACCCTCTCCGCGGTGAATTTAGGCACCGTCGGATTGTCGACCCGGATCAGCGAGGGCTTTCTGGCGCCGCCGCAGGACCCGGGGAGCCGGCCTTGCTGCCGCCGTCCGGCAGCGGCACGGAGATGGGGGCGACTTTGACCTGGGCCACTCCCTGCTGCGGGGTGATGCCGATTTTCGCCGCCGTGGACGACGACAGATCGACGATTCGCCCCTTGGCATAGGGTCCGCGGTCCTGGATGGTCACGACGGCGGTCTGCCCGGTCGCGACGTTGGTGACCGTCGCCGTGGTGCCGAGGGGCAACGTTTTGCTGGCGGCGTTGTCGCCGGCAGGGTCCATTTTGGTGCCGTCCGCCATTTCCCGGCCGGCGAACTTGTCGGCGTAGAACGACGCGCCGCCGGTTTTGGGGTGACCTGACAGGTCGGGCGTCGAGCTCCCAGCCTTAGGGGCTGTCGGCAAGGAGGTTTGTGCCGGCTGCTGTTCTGAATCGTCGCTCGCCCGGGGCCCACACCCGGACGCACCCGCGGCGAGGGCCAGTAGCATCGCCATCGCCGCACGAGGCTGCATAGTCGAATCTCCTTTCTTGGCCTGTGAGCGGTGCGCCCGGCGCTCGGGGACGTCCGGATCAGCAGCAACGTTTGCCGGCATCATCGCAAATCAACGCCCATGCTAGCATTTGGCTTCGGTTTTCGAGGAGACCGAGGTTGCAGTTTTGAAAAACGGACAGGGCCCCGTCGGAGAGCACCTTCCGGCCAGACTCAAACGTGACAAGAAATTTCAGCCCTGTCTCGTCGAACCGGATGATGAACACTACGCGAACGGAATATTCGAGTTCAACATCCCTCGGCTATTGACGTTTATCGACACTTGCGGGAAGCGCTTCCCAGTCGCGTGTCGCCTGCCCATGACGCGATCGCGATAATCGGCCCCGAGCCTGTCCGATTTCGAAGTGCAATTGCGTTACTAATGGCAAGGGAGGCCATCGTGACCTCCCAATCAATCAATGAAGGCAGGAACGTCAATGAAATTGTTCGCAACGACGGCGGTGCTCGGCATTCTCGCCGGCGGCAGCGCCATGGCGGCGACGGATTATACGGTGGGTATAGCCAACGTGGGCTCGGGGTTATTCGGCGGCGGCACGGCGATAGAGCTCTATGCAACGACTGACAGCAGCATCAAACTCGTTCAAACCTATGTGTTGCATCAAAAGGACTTCACCGGGAACCTGGCCAGCCCTTTGATCCTCGCGTTGGATCCGGCGCGCGACTTCGTTTACGTGGCCTATACGGGTCTCAGCCAGCCGAATGTCGTGGGATTCAAGATTACGCCTACCGGGCTGGATCTTCAGTGGGAAAAAGAGTTGGCGACCGGAGATTCGAGCCTGCAGGGGGCCACCCTGACCGCCGGTCCCGGCTACGTCATCGAGAATACCTATCCCGCGCCAGGAGTCGGGACATGGGTACACGTTCTCGATGAGGCGGGAGCCGAAATCTTGAGCGACTACGACGACGGCGGCGGCGGTGTCTGGGTCATATCCGGGCAGGTGGATGCAACCAAGACCTTCTATTACTCGTGCAGGAACACCACGTCATCGCCGCCGGCAACTTTGGTGTCCGTCTATGCGTTCAAAGTCGGCGAGGACGTCCACACGTGGTCGACGAAACCAGCGGCTAGCACGCATAATCCCGTGTACGTGCAGAGCGTTTGCAACTAGATTGCCGCTATCAGTTCTGATGGGCTCGTAGCTGGACTCCGGGCTTGCGGAACGGGTCGTGAAGATCTTGCGCGAGTCGGATGCCGATTTCGGTCCCACCTTGGCGCCTGAGAAGCCGGCAGCCCGTCATCAGATTGAGCGGTGCAAGGAGACGGTGTGCCGGTTGCAGATTGCGGCGGGCCTGTGGGTTTCGCGCAAACTGCGGCCGCCGACGATCCAGCACCCTCGAGTGCGGCGCGCACCGGACGGGCGTTTGAAATTCCTGTCCGCATCACCCCGACTTAATCGAAGGCGATGCAGCCGAAATGATCGGCATCATTTCTTTGCAACCCTTGTCCATCATGATGCATGGTCTCGAGATCATTCTGCGCTTTCTTGTATGCATGTTCGGCGAGCTTAGTCAGCCAAACAAGCGACTGACTGCAATCGGGTTTTGTTCCTATCCCAAATCGAAAATATCGGGCTAATGCGTATTCGGCGTCTTGGTCACCGGCCGCGGCACCTTGCTGCGCGAGTGCGAAAGCTTCCTTATCGCGACCCGCGTTTTCCAAGGTACGAATGCATTCAATTCGCCAATCCGATTCGCTCGGGCATGGAACCGGAGTGGCAACGGCATTCGGAAAATCGGGAGCCTCCCTCGAAGGCCGTGTAGCAGCTGGCTCGAACTGCCGTGGGGCTTTACCGATGGCGGGGGTTACTTGCCGCCGTGCATAAGGACCTTCCTTGCACGCCTCGAACGCATTGGCGTTCGGATCCACCGTTAATATCAGACCGTTATCACACTTGATAAGATCGTAATTCTCGTACGAAGTCGGCGTGGCGTTAAAACGATGGCCTAAAAGCTGATAGGCGTGCGCCGACATCATAAAACCCGCGGCGACAGATAGAGCAGGTAAAGATCGGCGCCAAGAAAAAGTCATTGCAACCTCACATCTACTCTATGGCGCAATATTTGCGCAAATGTTGCCATACCGTGCGTATTGGAGACGCGCCCCTCGCCGTCACGCGTTTACAAAGACATTTGTCAAGTACACAGAGGTGTCGACTCATTAATCGGAAACTTAAGGCCCTGGTGGCCGCCGAGCAGTCGGCACTCACGACCCGACAGAGTCGGCCGCTCGCCACCGTGTCGCGGGTGGCGGCACTGGGCGGCGGCTGGGATACCTCGCAGCTGTAGCGCAAAAGAACACTCCCCCCTTGTCCAGTCCGAGGGGGGAGTTTGAGTTGCCGGGAAAGCCTGCCAGCAAAGCGCTAGTGCGCAGTGATGGTCAACGGGACCGTGGCCGTACCGGTCAATCCCTTGCCGTCGATTACGGTCACGTGCAACGAATACACCCCGGTCACCGGATTGGCCCATTTGGCTGCCAGCGCGCTGCCACTGGCGGTGAAGCTCATACCTGTCGGTACACCGCCCACCAAGATCGACAGAGACGTGCTGGCGCTGTCGCTAAAGCCGATCGAATCGGTGAACGCTTTACCGGCAACACCCGTGAGACTCGTTGCCGCGATCACCGGCCCGGATTGTATGATCGACACGGTATAGAGGCCTGCCCCTGTCAACCCGGTCTTTGCATCGAAGGCCTTGATGGTCACGGGGAAGCTGCCGAGCGTCGGATTGCTCCAGCTCACAAGGCCCGTCGTGCCGACGATCGTCATGCCCGCAGGTGCCCCCGTCATGCTGTAGGTGAGCGGATTTGCGTCCGTCGCATTCACCACGAACGAGAGGGCCTTACCCACCGTGCCTGCAATGGTCGCAGCCGGAACACTGGGCGCGGGCGGTGCGGCGATGGCCACGGTGTAGACGCCTTGACCGGTAAGTCCCGTGGTCGCATCAAACGCGCTCACCGTCACCGAATAAGATCCGGCAATCGGAGAGGCCCAGCTGACCACGCCAGCGGTGTTGATCGTCATGCCGGACGGGGCGCCTGACAGGCTGTACTTCACGGCATTCGAGTCGACGACCTGCGCGGTGAAGGTAAGTGCCGTCTGCGCGACGCCGGTAATCGAACCACCCGCCACCTTCGGCGGCTGTACCCCCACGATCGTCACACTGAGCGTCGCTGCGCCGGACAGGCCGGTGTAACCATCAGCCGCGTGCGCAACGACCGAATACGTCCCGAGTACCGGGGTAGCCCAGGTAACCGCACCGGTATTTGCATTGACCGCCATGCCCGCCGGGGCGCCCGTCAAGCTATAGGTGAGCGTGTGCGTGCCCGTTGCGCTGATCGAGAACGACAGCGCACTGCCGACTTTGCCTGACACTGAAGCGGCCGTGACCACCGGGGCCGTCGCAGGGGGCTGGCCGTTCAAGGCCGTCAGCAGAGTTGCGACGTTCGGTGAGCCTAGTCCTGAGGGAAGATCGTAGCCGACACCCGCGTAACACGTCGTGCAGGTGCCATCGGAACCGCTCTTCACGTCCAGAAAGTCACTCGTATAGCTCGTTGCTTGCGTCGCCAAACCATACAGTGCCGTTTGAGCGGCGCCGATCGGAGCGATGGAATTCTGAGCCCGCACGGCATTGGCGATGGCGATGATGCCCGCCCACTGGGGCGTGGCCAAGCTCGTGCCACCGGCGCTGTACCAACCGACGCTCGTCGAGCCTTGCGGCATGATCGCGAGGTACTGCCCGGTGTTCGGGTCCGCATTGAAGGTGACGTCCGACACGCCACGGTACCCGGAGGCGTTAATGCCAGGAACCGCCAGGGCCTGATAGGTCGGCTTCGGCACATAGGCGCTCACCCCGCCGCCCGTACCGGACCAAACCGTTTCAGTGCGCGATCCGGTGCCGGAGTAGGCCAGACTGGTGCCACTCACCGCAAGGACGTGCGAGGACACCGCCGGCCAGTCGACCTCGGCGCCGGCATCGCCTGTCGCGGCCAAATAGGTCATGTTGGCAACGCTGAACGCCGCATCGAAGACACTCGTCCAGCCCCCTTCCGCTGAACCAAAGCTTTGCGACACCACGCCAGGCCCCATCTGGTTGGCGAGCTGCACGGCGTCCGTCAGGCTCACGGTAGACGCGTCCGGCGCTTCGATCAGCACAATGCGCGCATACGGCGCAGTGGCGTGGGCCCACTGCACGTCGATGGCGATTTCGGTGGCCCAACCTGAGTTATAGACCGGCGCGGTGGCCGTCATCACACCATTCGTATTGATGTAGACCACCGAGAACACGCAGCCGGTGAGCGGTGCGGGTGTGAGAGGCAGGCTGGCCGTCGGGGCAATGGGCGTCACCGTGCAGCCGGGCAAACCAAACTTCGAGTCGAAAGAGGCAAGTTCCGCCGCGGCGTTCGGATCATTATCCGCATCGATCAAGTAGATCGTTTGACCCGCGCCGAGCTGCGCTGCCTGGGCCGAGGTGATGCTTGCAGTGCCACCGGGAAGCGTCGGCAGCCCGTAGGCGGTGCGAATCTGTGCCGGCGTGTAGACCGTCGCGGTCGAAGTGCTCGCAAACGGGTCTATCTCAGTACCCTTTGACAGCGATGCTTCCGGGGCGGTACCCGTCTCAAGCATCTGGTCCATGACAGCCCGAGTCAATCGCTTGCTCGACAGCTGCGCGAGTGCCGGGTTCAGGGCCGCGCGCAGCGGCTCCTGGTTTGCGGAGCTCATCGGCTCGCTGCGGTCCGTGTCCGCTGGTTCCTCGAGAATGACCTGGGCCAGATGAAACTTGGGCTGCGCAATCGACGGCTCTGCGGCTGCGGCGTCCAGCGTCAGCGAGTAGCGTTGCGAGGATTCAGACACGGCCGCACTGGGTGCGTTGGTTGAATCCGATCCACCGCAGGCACTCAATGCCGCGGCACTTGCACTTAGGAGAAGAACTTGCGCGACTGCGCGTCTAACCGATGCGAATTGTCTCATGGCTGTTCCTTTAATGGTTTGAGTTCCATGAGAGCAACGCTGTGCAATGGGCAACATTGCCCATTGGCAACCCCGCTACCTTTGCAGTTCCAAAGGCCGGAGGCTTTGCGTCCCTGCCTCGCGGCAGGTTTGCTCTCGTGCAGATGCTTACAACGTGCCAGTCACTTAGTAAATGCATCAAACAATGCACAATAAATATGCATTGAAAAAGGCACAAAAGAAAGCGATGGACGGTGGAAATGGACGCGACGTCACATCTGCGCACGGAGATTCCCCGCGAAACGAGCGGGGCGTCACACTACCCCGTCCCTGGAATGGCGGCTGACGGGCGACGGAGCGCGCCGCACGGGCCGTGCGGAACTACCCTTACGCCCGGCGGGAAATTCGATGGATACCGATTGACGGCGGCCTGATTGAGGCCGCCCCATTCCAATAGTGTAGAACGATCGCTATTCGACGAGAAGGACGCTTGGATGCTGCGCAGGCTGCTGGGCGAATAAGCTGCCATTCCGAGGCGACAGCGTCTGCCCGGCCAAATTCGCGCGCACCGCTTCCAACTCCCAGCCGCCGTCGATGCGTGGCGCACACAACGGCGCCCAACGCCGTTCGGCGCGCGGGTAAAGCAGGGCAAATTCGGCGACGTTGTCGAATTTGTCGCGGCTGTCGTCGTCGACGAAACTCTCGACGGTGGCGCCTTCGGCGTAGATGACCTCGTGCGAATCGAATTCAAGGTGCACGTAGGTGAGGTCCTCAGTGACTTCATCCTCCTGGAAGATCGACGTGCCGTTGACGAGGTCGCGCGCGGCGATCAGCATGCCGTCGATATAGATGGCATGGTCCGGAGACACGCGTAAGTTGCGCGTCGGCGTGTCGTTACCCAACGAGCCTGCGCAGAACACCACCGGCAGCAGGTCGGTATTGTCCGTGCAGAAGGCGCGCGTATAGCTGCGTCGTCCGATCCACTTGATCGGTTGCGCAGCGCCCGCACGCGTCATCACCGCATCGCCGATGCGCAAGCTTTCGACCGTGCGTTCTCCTGCGCCCGTGAGAATGCGCGTGCCGTGCGTAAAGCAAGCGGGCCCGTTCGCCAGAGTGACGTCCGCACCGCCACCTGCAGTGGTGAGAACGAAATGCTCGCCGGTAAAGCTGCTATTAAAATCTAAATTCAGAATCGTACCGCCCTCGGTGATCGTCAACACGTCCGAAGTCGTGTTGAACACGTAGCTGCCGCCGGGCTTGAGCGCCAAGTCGGTGAGATCGAGCGCGTCGTTGAGCGCGAAGCCTTGGATGTCGAGCGGCTTCTCGAACGCAGCCGACGAACCGGAAACCGTCCACTGCGCGTGGCGCGCGAACGACAGTGTCGAGAATCCGTAGAATTGACTGCCGAATCCCGACAAGGTGCCGCCGGTGCCGGACAGCTGCAGCACATCCTTGACGGCGCTATTGGCCGCCACATTGCCGTTGAAGGCCGCACCCGGATCGACGACCAGCGTGCCCGCCACCGAACCGAATTTCACCGCCAGCCCTGACGCGCCGTAGCCTCTGCTGTCGCCGAAGGCGCCCCCATAGGTACCGCTGCCGCCGGAAATCGTTCCCGCATTGAGAAGCGTTCCGCCGTTCACATAGACACCGACGCCGCCGGATCCGCCGGGGGTGTCATAGGAGCTGCCGCCGCGGCCGCCGGTAATGTGGCCGTAATTGCTGAGTTCCGAGCCTTTGACGACATTGGCGCCCGCGCCGCCTGTGCCGGCTGCACCCACTCCGATCTGCGGGTAGCCGTAGGCTGGTATGTAAATGTTGGTGCCGCCGGCACCCCCGACGATAGTGCCTTGGTTGGTGACGTAGCCGGCACCGACGAGATCGACGCCCGCACCCCCGGTGCCTGCGGCGGCGGTGCCGGAATAGCTGGCGGCGCCGCCGCCGCCGGTGATGGTGCCCAAGTTCTCGTTGTAGAGAATTGCCGAAGCGGCTACCGATGCGCCGGCGCCCCCGGCGGTGGCGCTGCTATAGCCACCGACAATCTGACCCGCATTGTCAAGCGAGGCACCCGTCTGCAATTGCACCCCGACAGCCCCGGTCGAGCCGCCACCACCGGCCGTGATCGTGCCGTCGTTGAACAACGCAGCGTTCGAGGCCAGGGATACCCCCTCGGCGGAGTAGGCGCCCGAAATGCTGCCGTAATTCTTTGCAGACCCATTGGCACCGCCATTGGCGGCGATGTAGAGGCCGACGCCACCGGAGCCAAAAGCGTAGCCCGCCCCACCGCTGATCGAGCCACCGGCCAAGTTGGTGAGGGACGCACCGCTGCCCAGCGAGACACCGACGCCGCCCACCACCGGACTTGCATACTTATTGGGCTGCAATTCTTGCAGGGAGCCGCCTACGATGCTGCCGCCGGCTCCGTTCGTCAGCGAGGAGTTGCCCTGCAGCAGCACGCCGACTCCGGCTGTCTCAGAATCGACGGCGCCGCCGGTGATGGTGCCGGTGTTGTTCACGTGCGCGCTTCCCGACAGCGATACGCCCACAGAGCCCGGGACCCCCGAGCCGAGCGGTAGTGTGCCCGCAGCGCCGCCGGTGATGTGACCGCCCTGCTCATTGTCCAGTGACGCAGTGCCTGCCAGATCGACGCCGTCGCCGCCTGAGTAGGCCGCGGACGTGCTGATAACTAACTTGATACCGCCGACGCCGCCGTTGATGGCTCCGTAGTTAGTGATGGTACCGCTCGTGAAATCGACACCCACACCGCCGGTGCCTGAGTGGGAGGATTTATTCGTGACATATTCACCCGCACCACCGCTCACGCTGCCGAAGATGGTGAGCGACCCGTTGCCAAGGTCGCTGTACACGCCGAACGCTCCGTCGGGGCTACCCGTTGGCGGCGCCACGCTGCCCGATGCATCGATGACGAGCGGCGAATCATAACCACTGCTTCCGAGGGTAATGGATTTATTGACCGTAGTCGTGATCGTTGTCATGGCATCCCAAATATTTTCGTGTCAATCACATAAGTTGATGATTGAACTCTATCAAAGTTAAGGCGCGGCGGATAAGCGTTTCAAACGCCCGTCCGGGTCCAAGGCCGCCCACCAACAGATTGCGCGTATCGAGCCGTATGTTGCCTCCAAGCTTGCTGGCCGCGCGGCTTGCTTGGGCTATTCGGACCGCCAGGAGGCTTCGGCGCAGAGCCCTCGGCCGTTGCCGGGCCACCGAGCCAGCGAGCCGCGCCGCCCGCATAGGGCGTCTTGAGCGGGTAGCGCATCTGACCCGATGCCGTCAGCGCCAGGCGCTCGCTGGCCACCGGTGGCCGGCTCACGACCCATCGCGTTGCGGTAGGTGATCGAGTGGCCGAGCGCAGCGGGGGCCGATGGCCTGACAGGCGGATCCAACGCCAATGACTCTATCGCAACCACAACTGGTTTGCGGCGCCCGAGCAGGCGTAGACGATGAGATTCGTACCAGAACCACCGGCAGCGGCATCATCGAGGCATAGGCCGCTGCCGGTGTTGATGATGGTGCCGTTGGGCTGATTCGCCCAGGTTTGCGTCGTAGCCCCCGTACACGTCGACCACTGCACCGCATTCCCGCTCCCCACGGTCATGCATCCGCCGAGGGTCTGGATTTGCCCATTGTTCGCGATGGTCCATGACTGGTTGGCAGCACCGGAACAACTCCAGAGAATGATCGGGTTGCCGTTGCTGGTCTTCGCCCCGGAGTCGTCAGCGCAGAGTCCGCCATAGCCGATGATGGCGATGGGTCCGGCCGGGAGCGTCCAGACCTGCGTCGCGGCGCCCGTACAGCTCGCGACGGTGAGGTCGGTGCCCGCACCTCCAGAACCGGGGTCGGTCAGGCACAGTCCGCCGTTCGTGCTGACGAGAGTTCCGTTCGGTTTATGCGTCCAGCTCTGGTTCGTTGCGCCCGTACAGGTCGACCACTGAACGGCATTGGCGGTGCCCACCGTCATGCATCCGGCAAGCGTTTGGATTGCCCCATTGTTCGTGATCGCCCAAGTTTGATTCACCGCAGAACTGCACGGCCAGACCAGAATCGGGTTGCCGTTCTTTGTGATCGCCCCGGAGTCATCCGCGCACAAACCGCCAGGTCCCGTGATGTGACCCGTTCGCACAGCCACCGGAGCGAGCCCGATCTCAGCTTTGCCGAGATGGCTCGCCGTGCTAGCCGGCGTGTCGGTGAGTTCCGTAAAGGTCATCCCGGAGACCGGATTCGCGACCTGCTGAACCAGGTAAGAATGCCCGGTGACCGTCGGAATTCCGAACTGGCTGGCCGTGGTTGCGGCCACGATCACGGTGCTCTCGTCGCTTCCGTCGACCACGTCGACGGACTGTCCCGGCCACGGATTGCGGATGCTGACAGTACCCGTGGATCCCGCGCTAATTGCCACTGTACCGATGACACCCCCGTGCACCTGCAACGAGACGGTGTCCTTGTTCTGGATGGGCAGACTCGCGTCAGCGTCCCAGCCTGCCGGAAGCGCAGGGGCGATGCGGAGAAGCCCATCGTAATCCTGCACGAGGGACTCATTCAGAGCGAGGGCAACGTTGGCCGACTGCTCGACGTACGGATTCTGCTGTGGGGTTCCCTGCCACGCGGAAAGGCCGTTCGAATAGGCCTGGTAGTTCTCGGTCAGAGCCACCAGGTCGGTTCCGACCTCGCTGGCCAAACCGAGTCTGGCCGCATCGACGGCGTCGAAGCTCCAGTCGTTGGAGAGAGTTCCGTTGACCCGAGCTGTATAGGTGCGCTTCGCGATTGCGGTCAGCGCAGAATTATCGCCGATCAGGTTATAAGGCCATACGGGCTCGAGGTCGTCATTCTCACTGTTGTGGACGGGCGCGGTCGGCTGGTAAGACTCGCCGAGAACCGTCGTGGTGGCGCCGTCGTTAGCCGAGGTGAGCAGTTGCTGGTGAGTGGCCGCATCGGTCCGTGCGAACTGGGGCAACTCGCCCTCGGCTGTCTCAAGTTCCGCTACCAGCGCCGCGTCGGTCTGCAAAACTTGTGCCGCGGAAATCGTCGCGGGAAACAGCGCCGCCATCGCCGCGATCGTGTTGGTAGGGTCTTGCACGCTCCACTGGTCTTCATGGGCGTTCGAGACGCTGTGCAGCAACCCGTCCGATCCCTTGTTTGCGAACGCCAGAAGGAACTGGGCGGCATCGCGCATCAGCGGGTAGTTTGCCGTCAGGAAAGATGTATCGTTCGTGACCTGGTACTGGCGCCAAATCCATAGGCCGATTTCCGCGCCGGTGGTCACCGTCATCCCGTTCCACGTCGGAGCCACGTTCTCGTCGCAGGAGGCGGCCAGGTAAGGGTTGCTATCGCTCTGATATCCGTTGCCGTTGAAGCGCATGGTCTCGGGCACGCAAACACCGGGCAACCCACCCATGTTGACCTCCGTCCACGACACGATGTTCGCGAGATTGCTGGAATAGAGGTTGAACACGGGCGCGTTCAGCAGAGCACCCTGTCCCCCGCCGATGTTCGCGGCGACCTGCATCCGCAGATTCCAAAACCAGAACGCCGCCGGGTACCATTGAACATAGTCCTGCGAATAGTTGAACAGGTCGGCGAGTCCGGCTTGCGACCCGGGAATACTGCCACCGCGCTCAGCGGCGGCGTAGTAGTAATACAGCGTACGGAGCTTCTCGAGGTACTGCGCCGAGGCGTCGGCAGATGACAGCTTGACCACGCCCGTGCCCGCCCAGTAGCTGTTCCACCACGCGATATGCGCGGCGCTCAACGACGTGGAGGTTACTGTCGCATCCGAACCGAGAAGAGTGGCTGCCGTGGTTGCGGCATTGCCTCCGGTCCAGGTCGGCGCACCGACCACGACTCGAAACGATCCGTCGGTGTTCGGATTGAACGTAACCTGGACCCCGGTGCTGCTGGTCACCGAGGCCACGACATTACGACCACCGGCGGTGACCGCCGCGAGCGACCCAAACGTCTGACCGGAGCCCGTCGTCGGGGCATTGTCGACCCAGGTCTCCGCCAGGGTTCCGATCGAACCGGATGCGGCGGCCTGCGGCGAGCGGCCAGACCAGAGATTCACGGCAGCGGTCTGCGTCGAACTTGGGCTTGCGCCCGTCACGTCAACGACGATCTCATCTTTGTCTGCCCGCAGGTAAATCGTGGCGGTCATCCCTCCCCCCGACTCATGCAGCGTGGCGTTGTATAGGTCCAGATAGCCGGAGAAATCAGAGGCATTCGTCATTGCGCTGAGTCCCGGGATCGTGAGCCAACCCGGAGACTTTCGACCCGGGAGAGTGTCAACCCGGTTGAGCTGGACGGTTAAACCGTTTGCTGCCCAGACGGCTGACCCAAGATTTCCGTTGCCGACGCCGATGAATTGGATGGCGGCGGAGTTGGGTTGGCCGAGTACGATGTCGGCCTGCCGTATGAGGTTGGGCGTGTCGACGTTGAAGGCTCCCGACTGCCAGGCCGTCGTCACGGTTGAAGCGCTCACCGCACCGCCTGTTGCCGCTATCGCCAAAATCGAGATGAAAATCTTATTTTTCAAAATGCGAGTCCCCTTGAGTTCGCGTCAACTTCTAGCAGTAAGGGTGTCACCGAGCAAGGAGATGGCGAGAATCCGCTTATATCTTGCCGATATGTCAACTGAATCTAGACACTCCCTTCCCCCTCAACGACCAGAATTCTCGCCTCACCCCGCGCTCCAGGGTCGCCGCGCTGATCGAGAGAATCTCTTGCGGTACTCAGCGGGACCCGGGCAACACAGACAGTTCCCGCCACAGACGCGCCTGCGCCGACTGCAGGATCTCCAAGTGAGGATGAATTAGATTCATTCGCATTGGAAGTAAATGCGCCCAAGCGTGATGTGATCAACCGTAGGCCCTCCCCCAGCGATTGCCATCGTGACGCCGGCTCAGCGTGCGGGCGCCAGAAAATCCCTGCTGGCAAAGGCCATTCTCGCTGACTTATTGTCGCTGATCAGTGCGCTGATGATGTAATGCTTGCCGCTCGACAAATGCATTGACGACAAATCAACGGACCCTGTCGATCCGGGTAGTATGGTCTGCCACTTGATCGGATTGGCAGCAGTGCCTGCGATCCCTGGATCGACGAGATAGACCAGCGACATGAGTGCTCCCGGAGGAACATCCCAGGGAACGACCGTGTTCGTAACGGTTATTCGAAACCCCGCCGGCTCGCTTCGATTGACCGGAAACAACTCCCATCGGCCATCGGGCGCAATGTAGTACTGGATGCATCCGGCGATACTCTTGAACTGCTTGCCACCCGATACTTCGTACAACGGCAACTAGTGCGACCAGGCACGAGAATCCCGTCCCAATGTTCCGCATTCAACTTGCCTTCGGGAATACGAGGGGCGGCAGTTGCAGTTGTTGACGGCACTCAACGCGCATCGCGCGCTCCTCGGCAATCGATTGGCTGAGCGGTTTTGCCGACTTTGGATCCGGTGTTGGATTTGCCTGAAGCTCTGCCATATGCTTGAGGGCGCGCGCCGCGAATTTCGCGCCGAAACACTGGCAGTAGGCCTCGAGTTTTGGATTGTCCTTCAAGTCCCCGTCACCCATCGGCGCGGGAATTTGTCCCGCGTTGGTGACGCACATTTGCGCATAAAACGCATTCACCTTTGCCGGATCGGGGGTTTGCCCGCTCGCCCGCGTAATCAGACCGATCAACGCCAGGGCGGACGCTGCCCAATACACTGGTTGACGCATGAGTCTCTCCGATTGATGAGGGCGATCAGGATGATCGAAATACTACGCCGGCCAAAAGGATTCTCGCTGTACGCCAGCACACACTGATGCGATCGTCCCGCCCTCCACGTCGCGGCAGCGGTTCAGACACATCCCCACGTACCAGTTGAAGCCCAAAGTCTCCCTATAAGTCGAACTCGACCTGCCCCTGCACCCGAACGTGCGCGGCCCGAAGAACGGTATGGCGCAAGCCATCGAGCACCAGCGCGAGACGCTCGATACTCACGCGCTCGCTTTCGAAGAGCGCTTCGGTCTCCTCGTCGATCGGGAGCGCTTGTATCGACAGAATGTCCGCTACCGCGGGTTGCTGCGCGAGGAGAAGCTCAAAGCCTCCCCGGCCTGCGTCGAGGACATCAGCGAGTCGGCGAGTTTGATCGCGGAACGCGAGCGGATCGCGCGGGACCTCCACGACTTGCTCGGCCACACGCTGAGCGTCATCGCCATCAAGGCCGAGCTCGCTCACACGCTGGTGGGTGTGGACGGGATGGGTGCCGGTATGGACGACACGCGTGCGGCAGCCGAAATGCGCGAAGTCGCGGAGGTCGCCCGCAAGGCCCTGGCCGAGGTGCGGCAGGCCATGCTGCGAGCGGCCGGCTTGGAGACCACGGTCAACGTCGAAACACTGCCGGCCTTGACGCCCGCTCAAGCGAATGCGCTGGGACGATGACCGGGCTCGACTTGCTGCGCCTGGCTGGCGACGGCAAGTCCTCCGCCGATATCGCGGGTTTGGTGCACTTGTCGGAGGGAACCGTACGCAATTACTTGTCAGAGGCCATCGCCAAGCTCGGTGCCGCCAATCGCATCGACACCGCGCGGCTCGCCCGGCACAAGGGTTGGCTGTGAGGCCCGCTGTGCACCGTCACCCTGAGGGCCCCATCTGCAGTTGTCTGTCGCTCGGGGCGCTCGTCGCTGGGGTCGCGGTGCAGAACTGCTGGTACGCAGATTGGACGAGTTCCACGATGTACTTGACCTGATTTCTCGAAAGATCCAGGTTTGCGGCGATTTCCTCCTGTGTTCGCCCTTCGATGCGCATGACGAGCACGGTCATGAGCCGATCGTTTTTCTTGGCCATGGACTCCAAGCGCTTGCGCTCCGCCACGGCGCGTCCGCGCGCTGCGGCCTGGCGATACGCCTCCTCCGCGTCTTGCAGCGGCTTGCGTAAGTAGGCATAAAAACGCTCGCAGAAGTCTTCATCGATCTGCTCGCCGGTCGGATCGACGCCCAACTCGTCGATCGCCGATCCGAAACTCACCGCCCCCCGATTACCAGCGTCCTCATCCGGCCAATCCGAGTCGTCCATCGCCAACGAAATTGCCGCGGTCGGCGCACCCGTGGAACCGGGCACCTCGGTGCCGGCGCTTGGCTTTCCCATACCGCCGCGCTTGCGGCGGCCGCGCGCCTTGCACTCATCCAAATACAGGCTCTGCGCAATATCGAAAAGGTAGCCGTTGGTCGGAACACGCAGCAGGGGCAGTCCTTCGACCACAGTCCAGGTCCCATCGACGTAGTGCTTGAATCCGGGGTGCTGCGATTCGATCTCCCCATAGCCGGCCGAGGTGCGCGTCACATCGCGCAGGCTCAAGGCGAATTCTCGCAGCAACCCGTAGTTGGGGGAGACTTCCGCTTCATCATCGCTGGCCTTTGCTTCATCGGCGCAGGCGTCGTCTTCACCGGCATTGGCCTTCTCGGGGGCGCATCTCCCTTGACTACCCTCAGGGTCGTTTCCGGTTGCCAGAGCGCGTGCCGTGTCGAGCAGGTGCGCGCCCTGCCGCCGCAGTGGCGCAATGCGATCAGCCAGGGCCGCAATCTCCGGGTTGAGGCTGCCCGTGACGACTTCGCACGTGAAGTTCACGCTGACCTGCCTGAAACTGGCGACGTCCTCGGTCCAGCGCCGCACTTGCCGGATATGGAATGCTCCCAGATTGAGCGGCTCGATGCGCGACAGCGCCGAGCCCACCGATGCCGACGCCTGCCGACGATCGCGCCCCACACGCGAAAAAAACTTCAGCAGCGCATCAACGGCAATCTGCTCGCAGTCGAGATCCGGCAGGCTCGACCGTCGCGCGAGATATCTCATCAGTTGGGCCGAGGCCTCGCTGTAGTAGCGTTTGAATGCCAGGTCGAAAAGGCGATCATCGGCTTGCGCCAGCCATTTGTAGAGCAGCTGATCCAACAGCGTCTTCGCGTGCATCGCGCTCAGAAATTGCTGTCGGGTGTTTCGAGCTTCACCGTCCCCAAGGCGAAGTCGGACGCCGTGATCTCGATGCCGGCCGGCAGTGTGCCGAGCGCCTTGCCTTCGGCATCGAATTGACCGAGCTCAAAGCGCTCGCTGCCACTCCAGAGGTAGACCGTCTTGCCTTCCACGTCTGCGATCAGTGCGGCCGGCGAGGTGACCAAGACGCCGATCGAAGCCCGCTCGCCATCGCTGCCTTCCTCATAGCCTAAGCTGATGCGAAATCCGCGCGGCGTCGTGACCTCGGGCGGCAGCGACTCGTCGCGATCGGCCGCCGCCATCAGTTCGAGTACCTCGACGCCCGCGGGGGCCAGGTCCTGCCGCGCTTGGACGAACTCATCGCGAGCCGCGCGCGCTGCCGCCTGCAATGGCGCAAAGCGTTCCGGCGTGGCGGCCGGCCGGTTCAGCCGTGCGGTCAACCAGCGGCTGAATTGATCGAAGTCCGGAGCTTTCCGCTCATTCGGCATGCTTGATTCCCAAAATCGTTCCCACATGGTAAAGCTCCGGCAACGGTTCGATCAATGTTCCGATCCTCAAGTGAAACTCAGCGGCAGACCCGGCGGGGGACGAAGTAGGTGACGCCGGTGAAGGCATTGACGAAGGGCACCGATACGATGGTGCAGGTCGGCACGTAGATCGGCGCGACCACCACTGGAGCCGCCACGACCGGAGCCGCAACCGCCGGGGTGAGCACGGGTGCGACCACCACCGGCGCGGCGACCACGGGGGCCACGAAAACGCGAGTGCGGAAGAACACGGTGGCATTGGCGCTGCTCATGGCGGCGGCGGCGAGGGCGGTGACCGCCAAGGTACGAATCGCGAAGGTCTTGAGGGAAGTATTCATGGTCGTCTCCAGGTAAGGGTTTTTGAGGTTCCGGGGCGGTCATTCGCACCGCTCTTGCCTACCTAACGACGTCGCCCGACACCTTGGTGAAAAATATTGCTCACTGCGACAGCTTCGCCACCATTAATGCGGCCTGGTCGGCCCGGCCGGTGGCAGCGTATAGGTCCTTGGAAGCCCGGTAGTTGAGCTCGGTGAGGTAGAAATGCGGTCCCCGGGCTGACTCCAAGGCCTTGCGCGCCGCGACCAAAAGGGGTTCCGCCTCGGCGTAGCGTTTGAGGCGCACCAGACACAGACCGATGTAGGTTTGCGGCACCATGAGACGCCAGTCCCCTTCCGGTAGCACGTGTTTGCGAATCTCGGCGACGCGATAGGCAGCCGCGAGACCCGCGTTGGCATCGCCGCCCTGGCAGGCGCTATCCGCAAAATCGCCCCAGGCGCCGGTGGTGTAGCGGTTGTCCGGTCCCTCGTTGCGCTCCAAGCCCAGGGCGGCGGCGCGCAAGATCGTCCCGGCTTCGGAGTAGCGATGCAAGTCGGTGAGCGTCTCCCCAAGCTGTACTTGACGAACCAGTGTTTCGGTGTGATCGGGTCCCAGTATTCGCGCGCTGCGCGCCACGATATCGCGCAAAATGGGTTCCGCCTCTGCAGACCGGTGCAGATCGGCCAGGAGGGTCGCGTGAGTGCCGAGCGCAGTGAGAAGGTTGGGGCTGTCCGGTGCGCCAGTCCGGCGCATCAGATCGAGTGCTTGACTCACCATTGTCTCGGCTTCTTCGTAGCGAGCCTGGTTGCCCAACAGTACCGCGAGATTCTGCATCGGCGTGGCCGCCGCCGCCTGCATGTCGCCATCCCCACGCTGGTCGATGCGGATTGCGCGGCGCAATACCTGTTCTGCCTCACTTTCCTGGCGTGTATTGACCAACGCCATCCCGAGCTCGTCGAGCGCCGCCGCAAGCTCCTCATCGACACCTGACCGAGAACCGAACGTCGCCACCGCCTGGCGCAACGGCGCCAGCGCGTCGGCGTAGCGTCCGTGCGCCCGCAGCAGTTCGCCCCGAATCACCAGCGCGCGCGCCACCTCGAGATCCGCAGCGCCGTTCGCCCGCAGCAGCGCGAGTTGCCGGTCGCTGGCTGCGAACGCCTGGTCGTAGCGCCCGAGAGAAGTATTCGTGGTGGCGATCACGCCGAGCATGGATGCTTCGACCAGGGGCTCCTTTCCCAAGGTGGCATCCAAGCTCTTCGCCGAGGCATCCAGCACCTCCGCGACCGTCATATCGCGCTTGCCGCCGCTCGGATTCGCCGAATTGAACAGTTTGACGAGAAAGGCGCCGCGCCGCGCTGCCATGTCGCTGGCCTGCTCGGCTCTGCGCGCCTGGTACGCGAGCCCCACAGCACCGACCACGACGCCGGCGACCAGGCATGCGATGACTGCGCCGACGGCGCGTTTGATCCGCCGCACGCGCCGCAATCGATCGGCGGAGCGGCCGATGAAGGTGCGGGCCGAGTCGGGCAGCACGATCTGTGCCGCCTCGAGCGATTGATACAGCGCGAGTTTATCCGCCGCCGCCAGCCAATCATCGGATTCTCCATGCTGCTGCCATGATCGGGCGTCACGCAGGGCCAGCTCACGGGTCTGCAAGAGTCCCGCTTCGCGCTGCAGCCAGTCGATGAGCGCCGGCAATGTCTGCAGCAGCGTGTCGTGGGCGAAGGCGACGACCGCCTGCCCCTCGCGTTGATCCGTCACGCACAGGCGTGCTTCGATCAGCCGATCGAGCAACCGACGCTGCGCCGCAGCTCCCGCCATGTCCTCAAGCGGTGCATAACGACGCGTGGTCCGGCCGGACTCGTCGACGCTGACCAGGCTTCGGAATACACCGTCCACCGCTCGCTGGGAGTCCTCGCCCTCCGCGGACAAGATCCCTGCGGCTGTCGTCGCGATGCTCCCCGACAGACCGCCGAGCTCACGATAGGCGGCATGCGTGAGCAGGCTGCCCGAGCGCTTCTGATACAGCTCGTTCAAGGTGAACTGCAGCATCGGCAGACTATCCCTCTCGCGATACGCATCCTCGCGCAGGCACTGATCGAGCGGCCTGCCGTCCGCATCGATTTCAAATGTCAGATTGGCCGCCCTTGCGGGGAGCGTAATCACGGCATCGAGCGCGGTGCCGGCGAGCGTGGCCAGGTAGTACTGTCCCTCATTGGCGCCGAAGACCGCACGCAGTGATTCGTGTCGTTTGAGCAGCGGCATCGCGTCCGCGCGGATCGAGGCCAACGTCCACACCCCCTCGACCTGTAGACCAACGAGAAAACGGCCGAAGGCGTCGATCATGGCATCCCGCAGCCCCTTGACCAGCAGTTCTTCGAATTGATCGATCAGCCAAACGAAACGCATCGACGCCGGCCACAGGTCGCGCCTTCTTGCCGCAAGCGCGGCGAGCGTTTCAACCGGCGACTCACGCCATCGGTGATCGAAATCCGGAAATTTGCCCCACGCCTCCGCAATGGATTGGGCGAATTGGGCTTCGTCCGCTGCGGCGCCCGACCTCAACAGCCCCGGACGCCAAATGGCTCGGCCCACCCCGGCACTGATTCGGCGCAGCCGCAGCGACTCTTGCATTGCCGCCGGCTGGAACCGCGGTTCGACCAGCGCCGGCAGGACCCCGGCGCGCAGGAACGAGCTCTTTCCGCTGCCGCTGGCCCCCTCCACCAAGAGGCCCGGGGCGGCCGCTTGTTCACGGCGCAGCAACAACTCCACGACTTCGCGGACCTCGGTATCGCGGCCGAAGAAAATCGCATGATCCGCATAGTCGAAGTGCTCCAGGCCGCGAAACGGATTACGCAGGTACACCTTATCCAGCGTGTAGCCCAAGTACGCCAGCGCGGCGTCGAGGTGCTCGACCGGAACGAGTTCAATGTGCTCCGGCAGCCGGGCATCGGTACACCACTCCGTCACCGCCGCCGCATCGGCAACCGGGTAGAAGATGAGTGCGCGGATGGGGGCGGCAGGGCGCGCGGCGGCGGCAGCCGTGGCTGCGGCGGGCAAATCGCGCAGATCGGCGACCGCCGCGGCCACTTTCGCCGCCGTATGCTCGACACTCTCGACGCTGCCGTCTGCGCTGAGTACGCCGGTGGCTGCAATGACCGTCGCGTTGGCCGACGCGAGCCTCCATTTTGCCGTGACCAGCGCAAGGGCAAACAACAGATCGCTGCTGCGGCCCACGACGCTTTGCAACGAATCGGGGACCTCATATTCGACCGTCAGCTGAGCACGGACGATGCCCTCACCCCGCAGGATCCGGTGCGCGAGGCGCCCGGCGTTCCGTGCGGACTCGAACAGCAAGTCGTTGCGCACGGGGCGAAAGTGCACCGATAAGCTCTCCGGGCCCGGGAACTCGCGCAGCAGCCGGATGCGCAGGGGCATCGCCGCCGCCTTTCCCTGACCGTCCACGAGCAACAGCCGATACAGCATGTCTAGAGCCTCAACGATCGTCGATTGAAGACATCCCTTCTTTGGTCAAGCCTTTCATTAATCGCCTTAATGATCAAACACCATGCAAATCGCCGCGGACCCTGGGCATCCGCGGCGATGTTCAGCCCTCCTCCGGAGGACCCGTAGCAGTGGCCGGCGCCGACCTCCTCAGTTGCAGACCCGGCGAGGCACCAAATAGGTTACACCGGTGAAAGCGTTGACGACGGGCACCGAGACAATACGACAGGTAGGCACGTAGACCGGCGCGACCACTGGCGCCACCACCACGGGGGCCGCCACCACGGGGGCCGCCACCACCGGAGCCGCCACCACCGGAGCCGCGACCACGGGGGCAGCGACGACGGGGGCAGCGACGACGGGGGCCACGACGACCCGCGTGCGGAAGAACACGGTGGCATTGGCGCTGCTCATGGCGGCGGCGGCGAGGGCGCTGAGGGCGAGGGTACGAAGCGCGAAGGTCTTGAGGGAAGTCTTCATGGTCATCTCCTAAGGTTGGGTTTCAGGTTCATCGGAGGGGTCATCCGCTCCGCTGCTGCCTACCTAACGACGACGTCGCACGATTTGGTGAAAAATAATTCTCGCTGCGGCGTCGTCGGCCGCCATGGCGTCTGTCCCTGCTGCGATCTGCCGCCCATCGCCAACCACGAAATACGAAGCATTGATTTTCACCAAACGGGCGGTAGTCGTCGTTAGTTCGAATGACGGAGCTGATCCAGCGTTTTTCGAGGACGTGATTTTGAATACCAAGATGAATTCTACTTCGCCTTTGCCGGTGGCCTACGCGAGCGGGCGAGGCGACCGTCTGATTGGGTGGAAGGCCATCGGCCGCTATCTGGGCTGTACCGCCCGCACGGCACGGCGCTGGGAAATCGCCCGCGGGCTACCCGTGCATCGGATCAATGGCAGTCGCCGCGGTTCGGTGTGGGGTGCTCCCGAGGAGTTACAGCGCTGGCTTCACTCCATGCCAACGGTTGCGCAACCCGTAGCGCCTGTCGAGTCAGCCGGGGAGCCCAAGTCTGAGCCACCGCCTTCCAACGCGATACCTATCGACACGCGTGCCCCTTGGCTGCTCGTCGCGATCGCGCTTGTCCTGGTGGTGCTGTCCGCGGTGGGTTTGCAGTGGAATCAGTGATGCTCTCGCATCGTCAGACTCGCACCCGTGAGTTGGCACGCGGGGCCTCAGGGCCTCCTGTCCTCAATCGTCCTCGAATGTCCGCAATTGTCCTGCATGGGGCGTTGCCGGCTGAGGCGGATCCGCGATTTCCTACCATTGGGCTCATAAGCAATCACAATTGGAACCACACATGAATCATTTGTTTCGCAGGGTTTTGCAACACAAATTGTTGAAACACAAAGTGTTGAACGCTAGTCCGGCGGCGCGGGCGCGATCAGGCAGTTCCTTTTCTACGATACGCCGAGCGCTGGTGTCGCCATCGGCCGCCCTCGCGATGTCATTGGGGATCGCAGTGTCGGCAGCTGGCCTGGCGGCGGCGTCAGCGGTTCCCTGGCTACCGTCGCTGGTTGTCGCGCCCACCAACATGAACGACACGGTGACGTTGGCCGGCAATACCCACCCATTGACGCCATCGGCGCTGGATCAAGGGATGGTGTCCGGTGAGCAGCAACTTGGGTCCCTGTTCATCGCTCTCAAACGTAGCACCGCGCAAGAGAGTGCGCTGGCAGCCTTCAATGCACGGCAACTCGATGTCGCCTCGCCCGATTATCATCATTGGTTGCAGCCGCAGGAATTTGGGCGCAACTTTGGCCCGAACGACGCCGACATCGCGGCTGTGACGGGTTGGCTGAAGGCGGCAGGCTTGCAGATCCAAAACATCAGCGAGGGCCGCATCAACATCGAATTTTCCGGTACCGCAGCACAAGTGCAAGAGACCTTCGGCGTCGAGATTCACCGCTATCTGGTGAATGGAGCATCCGTGATCGCGAATGACCGCGATCCGCAAATTCCACGAGCCTTGAGTCCGGTGATTGCCGGCGTCATTGGATTGAATACGTTCGCCGTTAATGGAGTGGAACCGCCCGTGACGCAAGCCGCAGCGTCGGCAGAGAGTGCCTCGGTAAGGTCATCGACGTCGCTCAACCCCGCGGCACTGAACCCCGCCGGGACGGCCGCGGCTCCGACATTGTCGTTTAAAGATGATTCTTATTCATTCGCCTTCATGACCCCGTACGACTTTGCCACCATTTATAATTCGTTGCCGTTGTGGCGTGCGAGCAAGCCCATCATGGGCAGCGGCGTGACCATCGCCATTGTCGGTGACAACGATGTCAACCCGGACGACGTAACCACCTTCCAATCGACCTTCGGGTTGCCACATAATGCACCCACCACGAAATACGTGAGCAGCAATCCAGCCGGCAGCTCCTTGGACAGTACCGTGGCGCTAGAAATGGCGAACGCGGCGGCGCCCAACGCGGGTCTCACACTCGTCGTACCCTCTGGCGGCAAGACGCTGACGAGCGTTCTCTCCGCGGTCCAATACACCGTCGATAAGAACCTGGCGTCCATCGTGGTCTTCCCTTACTCCGCGTGCGAAAGATTGCTGGGGTCCTCGACCAACGCGATGATCAATTCCCTGTGGCAGCAGGGTGCAACGCAGGGCATGAGCATCGTGGTGGCTACAGGCGATCAAGGCTCGGCCGCGTGCAACGGTTCGGGGGGTGAAGACGCGACGGGTGGGTCCCAGGGTGGACTCGAGGTGAACGGGTTTGCCTCGAGTCCCTATGTGACCGCCGTGGGAGCCACGGATTTCGCCTGGAATTGGAGCAACAATTTTTCGCCCTACTGGAACGCTCCGAGCACCCCCATCCAGTATGAATCAGCCAAAGGCTACATTCCTGAGGTGCCCTGGAATACGACTTGCACCAACGAGCTCTTGCTCAAGGGTCAAGATTATCTGTTGGCGGACTCCAAGGACGGCCATCCGCCGGACTATGCCAATACGCAGACATTATGCATCGCGAACTACAACAACTCGTACTACAGCCCTTTACTGCAGTCGATCGCAGGTGGCGGCGGCTCGAGCAATTGTACGGCGGTGAACTCCAGCGGCAATTGCCAAGCAGGCTCCTTCTACTCGAAACCCTCCTGGCAGAAAGGCACCGGCGTCCCCGCCGATGGCAAGCGCGACCTGCCCGACGTATCGCTCTTTGCGTCCCCAGGCTGGCTGGATGTCCAGCAATTCGGCGTGAAATTCAACCCGCCGACGCCGATCATCCCGAGTACAGAGATACTCATCTGCTATTCAGGCGGTAAACCGTCTCATGCCTGCACGTATGGCAGTTATGCCGACACCGCCTACCAAACCGCCGGCGGAACCCGTGCAGCCGCTGCCTACTGGGCGGGCATTTTGGCTCTCGTTGAGCAAAAGCAGGGCGGCGAGCGCCAGGGGCTGGTCAATCCCACGCTGTACAAGCTGTTCAGCGGAGAAAATCTCACCAAGTGCAATACGAGTGTGGTGACCGCCGGTAACTCCTGTGTTTTCTATGACGTGTCTGCTCCCGTAACCAATGGGGTAGCCTGCGTTCCGGGCAGCAGCAAGGATTGCTATGTCATTCCGGGAAGCATCGTGGAGGACGAGACGGCGGTTGGAATCTTGGATGGTTACACCGCCGGTGTCGGCTATGACCAAACGACGGGATTGGGTTCCGTCAACATCACGAATCTGGTCAATCGATGGTCATCGAGCGCCGTCCCCTCATTGACGCTGAGCGCCATATCGCTGGCGTTTGGCAATGAGGCACCGGGCTCGAAGTCGGGCGCCAAGTCCGTGACCCTGACCAACGGTGGTTCGGCCGCGCTGACCTTGAGTTCCATTGCGGTAACGGGGACGGAGGCCACCAACTTCGTGCTGTCAAAGACCTGCGGAGCGTCGCTTCCGGCCGGTGCCAGCTGCGCCATCTCGGTCGTATTCAAGCCGGCTTCGTCAGGCTCCAAAGTCGCCAGCGTGACGCTTACCGACAACGATCCCGCAGGCTCGCCGCAGTCCATCACGCTGACGGGCACGGGAACCTGAGTTACGCTGGGAGACATCCACAACGGTGAGGTGGGCTATGAAAGCGGTCCTTCAAGGCGTCCATCCCGTTCTTGCGTCGATGGACGTCACGGGTTCTCTGCAATTCTATGGTCGTCTCGGGTTCACTCTGGCATTTCAAGACCAGCCGAGCGAACCCAGGTACGGTGTCGTTCGGCGCGATGGCGTCGAACTGCATATTCAATGGGCCGGCCCGGATCAATGGGCACATCCAGTTGATCGTCCGGCCTATCGCATCATCGTCAGTGACGTTGACGCCATCTACAAAGAGTTTGTTGGATCCGGAAGCATCAGCGCGCAGACAAGTCAGGGTAGTCCATGGGCGGCACCGGCAGATACTCCCTGGCGTACGCGTGAGTTCCACCTTCGCGACCCCAGTCAGAACAGTCTCCACTTCTACCGCCCGCTATGAACGTGGTGCACTCGAGCGTACTCAATAGATTCGGCACTGAAGTGCCATTCATCATTAAATCAATTGATCAAGCAGAGCGAACTATATCGACAGGCCGCGACTCCACGACGTGTTGACAAGCCATCAACCTCGGAAAGAACCTAAGCAATACCCGGACGATGAGTCTGCGAATTTTCGGCGGGACCAGCCGAAAAGGCAGTCGTTGGTATTCGGACATCCATAATCCTGCGGTGCCGGCAATGCTTGTCACAGCGAATCCCTCATTCTGCAATAGTGCGATCAGGCTCGATCGGGTGAACCACCTCAGGTGAGTGGCATCCATGATTCCACCGTCCTGATAATCGAATTTTCCCATGAGCAGCCTGAGTCGGACTGTCCAGTGGGCGACATTGGGAACAGAAACGAACAGAGTACCGCCGGGGTTCAAACAACCTTGGGCTAGACGCAATGCCGCCGACGGATCGACCAGGTGTTCAAGAACGTCAGCGAAAATGATGACGTCGAACGTGCCAAATGCTCTCGGGAATGTCGCGTCAAACGATCCTTGATGGACGGTCAACCCCTTGGCCCGCGCCGCGGCGTTACGCAGCTCGTCCGGCTCCACACACAGCACATCGTTGTGCTTTCCCCGGTTGATCGCCACTGTCTGCCCTCCTGCCCCGCAACCCACGTCGAGTACGCGCACACCTTCCGGCATCAACGAGCGAATGATTCCCGGCGCCTCGCAAGGGTCAGCGGCGTCGCCGTCGCCGTAGCGCAGCGGCTCCGGCCGTCGCCCGAGCATTCCGCGCGCGCTCGAATCGGGATCTGGGCTCACGCTGTGCGTTCTCCCGGCCCATGCGGCAGCGGCCCGGCGGACGAGAGAGAGTCAGATTGCATGACTGCGGTCCATCCGCGATTTCGGCACAAGCCGCAAAGAAGGGTCGTTGGCCGATAGACCCACGTGAGGGTGTCGGAGTCGCCCTCTGCAGACGCCATGGATGAAGTCGTAGACAATGGCGCCATTCGAAAAAAAGAATCTGCTGCCGGATCGGTAACGTCCCTCACTGCAAAGGCGCAGCCAAGCGCCGGCACGTTCGCGTGGCGCAGCCGCGCAATAGGCACGGCTTCGATATCCATAGGCTTGTGACAGCAGAGCATAGCAACGTGACGCCTCGGCGGCGCGGCCAGCCCGAAGATCGCCAAGAGGATATGCCGAGGCCGCTGCGAGAGCTCGCGAGATGCTGGAAAAAGCGAGCGACAGATGGCCATAATCTCGATATCCGGTCAGGCGTCCGACCAGCTTGCGAAATATCGAATGCTTCTCCACCTTCATGCCGTAAAGATTCGCTTCATGCTGACGATAGTCAACCAGCTGGTGTGCGATGTAGGACACTTTTCCAAGGCTTGAAGCCAATATGTAAATCCATTGGTCGTGAGCCAACGCCTCGCCGGCCGCCCAATAATCCAGCGTCGCATCCCGGAGCGGAGACAGCATCAGCAGCGAACGTCTGAAAGTCTGCGTGAAGCCCGGTGGCAGATCGAACGGAGTGCGGGACAAGGGTGGCTCCACACTGGAGAGCTTGCGCGGGTCGAAGAGCGAGCCCGTGACGCCGCGGACCCGGCGGACGGTGTGGGGCGCGGCTGCGCCATGAGCCCCGGTCACGGCGGACGTCGTGCTGAAGATCCGCGCGTTGTGATGAACCAACAACACGTCTTCATCCATCTCAAAGGCACTCGCGACGAGTGCTAATTTGTCGGATCTCCAGATGTCGTCCTGGTCGCAGAATGCGATCAGGTCGCCCGTGCAATGGCCCGCCGCTTGCATGAAATTTTTTCGAAAATTCAGGCGCTGTTCGTTTTGAAAGATCCGCACAGGAAATGATGCGGACCGCGAGAATGTCCTGATGATTTCCAGAGTGACGTCGCTCGAACCATCGTCGCAGACGATCAATTCGAATGGCGCAAGGGTCTGTCGTGCGAGGCTCTCCAGTTGTTCGCCCAAGTAAGGCGCACCGTTATAGGTCGCGACGGCCACCGATACTCGCATGCTATCCTCGCCAAAATTCTTAGATTGATTATGTCCAAGCCACATCATCTTACAATCACGGCTGTTGCCACAGCATCGCTGCAGTCAGACAGGCGGCGCGCCCGGATGCGTCTTCGATGATTCACATCCGATTCATGGGAGGCATGGGCAACCAGATGTTCCAGTATGCCGCGGCACGTTTGGCGGCGGAACGTCTGGATACCCACTTCCTGATCGCGCAAGCCGTCTTTTCCTGGCGTGACGTGCTCCGTCGACGCCAGACGATTCCGTTATTCAAGGCATTTCCCGGCTTGGACGCAGGTCTCGCCGCGCGCTGTCTCGACCTCTCCGCGCGCTATCTGCCGAGGTTCACCGAGCGGCTCGAGAAGCGCCTCTTCCCCAAGGAATTCCGGCCATGGCATCCCCAAGCCGCCCTCTGGGAAGGTCTCGAAGGATACGATGCAAACTACCGGGAAATTGGCAAATTCACCAGGCTTATCGGGTACTTTCAATCTCCGCTTTACATGCGGGGACATGAACACACAGTCCGGAGCTGGTTCGCCAATTCAACGGCACAGACGTTGGAGATCCGGCGCCGCTGGGTCGAGTTCGGCATCGATCCCGACGAGGCGGTCGCGGTGCACGTCAGATTGAGCGATTACCGCATCCAGCTGCCGATCGGTGCCAGTGAGGAGGGCGGATGGATATTGCCACGCCGCTATTACAGCCATGCCTTCGACGTCATCGGGGCATCGCGCAAGATTGTTCTCTTTTCGGACGAGCCGGATATGGCGGAAGACTATATCGGGCGAAAAGCGCACCATGTCGTGAGAACCGGCGACCCCATCCTCGATTTTCGCCTGATGGGTTGCTGTCGGCACATGATCATCGCCAACAGCACGTTCTCGTGGTGGGCCGCTTGGCTGAATTCCCTTGAGGACAAGTTGATCGTGGCCCCCGAATTCTTTCTCGGCCGCAATATCGGCACCTGGTATCCAAAGGACATCAAGGTGGACGGCTGGCACTACGTCTAGGCGGTTACTTCTCGGCAGCTATTCCCCGGCGGGACTACCGGTCATCTTCCCGCGCCAGACACGACGAGCTTCCGCGACGAGAGGATGACCGGTCGCGATGAGCGTCACAGTCCAGGCGCCGATCCCGACGGCAATGGACAGGATCACCTGACCGGGCGGCGCCGTCGCAGCGCCGCGATGCAAGAACATCACCAGGCCCGCTGGAGCCACGGCAATGCAGGTCAAAAAGAGCGAGCGCCGATAGATCGGATAGACATCGAGTAGGGTGGTCATGGACATCCGTTCGATCGGCCGACGGTATATGAACAGCGAGAACACGGCGTCTGCCAATCGGCTGGCAGCGGCCCCCGGCAGCCCCCCCGCTGACGCCCCGAATGCGAACAGGCTCGTTCCAACGACCGTCCGGATGAGTTCGATGCGGGTTTGCTGGTGTGTTTCGCCACAGACAACAAACAGCTCCCAACTCATGGTGAGTGACACCCAGATCGCAGAGGATAGAGCCAGAAACACCAGCGGATAGGTCGCAGCCGTCCATTGTGGGCCGTAGACCGTGTAAATGAAGGGCCCTGCCACCATCGCCAAACCGGCAAACGCAGGCCATAACAGCGCGGTCAAGACCTCCACGACGTGCAGATAGTAGTTACGCAGCGACGCCCCCGTCTTTTGCAACGACGCGAGGCGGACCAACAAGACTCGTGCGGCGACGAAATGTAGATTCTCCCAGGCAAGGTTATTGATGCTGGAGGCACGTGAAAATAGCGCAAGGGCGCCAAGGCCTGCCAGGCGTGCGAGAACGATCTCGGCGAAACGAGAGGCGGCCATGTTGACACCATTGATGGTCAGCATCTGTGCGCCGAATACGGCAACTTGTCGCCATCCGGCAAAGCACAGCCGCCAACGAATTTCGCGCCGCGCGGCAAGGTTATAGGCGACGGCACTCATCAGCGCTCCCGCCAACTGACCATAGGCAAAACTCATCGAACTGAACCCTGAGAAGGCGAGCGTCAAGATGAGGGCCTGGGTAGCCACCGTCCGACCCAGCGAGATGAGGGCGATCGTCTTGAAATCTGCCTGACGTTCCGTCATCGCCGCCGGCAGAAATTCGAAGATTCCGAGCAAGGGGATCAGCGTCAAGACCTTGAGCACTGGCGCAACGGCCGTTTGTGGGAAGAAGCGGCCAAACCCTAAGCTGAGCAGGCCGACGGCGATGGCAACGGCCGTATTGATGACCAAATTGACGCTGAACGCGGTCTCTTTCAGCCTTTCTGAAAGGTTAGCTTCACGAACGATGAGCCCTGACAACCCCAGCCCCTGGATGATGCCCAGGATTCCGGTGATCGACATGGCGAGGACGAAGACTCCCACCTCCACGGGAGTCAGCAGTCGTGCCACGATCGCCGACGTGCAAAACTGGACCGCGAAACCAGCGGCCTGCGCTGTGCCCATCCAGGCGAGATGGCGGCGGACTGACAAAGGCTGTCCTCAAAAATTCGCTAACAGGAGGGGCTATTAAGGCAGACCGGGATGATACAGATAGACGGCGTGGGGGTTCTTCAGGCCGCTGAGTCTCTCTTTTCCAGTTGCATCGCCCGGGTCTTGCACCTCCAGCTCCAAATCGCCGAGCGGGTGTTGGCCGGCATGCATCGGGTTATACAATACACACAAAACCGCACGCCGGTTTCTATCAAGGTCTCGACACTCAAGAGGGCCAGGCTCGCGCGCACCCGGCCTTTGATGAGGAGCCGCGCGGAGGCCATGGCGCGCAGCCTGCGAAGCGCGATTCGGTTGGCAGGCGGTAACTCGGACTCCGTGAGCTTCAACGCCGCTCCAATGAACAGGCAATCATCGAGATCGGGCTCGTACGGCCTGTAACTCGCGAGTTCGAGAAATTTTGCGGCAAATGCAGGCTTCAAGAAGGCGCTCTCCGCCGAACTCAAGCCACGTCGACCGACGTCGTATATGCCGCGCATGGTGGCCACCGAACTCATCTGCTCTATAGCCGCCTTGGTAAATATCAGGTCCACTTGGTGCTGCCGTCGTCGAAGCGCCGAAACGGCCGCCAGCTGCGAATTTAATGCCGACAGCCGTCCGTTCAGGGGCGATCGGCCGGTGATGCTCTGCGAATGAACGCGATAGTCGCCGAGCATTTTTGGAATGGCATGCAGCTTGCCGATCTCCTGAAGTCTCCAGCAGAGGTCGGCATCCTCGGCGTGGTGTACGTGGCGATAGCCGGCGAGGGACAGCAAAGCGCTTCGGCGCACCATGAGGAAGGGATGCAACAAGTACGGTTCTCTGCACGGTATCCAGCGCGGATCGCTGCTGTCCAGCGGCGGAAAGATGGCCAGACCACTTGGACGCCCACACTCGTCGATCTGCCGTGCAAAGCTCGAGACGGCAACGCAATCCGGGTGCGCATCAAGATAGGCCACTTGTTCCGCAAACCGGTGCGGGTAGGCAATATCATCGCCGTCATGCCGTGCGACCAGTTCGGCGGAGCACTCTGCCAACCCCGCATTCAGCGCATCCACAATGCCACCTCTGGGCCTCGTGATCACGACGACGCGTGGATCGGCGATGGCGAGTGCGGCTAAAATAGCCGCAGTCTCGTCGGTCGATCCGTCATTGATGACGACGATCCGGATATTTGCAATGGTCTGGGTGCGGATACTATCGATCGCACTCTCGACGGTGGTTGCCACATTGTGGACCGGAATCAAAACGTCGATGCGCCGTTCTGGTGTAGCGTTTCCCCCGATGAGCGGCACGGCTGAGTCCATTCAAATCCCTGGTCTGCAATCGGGTGATGATTACTTATCCCTTAGACTAATACGAGGCGTTGAAGCCTTGCAACGTCGATGCATGCGGGCGTTTTCGACATAATTCATTGACTTGACACCGAGCCGCCCGCGGCCATCGTAAGCTCTGCCGAATCCTGTACTATCGGCATCGCGACGATGGCACGACCTTCCGCTCCTGTGACACCCTCGATAGTGGCGTGGCTTGGCTTGGCTTGTAGCCGATTCCGATCGGGCCGTTCCTGACCGAAGACGCGACGGTGCGAGCGCGATGTCGTGCTTGGTTCTGAGCTTCTCGGCCGCCAAGTTCGGCCCAAAATCCGCGTACGTGGATTTGAGGAGCTCGATCGCGCGGTTCGCCACGGTGTCCTCGAGGCGATTATTGCTCGGCCGGTTGAATCGCCTGGAGATCAATCCGACCGGCCCTTCGGCCGTGTAGCGGCGCGCCAGGCGCCGCACTTGCCGGGGGGCAACCCGAGCCGCTCGGCGGCGCGCCCGGGCTTCAGATCGCCGTCGACGACGGCCTGGATACACTTCAACTTGTCGAGATCGCGCATCGCGAATGTCACCCTGGTGTTTTGCCCCATGGCGAGCCTCCAGATCCAGG
>Ga0209208_10001352_pt1 | contig 34279 bp, 29 predicted proteins | sample S1TSphfallax_3_FD_187694 | JGI IMG/M metagenome (GOLD analysis project Ga0209208, IMG submission 187694) | Host-associated microbial communities from peat moss isolated from Minnesota, USA - S1T2_Fd - Sphagnum fallax MG (SPAdes) (version 2) | ecosystem: Host-associated > Plants > Peat moss >...
CCATCTATCCAATTTTTTGAAGTGTTTTTAAACTTTCAAAATGAAAAATAATTCCCTAATTGATTCAAATTCAAACATTGGTTAACCTTGACTTAGAAGGTGGAAAATGTTTATGAATTGAATCATTTTTTTTTTAACCAAAATGAATATTAGACTATATCAAACTCAAAATCATATCAATGCACTTGTGAACATAAATCTTTTCATTTTTGGCATCTAACATGCTTTTGTAAAGTATCTAATTTTAGGGATAAAAGCTTCTTTAAATTCCTTCAATTGCTAAATAGTCCACACATTTTATTTGGGAAACCAAACAATCTTCCCCCATAACAAATTCAGCCCAAGGAAATCTGGTTGTTTAAAAATCCTAGAGCACAAAAGCCTTACAATAAGGTTTTTTTGGTTTGCATGGTTGATTTTGTGCGCTAAAGCTATGAGGTTCAAAAATAATCAATAATTCAAGAACTACACATGGTGTGGACAAACTCGTAGCACTACTATTGGATTAATGAAAAACAAAAGCTTGAAACAAAAGTTCTCTTAGACTTTCAATGGCACCATTACAACACAATTGATTTTACAAACCTCGTAAACATAAACGAATAGAATTGTAAACCTAAACAAAAAGCTTAGGAATCAAAATGCAAAGAAAAACATGAAAGAAAGAAGATCACATATTTAGGAAGATTTTTGCAAGTTGTTTTTTTATATACATGAATGTTGAAATTGTTGAAACTTGAAATTGTATTGTCAATAACACTTACAAAAAACTCCAACCTATCCCCTATAATTGTAATGATGAAGATCCATTGCTAAGTTTGCAATGATTTTAAGATTCACTCATTGAACAATGCACAAGGTTCAAGCTTTCTAATAGATCTATTGAAGGTGTGACAAACATCTATTATTGCCATCTCCAAGCTTTCAAAGTAATTCATATGGGACTTGAAATATAAACATGTGCTAAGCTACTAATTTTGGGGGAGGGTGTAATGATACTAACATGTACCATTAATATTCATAACCACTACTTAAGTTTTTGAATTTTGAATTGTAAAAAGTAATAATAATAAATAAAATATTATTGTGAATACATTATGTGCATATCATAAAAATTTGGAATCAATCTAATGAATAAAAAATACACAATTTACACTTAACCACTCCTTAAAACCAATTTTGACACTAAAAGCATAATTTGAAAATATTTTTTAATGATATATTTTGGGATATGTTTTAATATACACCTTAACATAATAATATAATATATATTTTAAATTATTTTTCAAAATATTTTTTAAAATATATTTTTTAAATGATGAAAAAGTAATGGTCTAAAGAGGCAGGTGTGGCTCCTTATAACATGGTTAAACCTAGGAGGGAAGGTCTTCCAATGACCTAACAAATTGAATGGTTGAGATTGTGTGATCTATCCTATTGGATGGTTAGAATTTGGTGACACCCTAAAACCCTAAAGCAAAATAAAGGTGAAATTTTTTGATGTTATAAATGTTATTAGCAATGAAACTTACAAACAACCAAATTAGATTAGTGATGGAAAGAGATGGGTGTTTTGCCTTTTGGTGCATGGGGTGGTAAATGAGTTATGTTATAGGCAATTTTTTACTTTAAAAAACTCCTTCACATCATTTCACAACCTTGTTTTTTTCATCACCTTTTGGGTATAAATTGTTGAAATGAAAACCTTGGTGCTAGCTCTTTTGGCCAAACCAGCCACGTATTAACTTGTGTGGTTCCCAAGTGGTATTAAACACAAACCTTTAACACATCCAAAGATTTAAGGCTTTCAAATGTCATACCAAGTATATAAGAATTCCATGAGGCTTCCAAAAGACGTTATGGCTTCTTTTGAGATTTGGGGCTAGGGGAAAGATTCATGTTCAAAAGGACATTGCCAAACATTACTTTGAGGTTTCAAAAGGCTTTGGAAAATGCATAAAAAGAGAAGGAATGTCAAAAACCCCTCTAAAGGTGCCTTCTAATGCCAACTTGTGCAAACTTGACAATCTTTAGTTGGATTCCTTCAAATGATCAAACAATTTGGTTTTATCCCATCCAAAATCTCATAATGTGTCATTTAGTCAATTTGTCAGTGAACATCCTGCAAATGTATGTGCCTTGCCATATGTTTTATACTTTACATCCTAAACCCCATACCTTATACATTAAACCCTATACCCAAACCTTATTAAACTAAACCATGTACCTTAAACCATAAACTATATCCCATACCTTAAATTGTAAAGTCTAAATATTCAAATACATGCATGAAGGAAATGTTATTATTAAAAAAAAAATCATAAATTCTTAAAACAATGTCAATTTGATGCATATAAAAATCATTAGCACTTGTTGAAAATTACATATTTTACATTTCCACATTTGTAGTTAACCCACAATATGCGTGGAAAAATGTGCAATATTTACACTAATTAGAAACTCACATATTTTAATGTGGTAATGCAAGCCACACTCACATGTGTGGATAATAGTCCAAGGTACAAAAACACATACAAGTGTTATAACTCAAACCTTAAACTTGTGATCAAGGGTAAAACATGAAAGGGGAATACATTGTGAAAATGTCTTCGACCTCAAACCCATTCCCACAAATGTGAAAAAATGAGTTTCAACACTTCGAATCTTCCTAAAATATTCAAACAAAAGTGCAAATAGGAAACAAAATCCAAATTGAACCTTTTTCAAAATTTCACAAAAATCTTCAAATGTAAATATCAGGAATGTTCTTGCATCCTCCATTTGGAGATTTACTGATCAGGTTATGGTCAAAAGAGTTATTGGGGGTCAAATTGGCAATTTGGTTCCCAACCATTAAAACCAAAGAAATATCTTGGCCAAATAACCTCCAAATTAAGTATGTGTTACAATAGTAAAAAAGTTTCATCAAAAGTTATAAGTTTTCTTTGGTACTTCATCAATTGGAATTTATGCGAGAATTATGAACTTGCAAATTTATAAGTTCATAACTTGCAAAATTGAGAATTTTTGAGAATTTCAAGACTTTTTGTTACTTTAATACAACACTTACCACCAACCATAAACTATATTATAAAGAAGGAAATGAATGAGCTTTGCCCAAGTCTAGGTTGTGATGTATTTTTGAATTGGATTGCCCATGATGCATTCATGCACCATTTTGTATTAAGTGATTAATTGCCTTCTTTTTTTGTTTGTGTAGATTCACTTCATTTTGAACCTTTACATTTGAGTTCATGTTAATCCCATCTTGGAGTTCCCATCCCCTTTTGTTCTCTTGGGAGCTAAGGAACACACATTGGGTTTGCATTCCATTATGAAAACCAATAATCAATAGTTTTTTAAACCTATGATATAATTTAACAAATTCAAAGGTGCATCAATACATGTAGGTAATAGGTAGGTATATGCATGTAGATGGTTAATACATATGTAAGGGTGAAAGGGTTATCAATCAATAGGGGAAAAATGTGTTCAATATGTAAGTAAAAATCAATGTTGGGGAATTATCACAAACAAGTTACCCAATTAGTTTCAACTTGATTTTCACTATGAGAACCAATGGGTATCAAACACAATGGTACTCAAATTAATAATCAATTCATAAATTCTCAACCAAATGAAAACTAGGTCAATGAAAATTAATTGCCTTTCCATAATTATTATAAAAAGGTGAAAATTGAATTGAATCAATGTGAAGACTCAAATTAAGTTCTCAAGTTAAGATTTAAAGGTCCAAGGGTTTAACTGGGGTCTAAAGTCTAAAATTTCTAAAATGATAAATGAAGTTTAGATCTAAGGTTTGTAAGACTTAAAGTTGTGGCTTATGGCTAGGTATCTAACACAATGATTTCTTGTAGCACTATCTTGCAACATATAGCATGTCCCACTAGAAGCATAAAATATAGAATGCCCAACTATATTCTAATTCTCCACTTTGTCTTTTGTCTTTACCTTTCACTTATGTTATCATTTTGGTTATAAAATCCTTGTTTATGCTCCAAGTTTTTTGTTATTTATTTTTCATGTGTTTTACCTTCATTCATATTTTACCTTCAGTCAATGTTTCATCTTTTTCTTCATTACCTTGTTTTTTTCTTGTCATTTTATCTACATTCATTACTTCACATTCTTCCTTGGTATTCTTCTTTTGTTTATTAGTATGCCTTCTTCCTTATCGTTTTGTTTTCACTTGTTATTTCACCTTCATCATGTTGTTTAAATACCTTGCCCACACTTTGTTTTATTCATCACATAATTCAAATACTTTGCCTTATTACATTTCTTTTCATTGTTGAACTTTACCTTTGCTTCCATTATTTTGAATTCCCAACTATTATCTTATGCTTAGTATTCCCCCTTCACATTTCACATGTGAATTTTTACACCTTGAATATCAGCATTATTTCATCTTTAAAGGTTTTTTTTTGGGTTTTTTTTTTGTATTTGTTTTCTTTGGTAATTTTCATTGTCATTTTTTCCCTTTTATTCTTTATTTTTTTTGTTATATATATAATTTTTATTTCATTTTCTTTTGGTTTTTTTCAATATTATTCTTTTTAAATTTTTACCTTTTTTTCATGACTACTTGGTTTTTGTATTGATTTTTAAAGGTAGAAAATTGTCCTATGTTGGTTAATTACCATGGGTGTTACAAAACAGTAGTACCGTCACTGGATGGTAGTTACCATCATATGGAAAATTCATATTAAGAGAATTTTGGAGTCAAAGTGTTTTTTAATATTACCTTTAGTATATCACAAATTATTTTCATGGGGCAAAATAATCAAAATTTAATTCTAGAAAAAATTCTAATAAAAGTGATATTAGTTACTAGAAATAATATATATCCTAGGACCTAGTTTACTTAGAAGGTCATCCTAATAACTATTTAATTATTAGTGGTAAATATCCTACTTACTATCTTTTATTTATTATAAGGTGAAACCATTTAGGTAAATTAGTCCAAGTGGATAAGGGGTGGATGGATTTCCTTTAACTGGGATTTGTGTAAGGGATTAAGATAAAAGAAATTTAGAAGGATAATGAAATCTAGGAGGATAAGGACTCAACATTTGTGTACTAAGATCCTTCTTGGGTTTCTTATGTATTTTTTGGGAGCAATGAAAGATTTCATTCAATGATTAGATTCATTAGTTTTCATGAGTCATTAACATTAGGTGATTGTTTATGTGTGACACTTTTGTGTGAGAGAAAAGGAGAAAAACATGGGAGAAAGTTATATTTGTCCTTATAAAATGGAAAATGGTTTAAAGTTGTATGGATTCTAGTGTCTCTTCTTAATGTGTGTTCCACTATGTGATAAAGGAAGGGAAAATAGCTCATATTAAGTTTATATAGAGCTTTGTTATTCTTATGTATTAATTATTTATTTCTTCTATAAAATTTATGTGCCACCCATTTTCTATTCTAGTTTTGGAGTGTAAAATGCACTTTATTATAACACAATGGTTGACACTAAAGGTAACAAGGATGTAACTACTAGATTTAAGGTTTACATAAGGTAGGAGTTGTTATAGACGACATGTAATAGTTACAAAACGTCTACATGTGTTACAAATGGTAGGCAACAATTATAAAGGGTTCGCAAATGTTGCAAATGGTAAACAACAATTATAAAAGGTTTATAGATGGTAGACATTTAGTTGCAAGATGTCTATAGGATGTTGTGGATCTTTTTTAGGTTTACAAAAGATGATAGTTGCTACAAGATGGTAATTGCAACATGATAGTGGGCCAACAATTTTTCCATTTATTTTTAACACAATATAAAATGAAATTTATTTTTTAATGATATGGACTTTTAAAGTGATGCCTATTTATAACACCAATGAAGAAAATAAAACGTTCATTAAAAATAACTTATAATTGACATGCTCAAAAATTTATTAATATGTTTTTAAAATAAATTTTAATTTTTAATAATATCAATCATTGGATCATTTTGAAATTCATTTGTGAAATTTATTGTTTTGATTGAAAGTTTATGAATTTCATTTTAAAAGTCTATAGATCTTTTAGTTTTGTAAGCTATGCATATTCAAATTAATGATATCAAATTATATCCACCTTATTAAATTTTTCTACCATGTAAAATATAAATTAACAATGATTTATATTCACATCACAAATACTACCATTATGGCATGAAAAATGATTCACATTACTTTACATTGACCCTGTCCTTTTTATTGGTGGCCAACAAAAGATGAAATTAGGTTTTTTGGATGATTGCAGATTAAAATGAAACCAAAATGCCACAATAAGCCTCCTCAAAAAATAAAATTTTATTGTATTTTTATAGTGTTACAAATATAAAACTATCAAAATTTCATTTTCAAAGTTTAAAATATATATTTTTTCAAAAGGTCATTATGGGCAACCATTTAATGCATCCCACAATATAATGTTGATGAAAAAAATAATAAGAAATAAAATAAGATCATGTTTTAAATGAATTTGTCATTTTGCATAATTTTAGTGATTTCAAAAGTCTTTTAAATTTCCTTGTCATCTTGAAATGGTTTGAAAACCTTTATTTTGAACTAGTAATAACATTTGTTAATGTTGTTGATTGCCAAATGATCTCCTCATTACAAAATATGATTATGGTGAATCCATTTATTGTACTATTAGTTTTTTATGTACTATTACAAAAAAACCACTCATATAATGGGTCCCTATTTGATGTGAATAATTAGTTTAAAAATATTTCCATGATTTTTCCCCTAATCAACCTACATAATAATTGTATACATGAGTCCTTCTCCATAAAAATAAAAATAAAAATAAATTTGATTGAAGATACATTATGAATCATAATGGTGTAAAAAAATTGTTTTGGCATGTCATTTTTGGTCCACTTCAATTTGCATTCACCTTTTTACCATTGGATTTTTTGCTCATTAGATCTTAGTGATTGTTAAATTAGAAATTGAAATTGAAAGGATCCTTTTTTATTGAAATACTTGCGAATTTAACAACCATTGAACATCTTACAAAAGTTGACTTTCATGAACAAAATTGGCCTAATGACTCTAAGGTTGATTGTAAATCAACTTCTAAGTTAGTAAAGCTAAATGAAACTAACGCAAATTTTGGAAGAAAAGTTTGAAGGTGCTTTCCAAAGGGATGAAATTTTGAAATATAAAGTTTTGGATAGAAAATATTATTCTAACTTTTTCACCAATTTTTATTATCTGCTTTTATTTTTCAAATATTTTAAAAGTTGAAATACCAAAAAAATTCCTTTTTATAGTGTAAAGGAAATGAAATTTGACAATTACTAATTTGTGAAACCATCAACTATCCATAGATTTGTGAGAATTGGCAACTTTGAGAATTGTTTGATTTCTAAAAAATCTTAATACACTAGTTGGTTTTCACAAAACCTTCTTATAATTTCGAAAAAGTCAAATTGATTCTAACAATTCTATATGAAAAGATGAAAACCTTATCATTCTCATAGTTCTCACTCAAACACTAGTAAAAACCATTGTCAACTTACCATAAAATTTTATTGCATATTGAATGAAAAGAAATAAAAGGCAGAAATAAAAGCAATAAAAATACGAACTATGCTAACCATTATGATTAGCTACAAGACAAGAACTCCTGAAAAAGTCTCCCATCTAACTACTATCCATACCTCAAGTTGTGTTCGTGACTTTTGGGCCCCACACTTCATGAAATGACTTTTTCCTAGAGACATTTGTAAGTGCAACCATTTTCAAATTTCCTCAATTAAATCAACAAAATTTGCATTTTGTTGAAGTGAAGAAATCATTATTCCATATGTGATGAAATTACCTTTGAAACTTTTACACCTTGAGTGAAAAACCAATTTAAGCATGAACAAAGAGTCTTACAAATAAAAACCTACTCAATTGATGTAAACAATGAAATGAACATCAAAAAAATTGCAACAATTCCTATTAGGATATGTGGGTCTCATCACAAAACATGACATCTCAACATGACGATAGTTCACATCAAGACAATTAAGGATTCCATGTAGCATGAACATGAACATTGAAGATGGAAAGTCATTATTGAGAATATAGTCCTTCTCGAGCTAGTCCCCATTCATGTGAAAGTTCTATTTTGGTTGAAAGATTGTGAAGTTGTAGGATATTCTTGCAACAACCTCATTTGGTAACAACTAGTATCAATGAAACAAAAAGATATTTCAAAGTTGCATACATGGTTCAGAAATGATCTATTTTATGAGGTATAGTTGTTTGACTATCCTTTGATTCCAATACCTTTGGGCCAATAGCAATGATGGTTGCAACAATGGTCAAAGCAAAACAAAGCACTCTACAAATTTGAAGAGACAATGATTAGATTCACCTCACTTTCAAGGTTCACTAGAACAAAATTATTCATATTGGTGGATTTTATGTAGGCAAAAAGAGTTGGAGGTGTAACCTTTATACAAATGATGTCCTCTTCAACTCTTAGGAAATGTAGAGAGATAATATTCTAACCACTCTCACTTGATGTATTTCAAGGTGTGTAAATTTGGAAAATGGCTGTCATGTAGGACACATGGTTGGAAGGCAAACACACCTTCCAACTATGCAAAGATAAGTCTACATACTCAACAAGCCAAGTAAAGACTGAAATAGGTAGATCTACTTCTGGTTCTCCATCCTGTATCTGGTCATGAATATGGTCTCTACTTCCATAAGAAAATTGGAAGGTCATTAGTCCTATTTGGGTGTTCAGACACTGGAGAGGGGCTGCTTAGTGCATGAACTCCAACACTACAGAAATGCCTATATTGCAATTGCCTGTCATGAACCCCTTTGCTATGTATCTTACAATTCATTATCTGTGACTACATATATTATCCATGGAATCACAGAGAAACTCTCCACAACAATTTGAATTTAACACAACAATGGGTGGTGTCCTAACCTTCTGAGAGTTGCTGAGAAAGTGTCAGACCATCACCTTCTTCATCAAAAATAGCAGTGACAGAGCTGCCATGACTTCATCAGCTCCCAATTTTAACAGTGGGTGTAGATAAGTACATACTAATACATTTTGTATAGCATTCAATTACAGTCCTAAAAAGTTTCATCTTCAAACAGCAAATCACAATAGCACTAAAATGGGCTCTAAACCCTAAACCCTAAACCTTCTCTATTCTACTGATTGTCTCACATACGTTTATTCTTGTGACCATGTGCATGTTTTGACCATTTCAATTTCTCCAGCTTGAACCCTTTGACAAAACATAATTGCATCAAATATCAAACAGACAGCAGCAGCAGCATCAGAAGAAGAAGAAATCCTGCTCCTTTTACCACCAAATCTATGAGGATGCAGAGTCTCAACCAATGCAATTTAAGCCTTCCAGACAATAGCATTTTCTTTCTACAAACATATGGTGGCAGAAGGTATGCTGAGGGTTAGGCACTGTGGGTGTTAGAAACAAAGCTGGAATTGCTGGCTGCAACTGCAAGTGCATGCATGGCTGATTGTCACAGCAGATGACATGCAACGGTGCAGCAGTAGCAGGCCAGAATCTCAAGCAATGCAACCTTTCTGGGCAATGACATTTTCTTTCTACAAACACAAGACAGCAGGTGTGTGGTAAGAGTTAGGTACTGTGGGGTGCTGGAATTGCTGATGCAACTGCAAAGTGCAGCACCACTTCAAATCTTCATTCGCCGATACCAATGCTACTAAGACATGGAACCCGATTTGGATTCAATCCGAATTTGGAGCCAGAAAGAAAGAAAAGAACTACCTTATCTCTATACATCAACAATAGAAGCTTACCTTGAAGAAAAGGAAGGGTGGCTGCTCAGAACTCAATTCGTTGAAGTTCCTGGAAAATCATCATTGTCTTCACTTGCAACCTCCTGCTGAACTGGGCTTAAATCCTCTTCTCCTTCTTCTTCTTCATATCCTATCCCAGTGGCCCGTTCCTGTCTCTTATCTTTGTAACAACAAAAAACAGAGATGTTAGAGACACAACAGATATCGCAAGAGGCTCAAGATGTGTGAACAAAGGGCCTCTCCATCCCTACTAGATTAGGTCAGCGATATACACAGCAATGGGTTGTTGAGCCTTCTTGGTTTGGGTGTTTCTGGCTGGTGCTGGTGCTGATGGTAGACGATGATAGAGGGATACATAGAAGCAAGATGAGCAACCTCCGGGGTGGGGAGGAATTTTTGAGCAATCTTATTAGGGTCTTACAGTAGTGCAGAGATGGTGGATGTCATGGTGCGCACATTAGATGGGAAGCAACTCCATCTCACGTTGGAGGCAAATAAGACATTGCATCACCTCAAGCTGCAGCTGCAGCAGCTTGAATGGCCAGCACCCAATGTCCTGCACTTCCATCTCTTCCTCAGAGTAAGTTCCATTTCTTCTATTCCCCCACCAAAATCCAAAGCACCCCAAGAGTGTGTGTGTATGTATTCTCTATGTATGTGATTCTGGAATCCCTGCACTGCATGAAATGCATCTTCAAGATGCCCATCTGCATCTTGGGTGCCAGGGATTAGACTTAGTTTGGGTACCCAACTGCATTACAAACTGGGATTCTAGCTGCAGGGGGAGAAGCTTGATGCAGCGGTGCAGATTGCATCATTGCAGTTGGAGAACGAGTTTCTGGTTCTCATTCCATTCACCAAGAAGAAGCACAAGAAGGCACAACCGCAGTTTCTCACCACCACCACCACCACCCTCGGACACCAGCTCCTCTTGGGCTCATCGGATTCAAGTGCTCCCACTCCAATTGTTGACAGGCAAAATGCTTCCTCTGGACATGCAGCTGCTGCAGCAGTGCATCATGATGGCAAAGAATCCTTCAAGATTGAATACAAGAATTGGATGCAGTCTCATCATCATGGACATCATGATGATGGTGATGAGGATGATCATGATTTTGCCTCTCGGATGTGTGTTGCTGAGTCCCAAGATCAACCTCAAACTGCTGCATCCTATCAGAAGAAGAGTTCCTCTGAAGATGTCTGGCAGGCAATTGCAACAGACATGGCCAATTTCCACTCCTCTCATTCAAAGGACACTGTGATGATGATGCCCACAAGCATTGACATGCCTGAAGCTCACGTGGATAGTTTGCATGCTAGGTCATCAGGCATTGAAGACACGATTCTTGTTTCATCATCTGGCGAAGAGGAGGAAAGAAGCAGACCAGAGAAGAAGGCTAGAAGGAAGGGTAATCACAGAAGAAATTCTTCTACCAAACAGCAAGAAGAGCAATTTGAAGTCGTTGCTTTGCCACCTGCACTGGAGAGGATGAAGCAGGTCTTTGTAGCACTCAATAGTGTCTATGGATTTCTGCAGCGACAACACATGCAAGCCACCTGGTCTAATGTCAAGCATGCGTTGCAGCAACTGGCAGACAAGAAAATCTGTGTGCAGGACATTGAAAATCTTGCCACTTTCTGCCCAAAGGCAAGTGCAGCATTTATTTTATTGTCACCTTTTGCATCATCATCCTGCACCCGGGGGGCGCTTGCTTCAGGTTGGAGAGTGAAGGTTTTTTGTCTGTGAAAAATGGGTGATGAATGGTGTTTTGCTGCTGGCTGAGTTGCTGTTGTTGTGAAGATTTTTTTGTCTGTGAGCTTACAAAATCCACCGTGTATGTTTGAACAGTTGATTGTGTTGAGCAATATGTCTGAGAAGGAAGGAGGAGAAGCTTCCTTCAGCATTGATATGTTTGACCCATCAAAGCCTGATCAATCATCAGTTCCTGGACAACAACATGATGTCAGTCTTCCAGTACACCAGCTTCAAGAGATTGGAGCTTCAGATTTGTTGCCAAGCTCAGGTTTTTTGTCAATTGATCACCTTTGTAACTGTGATGATGATGCACAAACAAAAAGTGTGCAATTAAGAACTTCTCCTTGCTGCATTGAAGAGTTTCTTGCAGTGAAAGAATGTTTTTTTGTTCTAATGGGTCAGTTAAACCCTAAACCTACACCCATAGTTGGTTTTCTTCACTCTCTGACAGGCTGCAATTCTCAATGACAATCTCATACGACCTAAGGTTGAGAAGATTGTGTATTTATTGTGTAGGAGGGAAGCGGATCACTGATAGACAAATGCGAAATGCCATTGAGAGGCGTCAAAAAGTGTTCCAGGGTCTTCTTTTGTCTGTGTTTCAACAACTGCAGGTTCTGAAACCTCAGCTCCTGCTGCTCTTCCTCCTCCTATTGATCCTTGCTCCCCTTTCTCTATCTGCCATTTGTTTCGGTCTTTCATGAATTGCCTCTGGGAGTTCTGTACCTCAGTTAAAAGTCTGTGTGTAGCGTGCAGGCGAAGCCCAATTCAGAAAAGCTGGACATGGAACACATGAGTATAGAGAGTTGGCTGGCTATTGCAAAGGCACCAGAGATGGTGGGGAAATTAGCAAAGCCAGGCCTGCCTTCTGCTCTGCCAAGGCCTCCTCGTCACCACAAAAAGCTTGCACGTTGCATGGTGGGTCTAGAGGACCTTTTGAGTGATCATTGGTTTTCAGCTTGAGGATGAAAGACCTGTCAGATGCAAATCACAGGGAAGAAGGGCCTGATGGATGGTAGACTGCATTTTTGCATAATAAAGTTTATCACTGAATCTTGGTGAACTTTGGCAAGTGCAGGAAGTGTTGGACATGAATGCCAATGAAATGCTCCAGCACCTGAAGGAGAAATTGGGATCACTTGGACAGGCATGTGCAATTGTTGGTGCACAACTTGTTACCCATTGCTTTTTGTCCCAGTGTCAGTGCTGAAAGGGTTTCTCATTGGAGGAGATCTTCATCCCAAGTCCTAAACAGTCTACCAATGTGATCTTGTGCATGATGGAGTTGGCTTTCTTGGCATCTACTAGCTAGCCTTACAGGTTGGATTCACTAGTTTAGGTGTGTGTGTATGTGCAAAAGGCCACAAATTTTTCAGTTTCAGATGAATTTTTCATGCAGTTTCTTAAGGAATTTTTTTTCCCCACTCTGAACCTTTCAGATTGTACACTGTGAGTGCTTAAGGCCACGGGAGGCTTCTTATGGGGAGCTCAAGTCAGAGTTGTCCACCTTCACACAAGCTGCTCTGGAGCGCCAGGGCATAACACGAATGTATTCTCACCAGGTCTGGCAACAGAACATCATCATCAACATCATCAATGGGTGTTCTCATTTTTTCCTTTCTCCAATGATATTCAAAAATTGATCATGAACACTGTACTCAAATGTAAGGATGATGCAAATGTATTCACCCCATTATAGTGTTACATGAAATGGATCATCACACTGTTTTTCCTTGCTACTGAGAGTTGCAGGCCAAAGGAATAAATGCAGTTCAGAAGGGGCAGAGTATAGTGGTGGCTACCTCAACTGCAAGTGGCAAGTCATTGTGTTACAATGTGCCTGTTTTGGAGATGCTCAACCAAGATTCAAGCTCATGTGCTCTCTACTTGTTTCCCACTAAAGTAACCTCAGCAAAGTGTTTTTGTGACTTTTCAGTTTCTTGAATTTTTTGGCACTCTGGTCTCAGTACTAATGTTTTGCAATAGATCAGACTCATATTGTCTTTAGACTTACTTGCAACAGGTCTGTTTTACTTTGAACTACTGAGTCAATCCTGATGATGCAATTATGTTCATCACAATATTGCATGATTGCGGGAACTGATGGTAGTGGGTGAGCTACTACTTCAGCTCAGGAGCAGCTTTTTGTTGTTACCTCTCGTTTCTAAGATGGAGATTTGTGAGTCAAAATTGGAAGATTAGGAGCTGCATGACCTGGAGTAGTGTGTTGTCCTAATGTGGATCCTTTGGCTGAAAATGTCAGCACATTTGTTCTATCATTTTCATGCACAATAAAGGAGCTTAGACTTGTTGTAGCAGTGCTTTGTGTGCTGGGGGGCTGTTGACATAAGGAACTTCCGTGTCGGATTTTGTTGCAGGCATTAGCACAGGACCAACTGCGGGCTTTGCTTGAGCTAACAGGAGGAGCACAAACAGCACAGAAATTTGGCATTGGTGTGTATGATGGTGACACCAACCAGGAACTACGCCTAAGGCTCCGAGAGTCTGCTCGTGTGGTACCAGCTAAAGCCTTGATTGATTTATTTATTTATTTAGTTTTTTTTGCTGCTTCTGTTCAGTGGCTTACACCTCCAAGTGCAGACTTTTTTTGTTGTATTTAGTCCAAATATTGCTGGTAGCATGTTCACTGTTGTTGGACTGATGTTTTGTTGCTTCTCTCAGTTCAAAGCTTCTCTCTCTCTCTCTCTCTCTCTCATGTAATAAATTGTGTAGTGAATGAATGTGCAGTTGATCACCAATCCAGACATGCTGCATGTTTCCATCATGCCATCCCATTGTCAATTTGAGTGCTTTCTGGCTCACCTTAGGTACATGTTCCAGACCCATGTTCTGTTTTTCTCCTGAGAAAGATTTTCTATCACATTACTACACCTCCTTGCTGAGATCACAAGCTTTTGCAGATCCATTGTGGTTGGTAACTCCAAATCATGAGCCAATCTTAATAGAAAGCATCATGTACATGGTGTTGTAATTTTCTTAGAGCAAATTTGTGATGTGATCCTTTTTATAGGTATGTTGTAGTCGATGAGGCGCATGCATACCGGGGTGTATTTGGCTGCCACACAGCTCTCATAATGCGACGTTTGCGTCGTCTCCTCCACCATTGTAAGGTTTTTCTATTTTCTTTTTTAATCATATTCCCAAATTCCAGTTCCAGTCAGGATCCTCATTTCTGCTGTACAAAAGGTTATATATATCCAACACACATTGGGTTTGTTAGAATCTGCTTTGTCTGTGTCAATTGTCACTGCAGAACACAAATCTGACAATGATCTCTATCATCCATAGGTAACCATTTTGAGAGTGGTTGTAAGCACCAGTAGGCTATTTCCTGGGTGGGTTTAAAAAGTTCATTGGGTACCATATGGTATATATATATATATCTTGCAATTCTTGAGGAAGTCTTTAACCCTTACATAGATAGATCAAATAATCCAACTGATGGGTTTTTGTTGCAGTGTATGGAACTGAACCCACATTTATTGTCTGTAGTGCGACAGTTGCCAATCCGCGTGAGCATGCTATGGTAATCATCTCAAGCTACTTATCACTATGGTTTTTTTGTCCTCTACATTTTTGTTTGAAAAATTGATGCTTTCAGAATTCTTCACACTTTACTGAGGATTTTCCATATTGAGTAATTTGCTGTGGTTTTTGGTTGGCCAGGAACTAGTTGGGCTGAGAGATGTGGAGGTCATCCAAGAAGATGGCAGTCCCTGTGGAGAGAAGACTTTTGTCTTCTGGAATCCGCCTATTGTCTTTGAGCAGGTAGAGAAACAACATTTTCACACTCCATTGGTGGAAGTGCGGATATAACAATTGGAGGTTGAAAATATGTCTTCTACAGTTGTCTGGAAGTTGAAAATGCGTGGAATAATTTTCAAGTGTAAAAAGAAAAGAAACATTGAGTCTAGCTGGGAGCTCATGTGAACAAGAATCTCTTACTCTCTTTTGCTGTACAAAACTTAGTGTAGGTGTCAGTATTGTGGCACTAAGAATCCTTCTTTGAATTGACTGTCAGAGATAGATACTGGGTGTGTTTTGGAAGCCAGCCAATTTGCAAGATACTGATCTGCCAATTTTTGTGTTTCTGTCAGAGCAGCCAAAACCAGGACGGAAGGACAAAAGATTCAAACCATCAGCGAAACTGGACCGTGGAGTTTCTTTTCAAATCCAAACAAAGCGTGCCAGGTTTTGTGATCACTTCTAGCAGTAATGTTTTTTGTTATAAAAATTTCTTATAAGAGATAGTAGCAGAAAATGGTAGCTGTTACTAGTAATGTACAGGGTCGTTAATGCTTGTGGTGTGAGCAATTGAATCCTGAACTATGGGTACCTTGGGTCCTGAGTTTATTGGCATTTTTTGAAGTAGTGAAAACTGTTTCTGAATTGTTTAGAAAAATCATGAACTTTGTGTGACACCACTGTCTTTGAGCAGCATGAATGAAGGGACACTCATCTTCCAGTCAGTGGGTTGACATGAACTACATCATGCAATTGAGTGGAGCTGTAATCTTGCTTCTCCAATTTGAAACTGTTAAATCAATTGAGCCATGATCACAAATTGTGTTTTGTGTGGCAGCCCAATAGTGGAAGTGGCATCACTTTTGGCTGAGATGGTACAACATGGCCTCCGCTGCCTTGCCTTCTGCAACACTCGCAAACTTTGTGAACTTGTCCATAATTACACGTATGGCTCCTCTAAAGGATGTGTGACTTCTGCTGCTGCTGCTGCTGCTCCTCTGAAGGGCTTCTAGCTTTTTTTTCTTTTTTCCATTGTTGATGTGAACATAATGACAGGAGCTTACAGGGATACTTGAGATGCAAAAACCCACCGTCCCCCTTTGGATGCCAAGAGTTACAGTCCTGAAACAAGCCCATTCTCATAGCAGATGAGTGCAGTTTCCTTGTTCGAAATTTGGGTCATGCTTACAATGTTGCTTATTTGGTGCAGACGTGAAATCCTCAAGGAAACAGCTCCAGCTCTGACTGATACTATTCGAGCATACCGAGCAGGCTACACTGCACATGTTTGTCTTCTCACTACTTCTTTTGCAAGCAGTGATTGCTTACACATTCTATTCTAGCTAGCTATGGTTCTCCAATTGCTTCTGTTGGATTTTACTGCATTTCAATGATCTAGCTTCTTTGAGACTGTATACCATCATGCTGCATGGAGGATTGATATATTTTGCTCATGAAGAAGGTGCGGGTGGGAGCGGGTGTGCATAGAGCAGGACCGCAGAGATATTGAGAAAGATTTATTTGCAGGACGACTGCGAGGAGTAGCAGCCACGAATGCATTGGAACTGGGTGTTGACATTGGTAGTCTGGATGCCACCCTACACCTTGGATTCCCTGGATCTGTAGCTAGGTAAGCGCTTTTCTCATATCAAAGTTGTTCACAGGTCTAAAGTTGAAATCTTTTTGTATTGGGTTGGAGCATCTATTGTCAAATGCTGTAGAGAGAGAGAGAGATGCATTGCCACAGGGGATGGAAGAGCATCTGACAGGAACAAATGTAACAGCATGTGGCAGCAATCAGGGAGAGCAGGTAGGAGGGAGAAAGCAGCACTCTCTGTATACGTTGCCTTTGGTGGTCCTCTTGACCAGCACTTCATGAAGGCACCCCAAAAGTTGTTCATGAAACCAATCGAGCATGCCCAAGTGGATGCCAGTAATGAGCAGGTGGTGGAGCAGCATCTGGCCTGTGCTGCTCTTGAGCATCCTCTCAATGTCACCCATGATGAGGCTTATTTAGGATCAGGAATGCAATCAGCCATAGTTCAGCTTGTGAAGCAAGGGCAGCTTGGCCGGCACCCAAGCAACAGTCAACAAGACAACTCCTGGCATTACATTGGCCAGCAGGTACACCGATGATGCTAACCTCAGTTAATTCTGTACTTAACTTTGCATCTGACGCTTCAAGCATGAAGAGTATATATTGTAATCTTCCAATCAGTGTCAGTTACAAAAACTCACTTGCATGTAGCCTATCACTGTTGTTACACTACAATATCTTGTTGATAATACACTACATTGTACTCAAAATGCATAATCAATCTGATGGCACCATTTTTATTTTTTTTGGTTTGTTTGATTGCTCACAGAAATGCCCATCACAGGCAGTAAGCATCAGGGCCATCTGTCCTGAGAAATATACTGTCATAAACCAAGCAACAAATGAGGTGATCGAAGAGGTGGAGGAGAGCAAGGCCTTCTTTGAGGTGGGTGCAAATGGGTATTCACATTCTCAGTCAGACAACTGAGTGCATGTGTCCCTTTTGGATGATCTATCCATCACTCAGACTGAATGAATTGATTGAGTGGAGAGCTTGACTGCTGTTAGTGTAGTAGTTTGCCTAGATCTCCTTGAGAAGCTTTTTGGAACAAATACAATTGTTTTTATAGAACTTCTTTTTTTTTTCCCCTTCAGGTTTACGAGGGTGCAGTATACATGCATCAGGGCAAGACATACCTTTGCAGGAGTTTGGACATTGCTGCCAAGGTCGCGTTGTGCCAAGAAGCTGATCTCAAATACTATACCAAGACCCGGGACTTCACAGATGTTCATGTGTTGGGTGGCGAGCTGGTATTGTAGCCTAACTATTATTACTGGCCCATTGTGCTCCACATGCACAGTCCTGTGGTTGGTCACCTGGCTCTTGAGGTCAGTTGCTGTCATAGCCAAGTGTGCCTTTGCATCATCAGGGTTTGCTTATGATGCTCACCTTCATATTTGCAGGCATACCCAGCAAAGGTTTCAGAGATGAAGTATCCGAAAACAACAGCACAGGCGAGTCGTTGCAAAGTGACAACCCGGTGGATTGGGTTTCGTAGAATCTGGCAGGGCTCCAATGAAACTTTTGATTCAGTCGATCTCTTCTTACCTGATGTCTCTTATGATTCCCAGGTGCTTCTATCATTCAACCACTTCACCATACTACCAGATATATATAGATCAATGTCATAATAAAAAATGGTAGTTTGAGTATGAGAAAAAAAATGCGGTTTTGGGAGTTGAGAAAGAGACTGTTTGAAGAGTGTATTATACACTTGGTGATTGTGCCTAGGCTGCGTGGATTCGAGTACCTCACCTGATAAGGGGGGATCTGGAAGCCGAGTCCCTTTCATTTCGAGAGGGTATCCATGCTGCATCACATGCACTTGTCAATGTCATGCCACTGTAACTCTCTCTCTCTCTCTCTCTCTCTCTCTCAACATTTTTTTGCATCAGAAACTGTGCCAACAAATTTTTGAGCAAGCTGCAACTCTGTGTATGTTTTGTGTTTCTCCCATTTTCTAATTGAGCTTTGAGGTCTTGGCTGATGATGATGATGATGCAGTGACAGGAATTTTTTTGTTTTCTCATCATGAATCTGGCGGGGTGGGAAAAATTGGGTGGAAGGTATATAATGTGCAACCAATCAGACTTGGGGTGTGATTGTGCAAATCCTCACGACACCCGCTATTATCCTGAAAGGCTGCTGGTATTTGATAAGCATCCGGGGGGCATTGGCATTGCTGCGCAGGTGAGATTGCTGAAGATGTACTAACAACACTCAGAGAAAATAAATGAATGTATATATATATTGTGGGTTTTGACCTCAGCTTTCATGATTTACTATGTGGCAGGCTTGTCCCATGTTTGCAGAGCTACTGCAAGCTGCCTTAGAGCAGCTCGTTGCCTGTGATTGCACAACAGACACTGGATGCCCTGCTTGTGTTCAGGTATAATAAATATCCCTTTTCAAATTATTTGCTTTCTTGTTTTCATTGTTGTTGGGTCACCAGATTTGACCAAAAACATTTCCGCAGTCAATCTCTGGATACAGTCGGTTTCACTTACATGGGTGGGTGTGATGTGGATTTGTTGGTGTAGTACTTTGGTTGCAGTGAGTACAATGAAGTAATCAATAAGCGTGCAGCTATTATCATCCTTCAGGTCCACCTCCTTCTTCCCTCCAGTTCATGAAGTTGGGTATGCTGAAACATATCAATTGTGTATGCTTTTGTGATGTAAGTGCAGACATTGTCTTACAGTGCTGTCTGTGACATGGTTGTGACATGCAATTGCTACTGTATAATGCAGGGGGTAATAAATACCGAGAATAAGTACCGAGAAGGCAAGCAGGAACCACCACCACCATCACCTCCTCCACGCAATGATGGGTTCCTCCAAACACGAACCAGTATTCTAGACCCATAAAACTGCTCCAGCAGCAAAGTTCTGCAGATTCAGCCTTTGGGAAAGTGTGGCATTTGTTTGTTGTCAAGATCAATTCACACACAAAATTTTGGCCATGTTAATAGTACTTTTGGAGGTTGATGATGAGAGGGATGATGAAGATCCTAGAGGTCTCAAGAGTGTCCTGGAATTTTCTCAATGTGTGTGTGTCGAGTTGATTTGTGTTTGACATGTTGTTGGTCTGCATATCATGAGAGAGCACCCTAATTACTGGGAACTTTGAAGAATAGTCATAGAAATTCAAAAGGTGGATCATGTAAGGGGGTTGTGATTCTTTGTAAAACTTATGAAGCAGTCAATGGGGAGTTGAAGTGTGTTGTTTTCTTGCTTTTATGTGTTGTCAATTTGATGGATGGTGTCATGAACACTAGTTTGTGTAATCTATTTGGACTTAAGGGTTTATGTTACAAAGTGTAATCTAGGACTTGGGTTCTTGTGGAAGTTTAATGTTGTTATGGGTTTATGTGGCCTAAAGAAATTGGGAGGATAAGGAAGGCCAGTGGGCTCAAGAGAAAGAGATCAGAGTGATTTGACCCTTTAAAGACCTCAAGCCTTTCTTTGTTGGTGAAGGTAGGAATTTAGGTGTCCACAGGCTCAAGCCAGTGGGTAATTTTGTGAGTGTCTCTACTTGGTAATATATGTGTTCCTTGTTTTGATTAGTGTGTGCCCTAGTTTTTTTGTTAAACCTATAGTTCCCAACAGGTTCTTTGACTCATTCTTTGATTTGTTTTCAAGGAGAACTATTATTTTGGGTCAAAACCTAGTGTTGTTATGTTCCCAATTTCAAAAAGAACTTTCAATCATGGTTTTAATTTCATTTCATTTAATTTTTTTTTGTGGAATGGTCCTGAGATTTTGTCTTGAGATTGGTTTTGTGATCTTTAAAATCTCTTATAATTCATGTCATTTTCACAAAGAATTTAGAGTCATTCATGTTTATGATTAGGGCCAGTTTCATCTTCATTACAAATAATTAAACAAAAAAAATTTGGTATAATATTAGTTTGTTCGACTAGTACATATAATTCAAAATAGAGGTTGTGTAATATTAGTTATGTGCAATCAACAAATGCAATAACTTGCCTAAAATGTAAGCCCAATCTTATACTTTGTTTTCATAAAGTTATATTTATTTATGTAGAGAACTTGAGTTTATATAAAATGGGGTAGCACCCCTAGTTTAGGTTAAAATTCAATTATGAAAAATGATTGATTACTTGTTTAGGTTTCAAGGATAATTCCTAAAAAGAAAATTCAAAAGAAAAATTTCACCCAAAAAAACAGTAAAGTCATGTTTATTTATTGCCTAGTTTAATTGCAAATCAATGTGAAATGATCAAAATATCTAGCAACCAAAATAGGTTTGATTGTTGACAAATTGTGGTGATCAAACATCATTTTGGTCATCATAAGGTTTAAGTAAACTCAAGCATCGAAGTTTTAGTTGCCCTCCACCTTACCTTGGGTAATTCAATATGGGTTGTGACCTAGGTTCACCCTAGATTGACTTAGGTTTATTTTATTTTGACATGATGCTAAGCAACAATAGCATTCAAATAAACATTTTGCATCTTAACAAATGTTTGGACATTTTGACAACCTTGGTTTATGTTGTAACTACTATTGTGTTGTTGTTATGCACAAAGAGAAAAACAACAATGTCATTTCATTGGGCCTTACTATTGTGTTGTTACAAGAAGATGAAATGGCATGGATGTTGATGTAATGTGTTTCTACCATCATATGCTTCGAATGTCAAAATGAAAACCTTCTAACCTAATAAGTATTTCAAATTTTCCTTTTTTTCATCCCCTCATTATTTTCCATTCCAACAATTCACCATAATCAAACCAACTTCAAAATCTTGTTTTTTTTTTTCACAACCTCTCAAACTCTAGGATACTAGGACCCAATTAAAGTTCAAACTCCCTAAGATATTATGAACAAAAAAATCAATAACCGTGAAAATTTCAAGAAAATTGGGGACAATTGCTTTTAAGCTTTTTAAGCTCAACAAAAACACACAAAGAAAGTAATGCAAGAAAACAACAAATCAAGAAAATTGAAACAACTTTTCTCCCATCTTTTTCTCCTCCAAACAAACAAACAAACAAAAAAATGTAAAGAGAAACAAGAAAATTAAGGAACACAAAGAAATCAAAATAAAATCCCTTTTGAACTTTTCAAGTTCAACAAACCAAATAAGTAAGAAAGTGCCCACATGCATATTTTGCCATGTAACAACAAATGACACAAATTTGCATTTGTAATTATCATGCAATTGACATAACAAAACCAAAATACAATTTCATAATGCAAGGGAATTGCACAAAAACAAAATAAACCATAACACTTGCCATAAATATTAAACCTATGCAAGCTTCATGTTATAGCTCTAGTTTCCTTGCTTCATGAAAATCAAGAACACAAGACAAAACCAATTTGCAATTAGAATTCACATTAATTGAAAACAAAACAAACTAAATTTTCAATTTCATAATTCACACAACTTTCACAAATCAAGAAATTAAACCAAAACCATGGTATTTGTCACAAATCATAGCTTATGCAAAACATAAATTAATTTCTTGATATATGGCACATTTTTTAAGTCCAAGACTTTACTCACTCCACATGAGAAAATTTAAGCCTTACATCATTCTTTAGTCACATGTATCAAAAGCACAAAACAAGAAAACACATACACAATGTTAGGTAATAACAAAATATTCAACTTCACAAAGATGAATATCCTTGCCTTTCCAACCTCCAAGAAGGTAATACCCAAAACAAATATCTTTTTAACCTATTCACATTGGGGTTCACCAAAAGCTTTAACAATTTTTATTTATTGAAACTATTTTTCGTTTTCATCTTTTTTCCCCCTTTGCATTTAGTTTCTTCTTTTAGAATTCCACTCATCATTGTTGGAACATACACCATCATTTCTTGGTCTATTTCACTATCTTTTTCCTTTTATTTTTTTTCTCCTCATTTTTTTTTTGATTGATGGGATGCATGAATTCCCACTTACCCATGTGCTAAATTTTTAAATCTTTTTTTTCATTTGACTCTATCTTTCCAAAGTTTTGTTTAATACACCCAACCACTGAGTTTTATCAAAAAACCAATAAATTTCAAACTTGGTTGGAATTGTAATCTCTCAATTGATTTTACAATGACATTCACATTCAAATGTTCAATATCAAAACCCCAAAGGGTCATAAACCCAAAAACATTGAACTCTAAAACAAATTGAATGTCATTAAAATTTAACAAAGTTTTGCCTTGAAAAACTCATGAACTCTAAGCATGTTCACTCTTTCCATTCACAATAGTTGAAACCTCAATATCCAAACGGATGTGTTGTGTTGTCATGGATGTCAAACATTGTGATAACCTTGATTTTGTCACCCCCAACATTCAATAATTGAGAGTTTTAAAAAACAGTTGTCACCAATTCATGTTCTCAAATTTCTATTCCTTTTTGGGATGATGATTCAATAAATCACACTACATTGTAGCATTACAATATTATTAAAAAAAAGGGAAAAATATATAAATGTTCAATATGGGTTATGCTCCTTGAAATCACACATTTTTAATTTGATTTTTAATTTTGGAAAGGTGGAAATTTTTTTGTTGAAAAAAATATATTATAAAATATTTGTGTAAAATATTTGAAATATACTTGTACTACATAAATCATTAAAAAAAATTTGATGCCTTCAAAAATTGTTTAGCCACAAGCTAAGAACTTCAAAATGTGAACAATATCATATTCACATTGCTGGAATTTTTTTATAAGGTGTTTTAAAATTAGGGATGCCAACAATGACATGACATGGGGTTTTTACATTGAAGTGCATTTCACACTAACATGTACCATTAGCAATCATAACCACTATTTAATTTTGTGTATTTTGAATTGTAAAAAAGAAAAAAACTACAAATGGGCTTTTTATACACAATGTTAGTTTCAATATATTGGAATACACATCCAAGAAAATTATAATCAATCTAATGAATAAAAAATACACAAAGTTTTTTATGCTATGTAACAAATGTTTTTAATTGGTGATTAAGTAGTAAAAATACAAAAACCACAATTTGGATTCTTTTGAAATGGCATAGTTTTGGATTTTTTTAATATAAACCTTAACATAATAGTATTGAAAAAAATTTGAAGATTTTTAAAAAATAAATAAATGACATATTGAGAATATTTATAGCATATTCTTGAAGAAAACAATGAAAAGGCATAGGTTTAAAGGGGTAGATGTGGCTCCTATTAACATGGTTGAACCCATTGTTTGTCATGTCATGACGTCACATCACAACAACATTTTACATCATTATTTCAAGAATATATGATTAAAATCCATGCAATATTTTACAACATTTTAAAATATACTTGAATAGTTTTGAAATATCTAAAAAAATATGTGACATATACCTACACTATGTCATTTGTGACTTGACATGATAATTATGCATAAAATTAAGGCTTACATTTTTTTCAATCTACGATTGAATGGTGCACAACAATTTATTGATTTTGTATTGTTTTTGAAACATACAAACCTAGTCTTGGTATGGATTTCAAGTTTTAGCTAGTATAAAATGTGATGAAAACCTCTATATTTTTAGTATAACATTGAAAATTTTAGTTATTGGCCAAAGTTTTTTACCAATTTTTATTTTTTAAATACCCAACTAGAACAATTTTTCATCTTTTATGGTTTTATCTTGCAAAGGCATTATGGGAACTCATTTTGAATGATGGGTATAGGGGGTGGATAATTGGAAAGGTGGTAGGAGGAGTGTTTAAGGGAGGAGGGAAGGGTGGTGTGGATTTCTTTTTAGCTTTCCAAAAGAGGTTTTTTCTTGGTGGCATGGGTAAGTGGAAGGCTTGGTTATTTTTAAAGATAAGTGGCATGGGGGGGGGTTAGGGGGCTAAGTATAAATTATGTCAAATATGTTAATTATTAGGGAAATAAACTTAGTTTTTTTAAAGGGCAAAACATCCTTTAAATTGAATGCAATTTGTGTTCAAAATCAATTTGATGTAATTTTATAACGTATGTTTCGGTTTTTTTGCTTGGCCTCTCCTTATAAAGCTAACAAACTCTAAATTCATTAATTTGATTTCATGTAGAACATTATTTTAAAACAAAGCCTTTCATAATAGAACCATTTTTTTAAAAAACTACCACACATGGTACATCAAATACTTAGCTTTTGAAAATTAAATGGACCAACATTAATGAACAATGAAATTTTCTTTGCCTTCCCTTGTTTGTTGGATTTTGTCAAAAAACAATTGATGGATAGAGTGATGTTGAATGTTCATATTTTTCTCATACAAATATGAGCTCATAACAATATAATCAATCTATAATTCTCATGTACTAGAAAGACAAAAACCCATAAAAAAAATATGTTGGAGATTTTCCTTAGATTTTCATGTAAGTCAACAAAAAAAGCCTATAAAAAATGTGGCAAAAACCAAGTTGCAAATTTATTGTATATCTAACGAAAATCGAGTGGTTTTGTTGCTATATATTTAAGTTAAGTTTCATTGAAGTTTACCAAAAAATGTTTATGCAAAATCATGACAAAATGTATGGTTAAAACCATTTTCAATTATATTAGGAAACCATGGGAGAAAATGTGTTTGATTTTGTTGCAAACTCACATCAATTCTTATTGGAGACTTGCAAAAAGGTTACCAAAAACACATGAAACATATATGTTGAACCAAACTTCAATTTTATTGTAGATTTGGTGAAAATACATGGGCATTGTTGTAACATATCCAATTCAATTTCCATTGGAAATTCTATAAAACTCCTAACACAAACACATGAAAAAATGCATATTATTATGCTTTTTCAAATCATATCACAAATTTGTGTAAAAAATGTGTTCAAGCTATTGGTGCATATTCAAGTCCATTTTCATCAAAAACTCTTGAGCATGTTAACAAACATCTATGAAAATGTATAATGGTAAATCATGCTTCAATTCCATTGCAGATTTATTGAAAATGCATGGTTGTTGTTACATGATGAAATTAGTTTTCATTGGAGTTTTCCTTAAAACCTATCACAAATTCATGAAAAAAAATTTGGTAAAAAATATTGCCAATCATTTAAGGTATATAAAAAATAAATGGGTGTTACTATTAAAAATTCAATTCAATTCTTTGTTGAAGATTTTCAAAAATATTGTAAAAAAAAAATCAGGAAAAATGTGTAGTTAAAAGTGTTACAAATTTTCTTTAAAAACCACGATTTGAAAATTATGGGGAAATTCTTTCTTACAAACCACCATTGGAATTTTTTATATTAATTTCCCAAAATGTAGCAGTGTTTGGAATACATGTGGAAGCAACCTATATGGGAATTTGCAATGGGCTTTAATGGGTGACAAAACCATGGCCACAAAGGTTTAGAAATAAAAGCGGTACAACAACTTTATATTGATTTGTTGGTTTTGCAAAGCACAATTGACAAGAAAAATTAAAGTTCGAGAAGTTATGGGAAATATAGTAGTTCACAAAGCTTAAAAACTTGAAATTTGTTGATATTATAAGAAGGTTAGATACAGCACCATCTTAGAAAGAATACACAAAGGTTATTGGGGGATCACAGATGCTCATGATTGACATGGTTCCACAATTGTTGTTGGGGGCAATCACCATTGAGTGAACTTATTATCTTATGTTTGTGAAATTCTTTGTGTAGTTTGGAGGTAAACATTAAAGACCACTTCAATGATTTGAATTATTTTTACAACCAAATTAGGATGAATCATCTCACCTAGTAAATAGGGGGCAAAATCCCTTGAAGCTAGTACACTCTATAATTAATTATTCTCAACACAATATCCAACAAAACAGAAAAGTCTCAAAATCGATCATTATTGTGTTTAAGTAGTACTCCATGCTACACTTGCAAAGGACATAAATACCCAAAATTGCCTTTGAGATTAGATCCAAAGGCTTGAAACCAAGCATAACAATAATGTCATAGGCAAAGTTTTTAATCCAACACCAATCCACACCAAGAGCACAAACATCTTGATAAGCCCTGAAGTTTCCTAAATTCTAATGGGTTCTAGAAAATCAAAGCCATTAGTAGAATCCGGATCCTTAATTATGTGTATCCCACAAAAGAACCTCCAATTGCTCCACTTCCAACTTGTTCCAAGATTTATTCTTGAGATTCTTGAGGATGTTGAATCCCTAGTCACATAATGCCATTGAAATAACATTTGATCAATACATATTAAATATGAATAAGTGTCAATAAAGTGTTAAACTATACATTGTAGATAAATTTTGAAATAGTATACTTTGTAAATAATATTTATTTTTTGGTTCCTTGCCATAAATTTGACCTTAGGGTTTGGGTTATTTCCAGTGTGGCCAATTTTCCTCTCTTTAGAGAACTTTCAGTCCAGTTGGTAGGTTGTTTGGGTGTGAGTTGGAGCCATTTTTTCACATTTCAAAACTTTGCAGTGTCAGTTTTGGCACATTTTTTCAAATTCAAGGATCTCTAGGCTTGGTTCAAAAATCGAGTCCGTTTTATACATGGCACCTTTCCAAGACTAAGAGATTACATAGGTATGAAGTTTTAGAAGGAATTAACACTAAGGATTGTACAATTAACCGTTTACTTGTAAAGTTTAACATACATGTCAACTAGTTCAATTTGCTTACCTAAAACCCCTTGTGTCCAAGAGTTGTTTTTTCACATTTTTAGTTTCAATCCTAGCAAGACTCAACTACTTCCATATTGGTTTGCTTCTTGTGCTAGTTCCACCACAAGCGTGGCAATTTGGGTGTGAGTCATGAAATTACAATGTCCATGGTGCGATTAAGACATCCAGGGATTAAATTTATGGATTCCCATCTGCACAACCCAAGTTTTTGTGAGAAGACCACGACCAAGCACCACAGATGTGAGCTCCAAAAACACCTTCTCTGACACCAAAACAATAACTTTAAAACTGAGAAAGGGAGGTGAACACCAAGTGGCTTGAAAAACAAATTGATCCGTTGAGCTCTTGAAGACTGAAAGTTTTTTAAGAAATTCACTTTGGTTCACATGCGTGGTATCGAACCTATTTGAGTTGTGTGGACAAGAAAAATGGATAGGTAATGTGATTGCAAGAGGTTTCAAGTGACAATATGGAGTATGCTTTAGCAAAACACTTTTGATAGAAAGTGATAATAAAAAATGCTCACAAAGTTGCAAAATTATGCCCAAGCCATGCCTCAAGGACCTTTGAGTACACTCCACAAATTGTCGTCTAACAGTGATCTATGACCTTTCAGGATGTTGTAAAAGACAATTGGAAAGTGGAAAAAAACAATTGACAAGATTATACAAAAATGTGCAAATGTGAGGGTGACACATGGCCCCCTCCCACTCTTGTAGTGAAATGTAGTGATTGGGATGTATGAAGTTTGAGAGAGAGAGACACACACACACACTCATGTGTGGGGTCAATGATATGCAATGTTGGAAAGTGTAATGCATGGCCCATTTAACTCTTGTAGTGAAATGTAAGCAGTGGGATGTATGAAGTTTGAGAGAGAGACACATACACTCGTGTGTGGGGTCACTGATATGCAATGTAGGAAAGTGCAATGCCTTGTTGGAAAGGTATGGCATACTAATTTAGAATGAAGATTTTTATTTAGGAAAAGCATCATTATGAACCCCCCAAGAGTTTACCTCAAAGGATGGTGAAGCAAACACATGTGATTGTTTTGAACAAATGGGTCACAAGGGTTGTATATATGCCAAAGACTTTTTGGATTTGGAATCATCCAGTGGAATGGCATTGGCACTGAATCAATGATCTTTAGAAGCAGGAAGATGCTTCTTCCACACATTTGACACAAGGATAACATAATTAACACCAATTTGAGGCATCTTTGGACTGGGATCACATTGACTCTTTCCATGCCTGGGAAGCTCAACTGGCCAGAATGAACCAGCACCCACCGGTGCACCATGCAAGATGGATGGCGTATGGATGGGAAACAATTTTTTCAATGCATTCCTATCCCCCAGCTAACCATCCACATGCACTCTAGTCATTACCAGTGTTGGGAAGATACTAGACTGAAGAACTGGTAGATAGAGTGGTAGTGTTTGTGGTATAACCAGATTGGTACCAACCTTGTACCTACACCTGCCTGGTAGGGATGTGAGGTAATATCGACCTACTACCAAGACTTGTCTGGTACAGACTTGAGGTAATACCAGTTTAATTTCAGGATGACATCAATAGCAATATCAAGTATATTGCACCTGCCACATATGAGTAAAAAATCAGCCTTGAACCTTAACACTGACCAAGCTGGTATAATTGTAGGTTGGCGGCCAGGGAGTAAGGCACCCTAGTAGTGACACCTTACCAAAAGGAGCATGATGCCTCACTTCAAGGGTGTTACTCTTGCATTTGGATTCGCCTTGGCAGTTGTGCATTCATGCCTCTGACCATGATCTTGATTAAACATCTAAACTACCTGCACATGGCAAGCGACATACTTGATCAGTTTCAACATTCACTTTGTCTCATAATTTTGAGCTAATCTCGACCTCTAAACAAGTGGAACTAAACTTTTTGCAAACTTCCCAATTGATTTAAGGCTTTGACATCTAAAATTCCCATCTCATGCATCTCATGGTCTAATCATAAATAGTTCAATGACTCGATGCATTGAGGACATTTCCTTGAGCTCCTTCATCAAACTCTCATTTGTCGATATTTATGTGTCTCATGAATGTTATCAACTTCAGAATGAAACCTAACCTAACATTTAAACTTGCTACCCAGTTTGCCACAAAGACCAGCTTGTGGTGGTCCAAACTTGGGTCCCAACCAGGCAAATCCTCTCACTCGAGGGTTCCCTTAGAAAGGCATCATCCCCACATAAAGAACCAACCTATTTTTTCCTTTGTATATTTAGGCTCCTCTTCAGGAGAAATTTTTCACTGGACCTTGCAACTTTGTAAAATGCCATTCAACAGATCAACAGGTTATCTCACAACTTTGTAGGATACCTGGTTTCAAAACAAACTAGCTGGTTCTTCGTGCAGGAGAAGGGTCTGTTTTCAGAACACTCCAGAATTTTCAGTACCTTCCACTCAGCCACCCCCGTGACGACACATCAAATTCTGGAAGGGTCTGAAAACAGATCCTTCTCCTATACATAAAGCATATCAGCAAAATATTTTCTATACTTTATACTTGCATAGTTGGGAGGGAGGGGGTGTAGAAAGACCACCTCCCCTCAAAAGGAGTCTCTATAATGTCCCCTATTATAAGTATGCGACAGAGCTAATAAAACCCCCAAAATCCATTTCATGTATTAAAAAAAAACCTTAACATTCTAGATAAGCTCTATTCCTACCTTATCCATTCAATGGACCTCCACTACCCTCAAACACCTTAGAATAGGTCTCTAGGATGCCTCTATCTTAAGTTTGGGACAGACCCAAATTGAATATTTCATGTATAAAAAGAACTCTAATGAAGTAACATTAGAATCACCCCTACTACTTACTTACTAGCTATTGCTGCTCACACACACACACACAGCCAAAAAAGCACCACAAAAACTCCCAACCAAAGGAAAGGACAACAAGATTGGCACTTGAAATGCTTGTGCTGAGTTGTAGACTGACTTCCAGTCCCATGAAAATCCTGTAAAAGCCAAGTTCAGAGCACAACGTGAAGGGGTTGCATGACGCCACGTAGCAATTTGTCCAGTTGGGAGCAGAGGTGGGGAACGAGGGGTGGTGGTTGATATTGAGAGAGCAAGATGTCCACGTGTCATGTCACTGGGCACAACAGATTGCATGCAACCAATCATCCATCCATAATGGGGCAGATATTTTGCCTTCTTGTTGCCCAAAAATAAATTGCCCCAAATCCCTTGCCGCCTCCCCCCCCCTGAGAATCCCCCTCCCCTTCAAGGCCCACATTCAACACCAGGGTGAATGAAATTGGTGATCATCCAGAAAATAATTTACCCAAATTTGGCTACATACTCGACATGAAAGTAAGAAAAGGAAAGAGAGAATCCTTCAATGTTCTTAACTAACCTACTAGAACCTTATCATTCAAAAAAAGCTGGCGATTTGAAAAAAAGTTTTCTTCGAAATCTGGCGAATTTGGATCGTGTTTTCCATGAAAAATCCATCATATACGTACATCGAAATCATATTTTTCAGGTCGAATTTTGGCGAAAATTCGCCAGTAAAACAAACGCTGTGAATCGCCAGTCTACTACCCATGCGGGACGGGATTTGGAAAAACCCTACAATAGGATCCTGTGTATATGACCAACAACAACGAGATCTTCGCGCTCGTTAATGCACCAGCAACAGCAGCGGCAGGATTTGCAGCTTTTTCCCAGCTGCAATCCAAAAAACATGAATCTGTATGCAAAAAACATGAATCTGTTTCCTGTGAGTTCTTCTTGTGACAACACAGCAAAGTAAAGCTGCTTATGGGGGTAACTGGAAGTGGGTTGTAAGGAATTTGAATGGTAGCAAGGAAGGAAGGTGGGAAGGTGGGAAGCCAAGGACAAATAATTAGCAAAGACACGAGCTTGCAGGTTTTTCTTTACATGTTCCAGGAACTGCACTGAAATCTGGATATATCAAACTACCTAGCTAGTAGTGATTGCAAGCACTTCATTAATATGGTGGTGTTGCAGCAGCCGCCAACGGTATATAAATAAGATAGGTAGCAGTAGCTGCATATAAGCGCTGGTGAAGCTGCTGGCATGCTAGTGTAAATTTCCTATTTTGCTCAAGACGACAAATTAGATTAGGAATACAGGAAGATCAAATCCGTTTCTATATTCTGTAACTGATCTTTTCTGCAATATATCTAGCTGATGCATGTAGGAGGAAGAAAATCGTCAGTTTTAGCTATCTGCAACTACAGAAGTAGTACCGTTTGGCTGTGAAGTTGATGTGATCAGGGGGGGGTGGGGCCGTGAAGTCGAGCGTCGAGTTTGTTCCACCAGCTGCAACAGGTGAAGTACATGACAATCATTATTGCTGCAGCTAGCTCATCATGTGGGAAGAGGAGGACGAGCTAGGAGGCGGAGGAGGACTAGTATAGTATAGTGCTAGTTGTCGTAATAGTAGATATGTTGTTGTATTAAGGTATAACTTGCAGCAGTCGATGGATTCTGCTTATGGACTTAGAGATAATTGAGGAATTATAAACTTTTGCAATGGGGACTAGAGAGATGCGATCAACGAAAATGTTGACTTTGTCGTGAACGTGGCTGTTTCTGATCAGCTTGAGTTCCCGTGTTCATAGCTAATTGCAACCAGCTCAGTGTTATTGTTGATGGTTTGTGCAGTTCTGAAGTTGGGTTAGAATTCTCTGCAGTGAGAGCTCGCTGCAGCTCATGTGGTTCTGAAGTGTTGGAAGTTGGCAGACAAGGCTGCTGGCACAGGCACTTCAGTGACAACTAGTTCCGACTGACGACGGCACCCGCGGCCAGCTACAATGTCGAGCATGGAATTAGCTGCGGTCGATGAGAACTTGTATTTAGCAGAGGCATGGCTGAGCGAGCTGGAGCTGGTGAACGATATCGATCATGCAGCCTTGCCGGCTATCCTTCTGCCTTGTAGTTATTCTCAGGAATCAGCCCGTTTTCCTAATTCGGAAGCCGATACTACAAATCTGGGTCTTCGGGATGAACAGATTCAGATGGTAAGGGAGTCAATGATTTCGGCACCCCACGACCACGACGACGTAGCTGCTGCAGCAACTACCAGTGATTTGCAGATGTCAGTCAATAATGTGAATCCCCCGCCGCACCGCTCCAGCTACTTGCTGGATTGCAGCACGCGTGCAATGTGCAAAAAAGTGACGTTGAAAGAAGCTGTAATGTATGAAGCCATAGAGAAGCTTGGAGGCGGAGAGAAGGGCTTGCATCTCTTAATGGATCACGTCAGGTCTTGGATAGCTGCTGCTGCGCGTAATTGCAGTACTACTAGTACTACTGATCAAATCATTTCCATATCAGACTCCCTCCAGCAGCTGTGCGTCAAAGCTTCTGATCAAGCCTCACCACCACCACCACCACCACCACCATCGACGTCGCCGCCGCCGCTTCAGCTGGCAGGTGCTGATCATCTGTACATCACTGATCTTGCAGCGTCGCACATGAGTACTAGTAGTCAAAATGCAGTGAGCCGTTACAGCTGCAAGGCCCATCGAAAGAGAAAGCAAAGTTCTATCGCCAACCCTACCGCAACGGAAACAAATGACCACACGGATTCTTCATCTGTGTATACCAGAAGTAGCAGCTACGACCATTCCTGCTGGAATCGTATTGTAACAAATCCATTGCAACTTGAGAAACGTCGTCTAGCTGGTTATAATGTTTATCACTCAAGGTCGTCAATGTCTCGGACTTCTTCCACTGCTGCTGCCGCCACTCGCGCAGCTCGCAAGCATCGGATGGCTTACCAACGGCAGCAGCTGATCGGCAGGAGTTGTGCAGCTGGTAAACAGCCAGCTGCGGCCGCTATCAACAGCAGCAGCAGCAGCAGCGACTACGCCATGCAGCAGCAGCAGCCTACAGCTTCTCCAGCGACTGGTTTAGCTGCTCCTGTTGCAAAGAAGTTGCTACAGCAACCAGTTTCTTCCACGGCCAACAAACAACAGTACTCCAGAAACCAGTTCTTCATCAACAGTCGACAAAAGGTGAACTCTTATTCCAGATTAGAAAATACAGTGACTACGATTTTGCCATGAGAGTTAAATTATTGCTCATCTTTGAAATGGAATTTCCCAGCTGATAACAAAATTTAATGCATTGTTGAGTCCCCAGCTTGCTTGCTGCAGCTACTGCTGTGCATCCTTTGTGTGTAACTTGTTTTTTCAGGTCACAAATACGCACATCAAATTGAGATGGGGTTGGATATTATCCATACATATATATCTTGCTCTGCTTCTTGTGGTTGTGCAGCAGCAGGGACCCAGTACAGGGACACTAGTGTTGCTGCTGCATAAGTTGTTGCAACCCAGTGATGTTACCAGTTTGGGTCGCATAGTGTTGCCCAAGGTGTGTATTGTAAAAACCCATCCTTTTTCACTTAGTACAGCAGAAGAGAAAATGTGCCTGGTTTTTTCCTACCACAATACATGTTACCCTAGAGACCTTGGCTCATGTGACACATTACAAGAGATGAGTACCCATGTGTCACACTTGATGTGAATTGATCAAGGTAAATCCCCCTTTTTCTTTGGTGGTCTGAATTTGCAGAAAGAGGCAGAAAGTTGTTTGCCTTACCTTGCTGTGAAAGAGGGGATGTCACTTGCAATGGAGGATTTTGACACGGGCAAGACCTGGAAGGTTCGATATA
>Ga0209208_10001353_pt1 | contig 34271 bp, 15 predicted proteins | sample S1TSphfallax_3_FD_187694 | JGI IMG/M metagenome (GOLD analysis project Ga0209208, IMG submission 187694) | Host-associated microbial communities from peat moss isolated from Minnesota, USA - S1T2_Fd - Sphagnum fallax MG (SPAdes) (version 2) | ecosystem: Host-associated > Plants > Peat moss >...
GATGATTACAATGAGCTTCCATGAGCTCTTAACTTAAGCTAGATCAAACTATATGATCAACTATGACTTGACAAAAGGGAAATAATAACACAATGAAAGGAAGGTTTTTAAAACCTTCCTAAACAAGCTACTAAATATCCTCTTTTACATTAGACAATATTAACATAGGTTAACAACAAAAGGTCATGTTACATTATGTGAAATGTCACGTGCATACATGACCTAGCCTAGTATGATAGTTGTTGCAACAATATATGTCACATAACATAGTTTGTCGTTCCAACCCAAAAGGTGTAATCATATTTCAACCTAACATGGCATGATTCTTAACATTTAAACACATTCACATGTAATGGTACATGCAATTGTCATATAAATTAATGCATTCATTTATCAAGGTTTGAACCCAATACCTCATGGAGATGCACAAGGTTTTGATCACCAAACCATTTCAAGACTTTAATAAAATAAAATAAAATATTTAATTTTATTATATTCAGCATGAAAGCATTTAGGAAATTTGAACTTTAACAAAAGAAAACTTTCAAAAACATTTCAAATTCTACAAATGAAAAAATGATTTTGAAGCTTATTCAATAATGTATTTTTTAAAGATGATTATAAATTCAAAATAGTCAATTTAAAGGGTTTTTTAAGTAATTTAATAATAACATGTATCTTTTTTTTTTAAAATTTAATTTTTGAAAAGTTAAAAATTAACAAATGACCATTTAGAAGTTGGGAATTTAAAGAGAAACTTTGATTTGGGGGCCACCATATGGTGCAATAATAAATATTAACAATGTTTTGTTTCACTAGATGATCCAACAAATAAAATTTTCCAATTTTTTGCCTCAAATTCAATAGAAAACTTGATTATAATAACCAAGTTTTAAAAATTCAAAATAAACTAATTACATGTTATGTTATGAATAAATCAAAAAATAATTTTATTAATTATTTAAATTGATCCATAATCTTTGTAAATGTGATTCAACTCAATGTGAATTAAAAAATGCCTTCATTAAGTCTTTAACAATGTTAATTTCATTATGTGAAACATTTGTCCATTTTTTGATGAATTGCAAGTTTTTGTTTCCCCAATAGGTCAAAAGATTTTTCCTCCTTTTGTGATGTAGTTCAAATGGTTATCATCCATAAAAAGATGTAACCACATTTGGCTATAGACAAGTTTCGAAACTAGAAACTTGTTTAAATCTTTCAATATTATGGCTACCCATTATAACCTATTGTAAAATTTTAATGATATATATTTTCAAAATTATATTTCTATTTTTTCAAAAAACTATTTTGTTGATGTTGTTGCCCCCTTAAATTGGAAAAAAAACGACCCAAGAAGAAACAATAATCAATACATTAATACAAATGATTAATTTCAAAAATTTGAAAAATATATTGCAACATATGGTAATGATGTATGAATATGTTTTACTTTCATTTATTTTGTAAAAAATTTAAAAACATAATTTGGGGAAATTTTTCCATTAAATAATTGGATTACTCCCCGCCCCCCCTTTGCAACCAACGTTTTGGTGGTGAATTTTTACAACTTGTTGATTTTTGGGGGAATTTTTGAAAATATACTACAAATTCAAAGGGAAGTGCAAAAAATACTAATTTTTCCAAAAATTTGAAATCCCACATTTAAATAACAAAACCCTACCTACTCTTAATGAATTGTTTTTATAATAACTCCAATGTAAAACCCATAAATAGTTTTAACATCAAACGTTTTTTTTTTATAATTTAAAAATCTTTTAAATTATTATAAATTTATCCAATTTTTAAAAAAATTAAAATATATATTATTGATGTAATTCAAATTTTTTTGTGGTGAACTTCCACCATTTTATGAACATTAAAAAAGGCCATCAACATTAACAAAAGATTTGATTTAAACACCAAAAACTACTAATTTTCTTAAAAACTAAAATTTTACAATGGGTTTTTAAACCTATAGCCAAAATATATAAATATTTTAACAATTTTATAATTCCATATCCAACCAAAACATGGGTAAATCTTATTTTGAATGATCTTAAACAACACCACAAAATTGAAAAATAAAAAGATTATAAAAAAATCATTGATGTCAATATTGTGATCACCATTTTAATTCATTCATTTATTTGATTTTATAAAAACTATAATTTAAAATGTAGTTTTGCATATTTAAACATAAGCTTGGAACAATACAAAAAAATGTAAATGTTAAATTGTGCTAAAATGATAATAAGTATAAAATATTTATAATTAAAAATATACTAAAAAAATTTTAATTTTATGAATTTAATTTTTAAAATGTAACATGGACTTTTGTCTTCATACACTAAGAGAGAGAAAAATTAAGGATTATTTTTGGGGTTTTTTAAATGTGGCATCATGAACATTCATAATAAAAAAATTGTTCATGATGCTTAAATCGAACTAAGGGGAAAACATACATTATAATTTACATAAATGTACATGAATTTATTATATGAAAAATTTGTAATTTTAAGGTCTACATGCATGCTAAAGTTTGCATGCATAAACATTTTAACGTAATCACCAACTCATTCAAATGTAAATGTGCAATTCGCCAAATTTTTACACATCCATCTCAAAAATTTAATGATGAGTACAAAATGGAATTTGTGAATAATGGATTTACCATATTCAAAATGAATGATTCAATTCATGTGCAAATGTTGATAGTTCAAAAGATGTGAAAAATTTCACTAATTCATTCAAGTATAAATGTGAAGCATTAAGTTGTTATGTGTGTTTCAATATACTTTAATAAATGCAAGGTGCAACATATGTTTAATAATTTTAACATATTAAAAGTGAATGGTTCAATTGATGTACACATGTTGAAAGTTGAAGAGATGTGTTAAACATCACTAACTCATTCTAGTATAAATGTGAAGTCTTAAGTTGTTACATGTGTTTTAATAAATATGGTAAATGTAAAATGCAACCCATGATGGTTTCAACATATTAAAAATGGATGGTTCAACTCATGTACCATGTTGCCAATTGAAAAGATTTCAAGAAAATCATTAGCTTGTTATAATGCATTATGTAAATAAAGTCAAAAGCTACATTAATTTTCATGCGAACAATTTAAAATTATTTTTAAAAAAAATAGGGCCTAAATTTTACTCATAAATGAACAATGTAATTAATGTTACAACTACAAACAATATTGACCATTAACTAGTGCAACAAATCACTTACAAATTTAAAATGGCCAAATGTGGTTTAAATGTAATCAAATCAAATAATAATTATAATGTGTGAAGGTGGAAAAAGAAAAGGTTTTCTTCTTATGAACCTATCATTTACAAGTAGGTAGTTTTTCCTTTGCCCAACCTCTTTTTGTACCATGTTTTTTTAAACATCTTCTATCTACTTACTCAACCTTAAAATGCATGTCCACTCCGAAATCAACAACTTAAAAACCTTGGAGATGGCTTTTAAACTAAATGGTGGCACCTTTTTTTACTATGAAAAAAAATTAGACTTTAAGTGGTGCATTATGCTCCTACCTATTATTGTAGGGTTTGGTTCAACTTTCAATCACTACTAGAAATTTTGGGTTTTGCAACTGTCTTTTGCAACTAAAATTCAGATGCATGCGACATATGCAACTACAAATTTGTGTAGTTGCATAAGACAAGTTGCACATAACATCTGACATTATGTATGCAACATGTATATACGGTCTTAATATACATGTTCATACATACATACAAATCCAAATGTAGTTGCACCTTATGTGCAACTCTCCTTGCAACTACAATGTAACTAATCAAAATATGACACATGTTTAAAAATTAAACAACTAGCTTATGGACATGTGTCACTATTTAAATTTTTTGTGTTTTCAAAATTAAAAATTCATTGGATTAATCTCAATCATTGAAGTTTCTACCACTATGATGATGACACGGGGCACACCATGGAACGTTCGTTGACCATTTGACATGTGTTCATGTAACACCAATTATATGATGACATGTGGCAATCAAAACCCACCTATTTTTTAAAATTGTAATATCAATCAATGAAATTTAAATCATCCAATATATGGTTAATAAGATATTGACACGTGGTGCATAGGTAGGTTAGTAATAATTAAACCCTACTAAATAGGTTTACTTAGGTATGTAAGTAGGTTAGAAAGTAACTAGGCTTAGGTTATATAGGTAGGTTTAAAATAATCTGATTTTATTTTTAAGTTTAACCATTTCACAAGGGTCAAGCTTTTTTCATTCACTCATCCCCAATTGGCACTTAATAATTGGTTAATACATAGCTATTGCTCATAGTTATATGCTAAGCCAAATAGAATTTGAAGCCAAAGGATATGGGTTAAAACATTCCATTGCAAACCTCATGAATCAACCTAGTTGCACATTACATGCAACTACTGTATTAGATTATACCAGCCAGGGCAGGGCTCTATTGCATTTGGTGTCCAAAGAAAACTTGAAGCCCTCCTCTTGGTGCATCTAACAAACTAAGAATCATTGAAAACAAATTAGAAATGAGAAAGTTATGGCCCCCCAAAGTAAAGGGGGTCAAAAACTCAAAAAAAAAACTATTGAACATTACAAAGGCCGGTTCTTAAACATCCAGAAAGTTCATTCTATGTTTTTTTTTGCTATTAGAGTTCCAATGTAATTTTTAGGACTTCAGGTGGCGCTCCTAGAGCACTTTAAATCGTTTAAAATGAACAAGAAATAAGAAAGTTATGAAGTTTGAGAGTAGGAAGGGTAAAAAAAAACAAAAACGTTTTGTAACTCGGAAAGCTTATTTTTCTTCTTGTTAGTTTTTCATTACTCCTTTTCTTTTGCACTTCAGAGATGATTATAGGATATTTTACATAATTATGATTATTTAATGAAAATATTATTTTAATATTATTATCTAACTTAAATTAATAATTAACTTAGGATGTTTATATACTTGTAGGTTATTAGTGTAGCCTATTTAAATTAATATTTTAACATAAATAATAAAATTTAAATATATAATACCTATTGACTATATATACATATAATTGATTACCACTTTAATTAAAATAAAAATTTAATTAATAATTATGATTATTTACAATGAAATTTAATATTATCATATTAATTGATTTTGAAAAAATAAAAATAAATAAATAAATAAAACATATTTAAACCATGGTTTAATTTAATTTAATTTAACTTAACTTAACTTTAATTTAGTTTAGCCATAAATATTATAATCTAACTTAATTTAACCATAATTAATTTGGCCTAATTTAATTTAACCATATTTATTTTAGCCTAATTTATTTTAACCCAAATTGATTTAGCCATAATCATTTAAGCCTAATAAATTTAACCATGGTTATTTTTACCTTAATTTATTTTAGCCATTATTTTAATTTTGTTTAATTTAGCCATGATTAATTTAACTTGATTTAATTTAGCTTAATTTAAATTAGCCATAATTAATTTAGCTTGACTTAATTAACCATGGTTAGTTTATTTTTTAATTTATTTAACCTCTTTAGTTTAGCCATGGTTATTTAAACCTAGGTTAGTTTAGGCTAGCCTAAGTTAGCATGGGGTTAACTTAGTACTAGAGGTACATAACACTATTGTATATAGCTTATGTAGATATATTAAGTATAATAATTTAAGTATGTATAAGTTTAGGCCATTATTTTTATGACACGTGTCCATGTTATATAGATTTAGTTGCATGTTAGTTGCACACACAACCGTATGGCCCAAAAATTATACAGAACCAAATTTGTAGTTGCAAACATGACCAAGATAGTTGTAAACAACAATTAGTTGCATGCCAGTTGCATAGTGACTGGTTGCAAATGACAAGATTTCTAGTAGTGAATGTTTTCAACGTATAACTTGTGAATGTTGGAGGTGGAGAATGACATTTTGAACCTAAGGATTGACCATTCTTTTTTCTTCTTCCAACACCTCCACCAAGTGAATGTGTAGGTCTAGAGACAATAAGTGCATTCAACAACTCTATGGCTCCTTATGCAAATTGACCACCACCTTCAAACAAACTTGATTGAAGAATCACATTTTTTCCTAGTTAGTTGTAGAACATTTTGTTTTTCATGTTTAGCAAAGACATAAGCTACTTAGTTCAACTCCATTCCATTGTTTTCAAGAACCAATGTGTGTGCAAACTCTAGGGTAATGGTGTCATTGAAAACCTTTCATTTTTCATAGACATAAGTATAGAGGTCCATGATCACATCTTGGAGTTCTTTATTAATGTTCAACTTGAACTTCCAATTGTTTATGTCAAACTTTGGCCGCCCAAAACTTTGTAATCTTCTTCAAAGACATTCAATTCTCCAAGTGACTTAACATCATGACACAAGCCTCTCAAACCTTGTTGTTACACAAAGTACTCCAAAGTCCACCTTTGTTTCCTATAACAATAGATTAAGAAAATATACACTCGGGTGTTTTTAATTTAGCATGTCCATAAAATTGTGTACAAAGGTAGTTTATTTTGCACCATTTCAAGTTCAAACACCTAGGTGATAGGTTTGGAAACACTCATATTAAAAAAGGATTTAATTTCTAAACATTAAATATCTACTTGGTGAGGGGGAATATATATATATATATGATCAGAAATATATATTCATTTATAACACTAAAAGTGAAACAATCTTGCAAGATTATGCATATGGACTCATTAAATCAAAAATCCTCAACAAAAACACTTATCTTCTACCCAAAATTCAATTACATGTTAATGAACCATAAATGTTAATTTTCATACCATTTCATAACATGAAATGTACTTTAATGCACTTTTGAAGGCCCCATAATGCATCTATCTTTTAAAGTTCATTTTGGAATGAAAATGATTTTTTTAAAACTATATTCATTAACAATAAATATAAACATAAGCAAAATAGTTTCCCTAAGTCAATTTTTTTTTAAATACATGGTTTAGGCATTCAACAATGTCACATCTTTGTCACAATCAAAATAGACTACAAAAAAATGTTTTTATGGAGAATCTATCATGTCATTTTTTGTTTGCTCTAGCTTGCAAATGCCCACTTGATCATTGATCACAAGAATGAACAACCAAGTGCATCAAATCTGAAAATTCTAACAACATTGGAACAAAGACTTATCAAACATGAAAATATATTGTGACAAAGCATATTGCTACTACCATGGTTAGAACTCTATGCATGGTCATAGAATTTATAGAGAAAAGGGGCATAACAAAAAACAAGGGAATTGAGGCGTGCATATTAGTCAATCATGCATACAACAATAAAAATATCCAAGATGATATTCATGGCACGTCACCAATGGAAAGTTGATTTTGAATTTCTTTCTTCTTTTCTATTTCAACAAAACAAAGGCATAGCTTGGACACATAACAACAAGCCCAAATGCACTTGGAGGTGCTTCATATTCACTACAGTAAAGTGTTTTTTTGCATATTCAAGACACAATTTAATGTTTATGCAATCAAGATTTTCTTTAAAAAAACATGATAAATGAATTTTTAGTAAAATGGTCCCTTTGATTCCTTGAAATTCTGAGTTTCCTTGAGTGGTCATTGTCAACCAATGGGGAAATATTTAATGACTTAAAAAAATTAAATAATATATATATTTAAAAAGTTTCCTTTAGGTGGTTCCTAGTGGTACCATTCAATTGTATTTAAACCCGAAAATTGTTTTTCAAAATGCACTACCTTTTGTGAAGGAAAAAATTATGATTAATAATGTAATGTGACTTAAATGGATAGCAAGAAATCAAATGCCTTGGCCCTTTTCATCTTTCTTGCCAAATAAAAGAGAAACCCAATTTTGAACAATTTAATTTTCATTTTTGGAAATAAGGGAACAATTAAAAGTTCAACAAGAAGGAAAGGTCCCTTCATTCCTTTCTTTCCTCAAATAGAAACAAACTTCAAAGAACAAGATCTCCAACAAACTAATTAATGAGATCAACTTGTTTTAGCCATCATATAAACATTTGGTGGCATTAATGCACATGTATGTATGTTCACATAACATCAATAATGTGATGGGGTAGTGTGAAGATCCTACAAACATCCATCTTGGGTCTTAATGCATATGTATGCATTGATTGAACTTGGCATTTCATGCAATGGAAGGAACTAAACACTAACAAATCATTTGCACACACTTGCACTATGTCATATTTTTGAGTCTCTAGTAGTGATTCACACTTACATATTTTTATTCAAAATTATGGTTTGTTGTTTTAAATTATACATCCAAAACTTTCTATTGATCTAACCTTTATTACTTCTGGGTATGTGCACTCTAAAGTGGCTCACTTTTTGAAAAAACAAAAGTCCACAAAGGTCCATTTTACAGTGTTAAAATTTTGAAAAAATTTAGTACAGTTCAATGGTAAAAAAATGGATGCATCAAAAGAAATAAAGTCCATATTAATAAGAGCCCACCTACTTATTCCATATACACACACCTCTGGAAAAAAAATTGAAATTTGAGGAAAGAAAACAACTATGTAAGGGACTTATGAAAATATGGCTCAGTTTTGACCATTCAAAAGTCCCTAATTAAAATTTGATTATGATTTTTGAGAGAAGACTTTCATATAAAAATGCATTATTGGATGTTACACCATATATTGAGTCCCTATAGATAATTTGGAATGGAATTTAATATGAAAAAAATAATTTTATAGCATTTTAATTTATCGACAAATCCATTTTTTGTACTTCAAAAGTCCATTGTGAAAAGTGGGTGTAATTTTATTTAAAAAATAATTACATAGGTATTTTCGTAATCAATTTTTGTTAATGTATAATCAATTTCAAATTCTCAATTTGATAAGTTTTATAATTTGTTATAGGTGTCCAAAGAAAGGGCATTGTGCAAAAATCAGCACTATGACTCAAAAAGTGAGCCACCTTAGTGTGCATTCACCCTTCCATGTGAGATTATCATATTCTTGAAAAAAGGTCAACTTCTATACCAATGCCCACAAATTTTCACACATTATTCTTTCCCTTGAAACAAAAACAAGAAGTCTCTTTTTATGAATCTTGCATGTTTAACATTAAAATAATAACATAAAAAATAATAGTCAATTGAACAACTTCCCTTGTATTCTTAAATTTATTATGTCAACAACTCTCCAACTCCCCTATTCTCTAATTCACAAAATCTTATTCAATTCCTTCATAAGTTATGCATCTAAGGTGAATGCATGATATGATGGTTCACTTTGTACATCACGTACATGATCTCTATAGGGTACCCTTGGTTTGAACACTTAGGGTAGAAAATATATGCTTAGATTTGTTCATTGGTCATTATATATAAATTAACAACTTGATTATTAATACATATCTACAATTTTTTTCCAAAAGAATTTTCATTCATTTTTAGTATTGGATTTTCAAAATTAAAAAATATGGACTGACCAACTAATTGGAAAGAAATATGATTCTGATTTTGACATTGAATTTCATTTCAAACCATTCATAAGGATTCATTATATGATATAATTTGACATAATAAACTCATGTGTGGAATCCTTACCTGAAAACCCTAAGCCAAAATTAAATTATGGACTTTTGAATGATCAAAATTGGGGCTTTTTTTCACAAGTCCCTATAAGTTGCAAAGTGAGGTTTTTTTATTAATGAATGTTGACATTTGGGATTTGATCGTTTTTTTTGGGGTGAACTTGTTAATTATACACATTGAAATGAAATTTCCAAGTTCTTTTGAACAAAGATGGTTTGGGTTTCAAATGCTTTCTTTGCAAATTCTCAGGGTAGATATTTTACTTCCATCCCCAAACATTTTCTCTTTCAATGGGTTTCTAAAACTTTTTTCAACCTATGGCAATTGTGTTAATTTACCAACAACTTTCCTTTACAACTTCCACATGGTCCTAGAACTCTTAAATTTTAATGTGATAAACTCGAATCCCTTCCAATTTATTAATCACATTGTGCTCATTATTCATTGGGTCAACAACTATTTTGGAGTTTTTTGTTGATATTTTTTTTGGCTCACATGATATTTAAAGCCAATAAAATTTGATTAATGTTTTGCCAAACGTTTGAATTACTTATAAATTTAAAGTTTATTTCATAAACCCTTTTAAATGATGTGAAATTCATGGAAATTTGTGATGTCTAAAATTTTTATCATCATCATGTTGTTTAATAGGTTTTTGACTTTCTTAATTAGATTGTTGATTTTTTGAGTACCTTCATATAATATTTACATCTCCAATGTACAATGTATATTTCAATGTTATGGGGGGCAATATTTGAAGGACAAGGATAACAAATGAAGGGAAAAGGTGACAAACTTAATCCATATTGAAATAATGATGACTTAGAGGCTTGAAAGGTTAAGTTGAAGTTGTATATATGGAACAATGTTAATCATTTCAAAATTGACAAGGTTTTGAAAACATTGTTATGTTTATGCTTGTTCAAAAAGTGAACTTGAAATAATACCTCACAACATCATACTCACTTCCTTATTGTTCAATGTTTTCCAATCCAACAAGGAAATCCTTGGCCTTATTTCAATATTTAATTTAGGAAAAATCTTGTATATTACATGGTTTAACATTGTTACATATTCTTGATTGGCCACCTTAACATCAAATACTAATTGGTTATAAGTATAACTTTCTCAAATGAATTATTTTTTTATCATTAAAAACTTTTTATGTGTGAATAAAATTGTTTCACTTCCAAAATACTTTTTATTTTAATAGGAGGTTGTAACATTTGGCCTAAAATGGGACCAAGAATTACTTGTCGAATGCTAGAATGTCTTGTAGTTATCACATACCATAATTCAAAAATTGCAAGATCCTCACACAATCGACCTTTCTTCTTAACCATAGCCATAAGATAATGGTATTATCCCTTTAATTATGGTTTTGGAACTACTTTTAAGTTCAAAAAGAAAGTGAAAACATTTCGTGTGTCCCTATGTTTTTCACATCATAAAATTAAATATTTGGATAATAAATTTTCCACCATGAAAGAAAGGTGGAATTCACAAGTTAATTGGAGTATAGTGGCCAATTCATTTACTTATATCCATCACATGAATATTTAAATTTGTCCCCAAGATTATCCAAAGTACCCAATTTAGTAACATTCCAAAAAAAGCTAACAAAAACAACATAATTAAATCATTTCACATGGAATGGAATGAACTATAGTTAGATGTCATTTGGTGGCCATGATCAATCACTAATTAAGGGTTTAATTCTTGGAACAAACTACTTATTTTCTATTTGTACCTCAATGTTTCCAAACCAAAAAATCCATTTAAAATCAATTTAGAAAATGTATACATTTTCCTTTGAAAACATACCATGGCCATTTGGTGTAAGATAAAGCCATAGGGTGTGGGCATTCCCAAACTAAAAGGTTGAGGATGATGTAATATTTTAGTCCAACCCCACATTTTGAAAATGTCCCACTTGTGGTTTGTACCCATCCTAAAGTATAAGGTGAAGATTATCATGAACTTAAGCTTGCCTAGATCACAAGGCCTAGTAGTAGTAGGGTTCTTTCATGTAGTCCTTAAATGCATGAAGGATTTTGCACCTATTTACATATGTAGGGCCCTTCCATTCATGAAGATTAGGAATAATATCTTTCTTCTTTTTTGATTAAGATATTCATAGATATAAGGTGCCTTCCCAATACATTGGGAGATTTTGTTGATTGTTTTACCAATTAAAAAAAGTTATTTCCTCATGTTTTTTCAAAGGTTCGACTTACTTGAATGGTCAATTCATTGTTGTGATAACTTTTTAAATTCCCAAACCTTTTTATAATCATGCCTTGGACTTTGAAAATTAAAAGATTAGGCTTTGGTTCTTTTCAAATTGACAAGCCATGATTTGAATTTATGTTATGTTGAAGTTATGTTCTCCAAGTTATGATTATGTTCAATTTCATGGAATAATTCAATGGCATTAATATCCAAGACAAAACATTCATTGAAGGAAATGAACATGCTAAAACATGAAAAAATGTCCACTTACCCAAAAAAACATGTTGGAACAAGGACAAAATGTCCCATTAAAAACATGAAAATGTTGGAACAAACATGTAAAGCCCACACAAATTGTTGTCCCAAATATCACAACACTATTTTTTTTCTAACAAATTTGTCATGTTTATTCCACAAAAAAGTTGGGATTTTTTGGAGAATTTGGTTGTTTGATGTAAATTTGATTCATTTTTCCAAATTTTTTTTAAAAATTGGAAAATATTTGATATCATGAAGTTGTTTTAGGCTAAAATCATCTACAATTTCAAAAAAATAAAATTGATTATCCTAGCTTGTCGCAACCCTAGCTTTGAGTTCACGACCAAGGCAAGGGCTTGCGAAGGTGCAAGTCAAGAGTGAAGCTTGGGAGTCACATTTCATGCTCCTGGGAATGTAGGAGAATGTGAAGGAATGAACCTCCACATTCCCAAGTGAGGTCCCACTTTGAGAGTTGGAGTCCCTATGGACTCTTGAATTTTTAAAGAGAAATTTCAGGGCTCAAAACCCATTGGATTGAAGAGTTATCTATATCATTGGAAAGATCTTGGAACATAGATGTTTAAAATAAGATTGCATGACCCATTTGTGTATTAAAACACAAGTTATGGCCAAAAGAAGGATTAATAATCAAATTGGCAATTTGACTCTCGACCACTAAAAGTCTACAATCGCCTTGATTTCCTTTTGTGCAGGTGGTGTGGCACATACTATCGGAAAGCTGTTGACAAGGGCTACAACTTTGGCTCAGACCTCATTTCAATCGAAGGTCTTTACACAAAGTTATGGGCCCCCAAAGTTGCGGGAGTCCCAATTTTGAAAATTTCAGACTCCCATTGGGGAGTCCCAAGACAAAATGACATTTGGGTGTTAATCCCATGGCCATGCACATAGAATACTATAAGGGGGAAGGTGGTGGCTTCCTCCAAGTTTGGGCCGTGGTGAATTTTGTGAATCCGTGTTTTCCCATGGTTCGTCCATGCACCAAAAAGATTCCAACTATGCATTAACCAACTTGTGGTTTGGTTTGTGCATGTTTATGTGAGTAATTGAGTTGCTTATCAATCTTCCTAGTCCCCATTTCGAAGCTCTAGCACGCCCCTCTACCCTCGAAGTGCTACGAGCCAAGGAATGCATGCAACTTCTTCTCCTTCTATTGTTTTCACCTTTGGATTCATAGTTGAATCCATCAAGGAGCTCGAGGGTGCTTCATAGCTACTTTGTAATTTATTTTTGCATTTCATCGATTTTTTTTTTAAAAGGAGAGACTAACACAATGGCCAATGACACTAACGAGTGAGTGGACAAGCATGAACAAATGAGCTTGCTTGAGGTAGTAGAAAAGGAATCTTATAGCACATTCAATGCCTTGTCATGGAATATTATTCATATATTATTTTTCCACATGGATGTTATTAAGTGACATGGCAAAATATTCCACCATTTCACATGATATTTTATGACATGGTAAAATATTCTTTGATAAGCCTTAAAATATTTTGCCACGTCACATCCATGGTTTCTTATGAGATGAACAATGGCTTATTGACTCTAAACATGGGTTTGGCCAAGAAAGTCATCAACAACAACATCATGTGAACATTTGAAACATTCTTGTTAATTTAACCTAATGCATTTTATCATCCCTTGTGTAAATAATGCTCCAAATGTTTAATGTTCTTCGATAATAATTACATTATTTTTATTTTGTTTAAATGGGTGGGAATTGCATACTTGAGAAATATTTGATAAAAATTAACTTCTCAAAATATATTAAATACTTGACAAACATTTGTTGAAATGGCTGAAGTATTATACATAAATAAACATCACTATATAATGATTCAAAAGCTACAAAGTGAAAAATATAACAAATGGGCCAAAATTAATATTTAAATTCCTACATAGTTTAGCCAAATACAAAGAGGTATATGAATGATATTTTAATGTACTATCACAAGAGATCAAAAACTTTGGAATGTTTCAACAAATGCTAAACTTCATCCCAACTCCATGTGCAATTGATGATTGAACTTTTCCGTGAGCCCATAAAACATGATTTACAATACGTGATACACATGTCTACAATGCACATACACCCCATGAGCACCCGAAGAACCTGCCAACATTTTGACAAAGTAAACACATGAACATCTAAGGAAATTTCCAATAGTCACATCGTATCTTTGTCCATATGAAAGAACATTGTAAATTTGTCCATACCTAGGTGAAAGGACATCAACAAGGGGAAAATAGTGCATCGGGTAAGTAAGATGCCATCCTCCTAATTGTTGGTGTGTTACTATGTTATTTTGAAGACGAAAGGCCATCCCACCTTCTTACCACCACGAGTTGTGGGCCAACAACTTCCATCGCCCAACTACACAATGTTGTGAACACTCATAGAAGCCCCATGCAAACTACTTCGACTAAACGATTAAGAAACAAATAAATTTCAAAAATGACTATAGTCAAAAGAAAACCATGTTTCTTCTAAAGTTATTACCTCCTTTTGAGTTAAGTTAGTACTTTCTTGGATGAGCCATACAATTGGAACTAAAGGCTTAATAATAACATTTTTTGCATTATTCCATCGACACAATGGCTCAAATCATTAGGACAAAACTAGTGCATATGGTGTTTTGGTGATCCAATATGAAATTATACCTAGAACCTTAAGTAACATGGAACATGAATTCCATTTACAAATTTGTAAAGGTTGATCTTTGCTTTACATTTAAGACTTGAGGTTTTTTGGAGTGCAAAAAATTAAACTATAAAACTAGGTGGGCAATATTCAATCTGCCACTAGCCATCAACACAAATATTTTCCTTTAATTCCAAGCCACTTCAAGATACCAAAGGTGAACAAGCACTAGAACCACAAGGGCGTTACTACATGCCTATATTCTTGACAAGATTGGGTTGAGTAGTAAGAACTATTATTCGTGGACAAGAAAAATTCACATGGTCAGGACAATGATAATCATTGTTTGCCAAGAGGACAATTAGCAAGTCGCTTGGCAAAGCCAAAAACCTCCTCCCCCTCGAGGTGTGGAACAAGATAAAAGAAGGAAAATCCATACATGTAATTTGCCACAATAGTTGCTAGTCTAGTAAGATCATTAGACTATTGGGCCCACCTCAACAAATATTCATTCCTATCAGGTCCATGACTAGATGGACCCCCTTGCAAGCATTATCCATATAATGTAGACTATTTGAAAGCCTGAACGTAATGGTTACACATTGTTATGTTTAGACAAATGTTGTGATCCCTTGATTGTTGTAATTAAATGTTATGCATAATTTCAACTAGATTGCAAGTGGGCATATCTGCCCACTCCTCATTGTTAAACTTCTACAAATTAAAGGAAATGAATCATTAGAAAAACTTGAAATGTTACAATGAAAAAACAAATAAACTACAAATGAAAGTTCAATGAAAATGGACATCTTATAGTTTTGAATGCACAAAAGAGAAGGGAAAACATAGGAAGTTCATAGAAGAAGTATTCACATGGACCATGAAACCTCCCCATTGTTTAACATGAAAATGTTAAAAGCTAAACCAATTGTTAAACTTGTGGACACTTGCTTCAGAAGTAGCCCTACATGATAGCCATTAGGAACGAATGAAAGCATAACGATTGTCAACTGTGAGCCATACCAACACAACCATGTGCAATAGTTTCAATTATTTAAGAATTGCATTAAGGATATTCGGGTGTGACAAGGTTATTAAGGGTTTTTAGCAACTTCATGTTAAAATAATGAATGATGAATGCACATGGTTGCATGGGGGGTTGTTTTTTTCAAATTTTGATATTAAATGAATGAGGTGTAGGGTTAATTATTTTTTTCAACAAAAGTTGGTAATCATAGTTTTAGAACCTTAGTTGCATGATTAGGGGTGAAAAGTCTCTAGAGGGTTGGGGTTAGAAGTAGACACCAAAAAAAATTCGGCAAAACATTAGTCTTCTTATGATATTTAGTGGGTAGTCGTGTAAATGAAGATGTTTAAGATTCGTGAAGCAATTAAGGGGGTGTCAATGAAAGGTCCAATGGAGATAGAATAATCTTTAAATATTGTAAATGTGAAATTAATTCAAGACAACATGACAATAAATAGTGTGATAGGGTGGCAATGGCAACATGGATTTCATGATGAGTGAAACTTTTATTTAGGTTATGGATAAGCTCCACAAGGAGCTACAATTACATGTTGAGTCTTAGGCCATGTTAGAATGATAATTCATAATTGCAAGGAATCTAGGATGCATCGAATGGTGTCAACTAAATAATTCGCTTGGCTATTGAGAGGCAATCAACAAATCGAATTGCATAACTAATGATAGTGTCCAACGTCGAGAATTGAAGACCATGCAAAGATGGAGGTGTTTTTTGTTTTATAAAAACCTTCACAAACAATTTTAGGTTCATCACTAGAAGCAGGGTCGATTTACAACAAAATCACCAAGGTGCAAAAGTTCGGATAAATGTGATAATATTAAGCTCAAAGGGGTTCAACTTCAAGAAAAAGATGCACCTCTCATAGTTCGGGATCTTCATCGCAATGATGTTGTGTCAACATCAAATTTAAGGATGAATCCTAAGGCAATTATGCATTCACTTATGCGACTTGAGGCCCACGATGCCATGAATTCAAGGAAAATATATATATATTCAATTAAAATTAAATCACAATGAATGTGTGGAAGATTTGTTACATTGAAATGCACGATTATTATTTATAGGTCAAGGAAAAAGAAAGAAATGGGTAAATAATGATCTAAAACCATGGTAAAGTAAAATCTTAGATCAATGGGAAAAAAATAAGGTTTAAGTAAAATTTGTTGGGGGGGAAGTGAAAAGAGGTGAAAAGGATGTTTCTCCTTTTCTTTCCATTGGCCACCAAACATTGGAACCCTTCAAGGGCCACCAAACATTGGAACCTTTCAAGGGCCACCAAATAATGGAACCTTTCAAGGACCACCAAACATTAGAACCTTCCAAGAACCACCAAACATTGGAACTTTCCAAAGACCACCAAACATTAGAACCTTCCATTAGCCAACCGAGTTGGGGTCTTCCTTCACCTCCTTCCTTCTCATTTTCTTTAAAGGGAAAATTCAAATCATTTGGGAGTCTTTTTTTTCCAAACATAACTTTCGACTTAAATCTTGAGAAAACTTGTTCCCACAATTTTCCTTGGGAGGAGAAGAATGATTAGTTTTAATAGATGGTGGAAAGAGGGATAATAAATTAATCGAATGTGGTACTTTTGAAAAAATGGAAGGGAGTAGGGATAGTTTTGGGAGCTTGAAATCTTTAAAAAATTTCACAAACCCTCTCAAATTTTATAGCACAACATTTTACTAATTTGGGTGTAGAGCTTGGAATCTGACAAGAAATGCACCTTGCAACTAGCTTTTCAATGAACTAATGCAAGCTAGATTTGGATAATATATGTGATATGAATAATATTTTTAAGTGATTGGAATTCTGCTACTAAATTGAACTTTCTACTTTCATGAAACCTTCTTGGGTTTTATAGCACAATTTTTACTAATTTGGGTGCAAAACTTGGAATTATGTACACAAATGCACCTTGTAGCTAATGTTCCAATGAACTAATGCAAGCTAGATTTGGATAACGTATGTGATAGGAATAATATTTTAAGTGATTGGAGGTTTATTGCCAAGTTGAACTTTCTACCTTCATGAAACCCTCTTAGGGTTTTTAACACAACTTTTTTACTGATTTTGGTGCAAAGCTTAGAATTTGGTAGGAAAATGTACCTTGTAGCTAGCTTTTTAATGAGCTAAAACACGTTGGATTTAGATAATGTATGTGATAAGAACAATATTTGAAGTGATTAGAAGTGTAGTACCAAGTTAAGCATGGTGTCGAATCTTTAAAAGTGAGTGATAATTTAGCATCAAATTCTAGGATTTGGAGTGTTTGAACTTTAAAAATATATTTATCAATTCCAGATCATAAATGATGCATACGAAACAAACTATTTGGTTTCAATTACGAATGCAACTTAACATCTAGAGATACACTTTACATTCTTTCCTTCAATGGTAACATATGTACCTTCGAATATAATCACATCATAAAATCGGGAGTAGAGGGACAAAAAGTTGTCTCACACTTGTTGAGAATTCAAATTCAACAGTTAGGTTTCATTAGTCACAAAGTTGAATTACTTTATTTATTTATATTAGTTTGGTTATTTGTGGTTTGGTCTTTTAATTAAATACTTTGGTGTTGATGGTTAAGTTTTTTTTTTTAATTACATAATTTTGTGTACTTCATGTGACAAAAACCTTGAAGAGTTCATGATGTTATGTTCTATGTTGTGAGCATCATGTTTTAATTTTCTTTCAATTTAATTTATGTTTGCACTTGAGTAGATATCGTATTTGTTAACATGGTATCAAAGCTTAGGTTGTTTGATGAAAAAGTTGAAAGAGATTTAGAGCTGGAAAATATTGAGAACTAAAGCTTGAGAGTCTCTAGTAATATCGTAGGAGTTTGTCAAGTGAAAAAGAGAAACGGGGAAAGGAAAGAATGTGAGGAGAAAGAAAAATAAATAAAAGAGATGAAAGGAGATCAACATATAAAAGGTTGTGGAAGTCAAATCTTTAAATCAAAATCTAGGTCTACTATGAAAAGATCTTGGAGTGAAACTTGAAGAGATTATAAAAGACTATAAGATGCTTCTTTTATAAAAATTCCAAAAAAAAAAAAATTATTTGTGAGAGTTATTAACTTTTGAAGATTTTGTGTTAAATCTAAGTTTTTGGTCATATCTCCTTTGTTTGAACTTTTTTGGATCTGTAATTTTGGGATCTTATAGATCATAAAGGATTATATGTGAGAGAAATTTCAAGTCATCTGGATATGTATTGAGAGAAATTCAAGTATTTAAAATTTCAGCGTCAATTCTGAAGTCAATTTCTTTTGAAAGTGATAACTTTTTGTGGTCATCATCAATAATGTTGACATTTTGAGCATATATAAAAGACATATATTTATTGTGTCTCCCAGAATCTCAAGGAGTTTAGAGTTGTTGAAAGTGAGTTATAAGTAATTTTGTATTTAGGTTTTAATTTGAGGTGATTTCAAGAAAATAGTAAGATCTCTCATTTTACAAAGTTAAATGAGATAAAATCTTGAGAGATGATAGTAAAGATAGTTTTTCATGTTTCAGCAAAATTTCAAATTGATTCAAGGTCATATGTGAGCGGTGTAGTTTTGCAAAGTTGTTGTGACAGAAGTTTACATTGAGAAGACATCAAAACAAAATTTTTAAGTGGAGCAAATATAACTTGGGAGAACTTGAAAGAAGGAATTTGAAAATTAGGAAGCGAAATTCATTATCAAGACCTGCATACAAAATTTTGGTATGTAATCATTTAATACCATATAAAATATTATACGAGATACATACGTATACATAAAATCTTTGTATAATATAGAATTTTGTATAATACTTGAAACATACATACATATGCAAGGTCCATCTTATTCAACCCTAATCTTAGAAACCTAAGGAAGGAAAACCCTAATCCCAATCCTAGAAACCCAATGAAGGAATTAAAATCATTTATGAAACCCTAAGAAGACATTGAGTGTTGCCTTGAAAGATGGCGGAGTTTTTTTCAAATTACAATTGAGAAATTAAACAAGAATAATTTCCAAGTGTGGAAATTTATAATTATGGATTTCTTGATGGGGAAAGGTTATTGGGAGTTTATAACTAATGATGAGAAAGAACCTCTTCTCCTAAAAAACCCCATACAACAACAAATTCAAGCCAATAAAACTTAGCATGAAAAAGCGAAGAAAGTCTTGTATTGGTTTTTTGTGAATGTGTTCGATTCCATGATTATGCATATTCAAGATGCAAAATCACCCAAGCAAGCTTGGGATACATTAGTGAAGATGTATAACATAAATACACAAACCCACAAAATGCAGCTCAAGCAAAAGTTGCATAATCTATAGAAAAACAAGATGAACATCAATGACTATTCTACAAAGGTGAAAAACCTTGCAAATGTTCTCGCATCTATAGGAACCCCTATAGATGATGAAGATCTAGTGGCTGTGACCTTGAATGGACTTGGAAAATACTATAGCCAGTTTTGTACTTCAATTGTAGTTTGAAAAACATTTCCCAATTTCTAAGACTGAATAACCCTACTTATAAGTGAAGAGATGAGAATTGTTGGTACTTCATCCAATGGAGGATCACAAGAAAGTGTTTTCTACTCAAATTCTAATAGAAGTAGAGGTAAAGGTGCTGAAACTTCATTTTGAGGTCAATACAAAAGCTCCCATGGTGGACATCATTAACATGAAGGTCAATCTCATGGAGGTGGATGAGGAAACTTTAGAGGAAGAGGAAGTTGTGGAGGTCGTGGTGGAAGTCATCGAGGTCAACAACCAAATAATGACTCAAATTACTATTACTATAAAAAACATGGGCACATGGCAAAGAATTGTTATCAAAGGGAACATGATGCACGAAATGGAAAGCTGCAACAAGGGAATTATGCATCAACTAACAATCAAGGTGATGAGCAATTGTTTATGATGTAGCACATGGAAAATTCAATGATAGGAGGAATATCAAATAACAATGTCTGGTATGTGGATTCTGAAGCTTCAAACCACATAAGTAGTTATGGAGAATGGTTTAGAGACACATAGGATTTGAAAACATTAGGTTTTGTGGAAATTGGTGATGACACTGCACATCCCATCACACAAATTGGCAAGGTGCCATTGTCCATGCAAGATGGGCAAACAAAGTACTTGAAAAATGTACGTCATGTTCCAACCATAACAAAAAAATTGGTTTCCATAGGCCAAATGGTCGAACAAGGTTTACATGTGACATTCAACCCAAATGGATGTTTTGTGAAAGACATGAAGAACCAAAGCAAATTGATTACAAAAGGGGAAAGGAATGGACAAATATTCACCTTGAATGTGAACATGCTTGAAGTGAATTCCATGTTATTCACACATGAAAAAGGAGCTGGAAACATTGGAATTTGGCACAAGTGAATTGGCCATGTTAATCTCCAATGTTTTAAGTTGATGGAGAAACAAAATCTTATTGGAGGTCTTCCTAAATTTGAAATAGAAGAGGTGATGTCAAAAGTTTGCAAAACATGCCAATTGGGGAAGCAAGCTAGGCATCCATTCCTAGTTCAAACAATTCATGTAAATTCCAAACCTTTGGAAATGATCCATTCATATGTGTGGACTATGAAGACATAATCTATTGAAGAATGTAAGTATTATGTGAGTTTCATTGATGACCACACAAGGAAGGTGTGGGTCCATTTCATGAAACACAAAAGTGAAGTGTTTCAACATTTTTTGAATTTCAAAACAATGGTGGAAAAGGAGAAGGGTGTGAGCATCGAGTGCCTAAGGTCCGATGGAAGGGGAGAGTATTTTTCAAATGAATTTAGTGAGTACTTAAAGCAGCATGGAATTCAAAAGAAATATCATATAGTTATTCCCCACAATAGAATGGAATTGCTGAAAGGAAAAAACATGCACATTGTAGAAATAGCACGTGCCATGTTGAATGAAAAGAATTTGTCAAATTATGTTTAGGTTGAAGCGATAGCAATTGTAGTCTATATCATGAATCAAACACCCACAACAACAGTTCATGGCATGACACATGAAGAAAAATTTATAAGTAAGAAACCAAATGTCTCACAACTCAAAGTGTTTGGTTGCATTACATACATGCATGTTCCTGATGAGAAGAGATTAAAACTAGATCCAAAAGTTGAAAATTATATCTTCATTAGATATTCCTTAGAACAAAAAGGATATAGATGTTTCAACCCTTCTATTTGGAAGTTACAAGTGAGTAGAGATGTTGTGTTTAATGAGATGGTTAGTTGGTATTCACCACTAATGATAACAAAAGATGGAGAGGCTAGAAATGGTGATGTTTCATCAAATGTGGAAAAAAAATCACAATTAATTAGTGGACCACGAAAGTCTTCAATTAGTGGGTCCAGTAGCATTCCATGGAAAAGAAGATTAAAATCTTCAAACATTGTAGATGGTAGTTCTCAAACATCATTTAGAAATCCTCATGTAGATGATGAGTCAAATCATTCAAAAAAGAGTGTGGGTGAAGAATCAAGAATCCCTTCAATTACTACTCCCAAAGCTCGGATGGCCAAGGAAGCTTTAAAAACACTTGACAACAACAATGGAGTACGAAGATCCACACGAATCAAGTACCCTATACAAATACTCACATTTGATGGCTTTGTAGCTCATCATTACGCATACATGGTGAAAATTATACATGAGGTTGAACCCACTTGTTTTAAACAAGCGGTTGGAAACCCTAAATGGGATAATGCCATGGATGAAGAGATGGTGTTGTTGGATGCTAATTTTACTTGAAAATTGGTAGTTTTACCAAAAGACAAGAAAATAATTGGGTGCAAATGGGTGTACAAAGTCAAACATAATGTAGATGGATTTGTGAGTAGATACAAAGCAAGATTAGTTGCCAAAGGTTATGCCCAAATTTATGGCATAAACCATGAAGAGACTATAGTCCAATTGCCAAAATGACAACTATAAGAACAATCATTGCTATGGCATCAACAAAAGGATGGTCATTACATCAAATGGATGTAAAGAATGGTTTTCTTCATGAAGATTTATAGGGAGAAGTGTACATGGAACAACCACCAAATTATATGGACCAAACACATCGTAATTTGGTTTGTAGGTTGAAAAAAACTTTGTATGGCTTGAAGCAAGCACCTAGAGCTTGGTCAGACAAGATAGGTCAATATCTTGTCACAAGTGGATTTCAAACATCCAATGCAAACTTTTCACTATATGTGAAAAAAACAGATCATGGGATTGTTGTCATAGTCATTTATGTTCATGATTTTATTATCATAGGAGATAGTGATGCATACATCTTTGATTTGAAGAAGCTTTTGAAACAAAAGTTTGAGATGAAGGATTTGGGAAAGTTGCATTACTTCCTTAACTTTGAGGTAATCCCATCCCCCAAAGCGATATGGTTACTACAAAGACAATATGCCTTGAACAATTTGTCCGAATATGGGATGATGAGTTGCAAACCCATTTCAATTCCATTGGAACAAAATGTGAAATTAAGTGCAAATGAAGGAGACTTTATGGAGGATACCATTATATATAAACACATAGTGGGGAGTTTGATTTACATGACCATCATAAGGCCAGATTTGAATTATGCAATTGGAGTGGTGAGTCAATTCATGTAAACACCATGAAAGCCACATTTGGATGCAATGAGGTGCATACTAAGGTACATAAAACATATTTTGCAATGTGGAATTTTTTATGAAGCCAAAAGCCAGTTATAAGTACATGGATACACGGATGTTGATTGGGCTGGCAATGTTTCAAATAGAATATCAACTATTGGTTTCATGTTTCCTTTTGGAAATGGTGTTATTAGTTGGAGTAGTAAGAAATAACTAACAATTGCATTATCAAGCATGGAGGCAAAATTCATAGGCGTAACAATTACTGCATGTGAAATAGTTTAGTTATAAAAATTACTTTTAGATTTGGGACAGTTAATGGATGCTCATGTTATCATTTATTGTGATAACATCAGTAACATACTACTTGCTAACAACCCAGTCTATGGTGTTAGGACAAAGCACATTGAAGTGCATTACCACTTTATTAAAGAAAAATAACAAAAGAAATTGACTTTATTCATGTCAGTCTAAAAATCAAATTGTTGACATTTTCACAAAGGCTTTAGGTACAAACAAGCTAAAGAAGTTTAGAAAAATTCTTAGTGTATTAGAAGTGGATTTGAGCTTGAGGGGGAGTGTTGAGAATTCAAGCTCAACTAGTTAGGTTTCATTAATTATTGGAGTAGGAAAATAACTAGGTTACTTTCACAAGGTTGAACTACTTTCTTTACTTATATTAATTTGGTTATTTGTGGTTTGGTCTTTTAGTTAAATACCTTGGTGTTGATGGTTTGGTTCTCTTTTCTTCATTACACAAATTTGTGTATTTCATGTGACAAGAACCTTGAGGAGTTCTTGATGTTATGTTCCATGTTGTGAGCATCACGTTTTAGTTTTCTTTCAATAATGTTTATGTTTGCACTTAAGTAGATCTCCTATTTGTTAACAACATTAGCATCCCCAAGCGATTTAACATTCTTATACTAGTGGCAAAGAGCTTTATGCTCATGTTACAAATCAATTCTAATCAATTGTTTTGTGTGTTTATCAAATGAATGACCCCAATGGAATACACATGTCCATTCCCTATCAATCATCTAAATAGAAACATCCCAGGAACCATAAATAATGTTAATGACGTTCTAATTGGCTTGTGCATTGTTAGCCATGAATCCTTTGAAATTAGGTTTTGGAAACTTGTGCTTCAACATTGTTTCATTAAGCTTTGTCCACATAAGTCATTGAGCTTCAATGTCTTCAAATTACATATCATAAACAACTATGGTCAACATTTTATAATAGAAAGGATCATACATATGACAAGCCATTATTGTCCAGCCAACAACATGTTTCACATCATCAAACATGATCCAAGCATTCTAGAAATCCCTTGTAGGTTGCATTCATGTGATGAAACTAACTCCACTCCTGTCACCAATTATTAACATCTTGAAAATGAATACCTTCTATCCATGACCTTGTCTTAGGAAGCAACACTCCTAGGTGTAGTAATACCGACTCTTGGACTTCAATTGAAGTATGTTATCAATATAACCACGTCTTGAATGATGCTTGAAAGAAACAACAAGGTTATGAATGTTGGGAAAGCTAAATTTGTGGAACTTATATTGGATGTGCTCCAACTATTCACCCTTGAGGAGTTCCCCTATGCCATTAGTAGAATCATCAAGCAAATAACTTGCCAAGAAGGTCTTGCTAGCACTAAGGGAAATAAAAAAGATCTTTGCATCAAGTGTGTGATCAAACTATTCTATGATCAACTTTTTAATTTCCTCAACCAACTCCCAACAATTTCCATTCACAATAGGATGGTTATGAACGCCAAGATGAATCATCGCTCTTGACATAGATTGAAGTTTGAAATCATCTGATGAGTCATAACAAATTCGCCCACTAAAATTAGTGACACAAAAAAGAGGAAAATGACAAAATTTGCATCCAAGCGAAAAAAAAAGATGGAAGCATTGTCATTTGACCTAAGATTAGAATATGAATGTAGTCACCACACTAGAATGTTTCATTGCAAGTGGCAAAACTCATGAAGTTTTCACAATCATCTTACACACATCACAAGTGACCCAAACAACGAACCTTCCTAAACCTAAGCCCAAACAAATTTTTTATATTGGTTGTGACCAGCTTATTCCAAGAATGGCCATTGTACTTTCTATCTATGCTTGGCATTTGGGAAAGGTTGTGAACATTTGAATGCAGGGGTGGCAATTTAAACAAGATGTCCTCATCAAAAGCAATTGACAAGAATTGGACTTTTCATAAAAGGATGTTGTCATAATCCAAAGTCCACAATTTGTTGGAGGTTTGTCTTGGTGGCACCATCGTATGTAAACAAAAAACAACAAATTGAATACTAACCACATGGGTGGATGGTTGTGACGATAAAAAGGCTTTAGACTGAAAAATGCCTTTTGATGATTTCGTCGATGAAGGAGGTGGTGTCAAGTCTTCATTTGCCCAGGAATCAAACAATTAAATGAAAATAGAGGACACAAAAACACCATAACATTAAGGGAGAATATCATCAACTTCGAGTTCTTGCTTCATAGTCTTGACCAGAAAACCTATGGTTCTTGCCATCAAGATGGTCTCTTGAAAATTATGAACTAAGCTATCACTAACAATGTAATAACAACCACAACCAACCACCCATTGTTTCCCCTACGAAGAGGTCATAGGAATATGGTACAGAAAACTTGAGAAAAAGTTATTAGAATCATAAGAGATGTCTTTAGATACACTATTAGAAATTCTATCTTTTGCAACCAGTCATTATGTAACTGGCATGCAATTAATTGTCATTTGCAACTATCTTAGTGATCTTTGCAACTATAAATTTGGTATTGTATAATTTTTCAGCCATACGGTTGTGTGTGCAACTAATGTGCAACTAAATGTGTACAACATGGACAGATGTCATAAAAATAATGGTCTAAACTTATACATACTTAAATTATTATACTTAATATATCTACATAGGCTATGTATAATAATATTATGTGCCTTTAGTATTAAGGTTAACCCCATGCTAATTTAGGCTAACTTAAACTAACCTAGGTTAAAATAATCATAGTTAAATTAACCTAGGTTAAATAAACAAAAAAGTTAAACTAACCATGGTTAAATTAATTAGTCTAAACTAATTATGGTAAAGTAAATATGGCTAAAATAAATAAAATATTATTAATTATGGCTAAACTAAATATGGGTAAATTAAGTTCGGCAATATGGTTAAATTAAATGAGAATATATTAATTATGGCTTAATTAAGCTAAATTAATTTAACATGAAATAAACATGGCAAAATTAAATTAAGCTAAACCAATTATGGTTAAATTAAACTAGGTTAAAATATTTATGGCTAAATTAAATTAGGCTAAAACCAACAATGGTTAAATTAATTATGGCTAAAAAAAATTATGTTAAACTAAACCATGGTTTATATATATATATTACAAGTTTTTAAATTTTATTTGTCAAATATAATTAAATATTTTTTTGGCAAGTAAATTTATTTTATTTTATTTGAAATAACTTTCAGAAAATATAAATTTGATTTAAAAAATACTTATTTAGAATCAATTAATATGATAATATTAAAATTTATTATAAATGTTCATAATTATCAATTAAATGTCTATTATAATTATAATGATAATCAATTATATATATATTCAATAAGTATTATATACATAAATTTTATTATTCATGTATATTAATGTAAATAGGCTACACGAATTAACCTATGAGTACAAAAACATTTTAAGTTAATTACTAGTTTAAGCTAGATAATAATGTAAAAATCATATTTTCATTAAGTAATTATAATTATTAAAAAATATCCTACAATCATCTTTGAAGTGCAAAAGACAAGGAGTAATGAAAAATTAACAAGAAGAAAAACATGAAAAATAAAAAAAAATAAGTTTTTTTCCAAGTTACAAAACGTGTTTTTTTCTTTTTTTTGGACCCCTCCTACTTTCAAACCTCATAACTTTCTTATTTCTTATTCATTTTAAACGATTTAAAGTGCTATAGGAGCGCCAACTGAAGTTCTACAAATCATATTATGACTTTAATAGCAAAAAAACCAATATAAAAGGAAATTTCTGGGTGTTTAAGAATCGGCCTTTGTAGCGTTCAATGGTTTTTTTGAATTTCTAACCTCCTTTACTTTGGGGGACCATAACTTTCTCATTTTAAATCCATTTTCAACGATTCTTATTGTGTTAGATGCGCCAAGAGGAGGGCTTCAAATTTGTTTTGGACACCAGAATCAATAGAACCCTCCCCTGGTTGCTCTACTCTAATAAATTAGTTGCATCTGATGTGCAATTAAGTTAGTTCCTGAGGTTTGCAATGGAATTTTTTATCCCACATCCTTTGGCTTCCAATTCTATTTGGTTCAGTATATAACTAGGAACAATAATTGTTTTGTAACGAAAACATCAAATGCCATTGGGGATGAGTGAATTAAAAAAGTTTGCCCTTTATGAAATGGTTAATTTTAAAAATAAAATTGGATTATTCTAATCTTACTTATATAGCCTAAATTGAGCTATGTTCAACCTACTTACATACCTAAGTAAGCCTATTTACCTAATAGGGTCTAATAATAACTTAATTAACTAAGCAACACGTGTCAACATCTTATTAGCCATAAATTGGACGATTTACATATTACTATTCAATATTAAAAATTAGATGGGCCTTAATTTCCATGTGTCACCATATAATTGGTGTTTTCAAATGGACACGTGTCAATTGGTCAATGAACGTTCCATGGTGTGCCACGTGTCATCATCTTAGTGGCATAAATGTTAATGTTGAGATTAATCCAATGAATTTTTTATTTTGAAAACAAAATAATTAATTAATTAATGACACATGTCCACAAGCTAGTTGTCCAATTTTAAAACATGTGTCATATTTTTATTAGTTGCATTGTAGTTGCAAGGAGAGTTGCACATAAAGTGCAACTACATTTGGATTAGTATGTATGGATGAGCATGTATATTAACAATGTATATACATGTTGCATACGTAATGTCGCATGCAACTAAATGTCGTGTGCAACTTGTCTTATGCAACTACACAAATTTTCAATGTGCGAAAAGGATGAGGAATCAAGGAAATAGAATCCAAGCAAGGAGCGAGTCAAATATGAAGTTGGACAAAGAACAACAATAATGAAAACCACAAACAAAAAAATCAAGCATTATTGTAACAAACATCAAACTAAAATAATAAAACGTTTGTGCTTATAGCCAAACACAATCTTTGTTGATGGAATATGGTGTAAAGAATAAAATTTGGGACAAATGGATCATTTTGAAAGTTATTTAAATGGAGACCCAACCTAAAATTTCTACAACCACCAATGCATAATGTGAATCACATAATGTGGTGTAAGCTTGGAAATAAACAAAAAAGAGAGGGAAAGTATAGAAAGCCGTTAGAAAACAAAAATATGTGTCATTTGAAAAAGATCAACTTTTGGAAGGATAGAACCACATGAAAAAGGAATGTGGATAAACCAAAAAACTTTGATAGATTGGTGGTGGCAAGACATTAAAACCATAGAAATATCATATAAAAACTAGCATTTAGATTAACTTAAACAAGGTTTCTATCTATGTAATGTGTAAAAATCCAAAAAAAAACTACAAAAAGACTAGAAGAAGGCATAGTGTGATAAGGTAATAGCCTCATGTAATTAGGTGGAGGACAACCATTACATCCTAGGTTAGAAGAGGCAAATTCGACCATGGGATTAATGATAAGATATGTATTCCATACTCATCATTAGTCAAATCACATAAAATATTTTCGTGATGAGATATTAGTAGGAAAAGCAAAAGATAGAGGGAATAATTATAAAGCACAATTGGAACATGTTGGAAAAAGGATCTAATTTGTGTTTGTAATATAAAATTTTGTCAGGCATCAAAAAATTATGAGAATTATTTTCAAAAAAGAAAACTACATTATATTGAAGTAGCGACATTCCTAACAACTTTCATATCTTAGGACAAATCAATAGCATAGTAGACATAAGAATTCATCATAGATTTAAAGAAAAGGGGAAAAAACATTGGAATTTAAAATATCATTTTCAAATTGGTGGATAGGAAAAATAATTTAAAAGAGGTTGGAGATATATACCATGGAGTTGAATTTGTTATAAAGAGGGAAGTGAAATATATGCTATTCAAATTGAGTATGTTTTATCATAAATATTTATGGGCCATGATGAAATCCCTTGAAATTTGGTATGCATGATGGGTGTTAGATTTCATTTTTAGCAAATAGGTTAAAATAGGTTAAGTAGGTAAAAATAGTTTATTAGCCATATGATTTTTTTTTGACCCAGTCACAAGTTATTGATGAAAAATGATGGAAATGTTGTGTCTAAAATACTTTAAAATTGATATAATTAATATTGGGAGGGCAATTAGAAACCATTAGCCCACTGCATCTGTGTGTTTAAATATCCTTACATGAGTTTTTTGGAAATCATATATTCACCCTCCAAGGGTACAAGATTTAGAACAAAACCATTTCTTCATTAACATCACTTTTTGTTATACATAGAACAAAATTAAGTAACAATAATGCAATGTCAATGGCATTCATTATCATGATGGATAATTATAGTTATAGTTAGTCCTTAAAGTTACATATCATAAAGATGGCGATAAGCAAGGTTAGTGAGATCCGTCGTGGTAAAAAAAATGATTTTGATAAATGAGTTTGGCCACAAAATTTCTAAAATTCATTATTAGAACATTGAAAATTATGAGAACACATAACTAACAAGATTAAATAATTTTTCAAAAGCAACTTTCATATGGTGACTCAACATATAAAAATATGATTCATAACTATTAATTGAACCTTAATTACCTTTGTCAATTTATATATTTTTTCATTTTTATCTTTATAAAAATGTGTGATCAAGTATAAAACATGGTTTTAGATGCCATTTCTTGTAGAAGATGTTGAAGTTTGTAGAAAGGGAAGAGTTTTTTTTTTTTTACGAACATTATCACTACTAGAAATCTTGTCATTTGCAACCAGACACTATGCAACTGGCATGTAACTAATTCTCGTTTACAACTATCTTGGTCATATTTGCAACTATAAATTTGGTGCTCTATAATTTTTGGGCCATATGGTTGTGTGTGCAACTAACATGCAACTAAATCTATACAACATGGACATGTGTCATAAAAATAATGGCCTAAACTTATACATACTTAAATTATTGTATTTAATATATCTACATAGGTTATATACAATAGTGTTATGTACCTCTAGTACTAAATTAACCCCATGCTAACTTAGGCTAGCCTAAACTAACGTAGGCTAAATAAACAAAATTAAACTAATAATGGCTGCAATAAAATAAAATAAAATAAAATAGGTTAAACTAACCATAGTTAAATTAAGTTAGGTTAAAATAATTATGGATAAATTAAATTAAGATAAAATTAACCATGGTTAAATTTATTAGGCTTAAATGATTATGGTTAAATTGAATTAAATGTGGTTAAATTAAATTAGGCCAAACTAATTATGGCTTAATCAAGTTGGGTTAAATTAAATCAGATTATATTAATTATGGCTAAAATAAATTAGGCTAAAATAAATATGGTTAGAATTTTAGGCCAAATTAATTATGGTTAAATTAAGTTAGGCTATAATATTTATGGCTAAACTAAATTAAACTAAAATTAACAATGGTTAAATTAAGTTAGGTTAGATTATGCTAAATTAAATTAAATTAAATTAAACCATGGTTTAAATTTGTTTTATTTTATTTTATTTTGGAATATATTTTCAGAAAATGTAAATTTGATTTAATTTTTTTTCAAAATCAATTAATATGATAATATTAAATTTCATTATATATAATTGTAATTATTAATTAAAAACGTATTCTAATTATAATGATAATCAATTATATGTATATATAATCAATAGGTATTATATATTTAAATTTTATTATTTATGTTAAAATATTAATTTAAATAGGCTACACTAATAACCTACAAGTATATAAACATCCTAATTTAATTATTAATTAATTTAAGCTAAATAATAATATTTAAATAATACTTTCATTAAATAATCATAATTATTTAAAATATCCTATAATCATCTTTGAAGTGCAAAAAAAAAGGAGTAATGAAAAACTAACAAGAAGAAAAATAAGCTTTCCAAGTTGCAAAACGTTTTTGTTTTTTTTTTCTTCGGACCCCTTCTACTTTCAAACCTCATAACTTTCTTATTTCTTGTTCATTTTAAATGATTTAAAGTGCTATAGGAGCGCCATCTGAAGTCCTACAAATCACATTGGAACTCTAATAGCAAAAAAAAACATATAATGAACTTTCTGGATGTTTAAGAACCGGCCTTTGTAGTGTTCAATATATTTTTTTGGTGAGTTTCTGACCCCCTTTACTTTGGGGGGCCATAACTTTCTCATTTCTAATCTGTTTTCAATGATTCTTAGTTTCTTAGATGCGCCAAGAGGAGGGCTTCAAGTTTTCTTTGGACACCAAATGCAATAGAGCCCTTCCCTGGCTGGTATAATTTAATACAGTAGTTGCATGTAATGTGCAACTAGGTTGATTCATGAGGTTTGCAATGGAATGTTTTAACCCATATCCTTTGGCTTCAAATTCTATTTGGCTCAGCATATAAGTATGAGCAATAGCTATATATTGGCCAAATATTTAGTGCCATTGGGGATGAGTGAATGAAAAAAGCTTGACCCTTGTGAAATGGTTAAACCTAAAAATAAAATTGGATTATTTTAAACCTACCTATATAACCTAAGCCTAGTTACTTTTTAACCTACTTGCATACCTAAGTAAACCTATTTAGTAGTGTTTAATTATTATCTACCTACCTATGTACCACGTGTTAATATTTTATTAGCCATATATTAAACGATTTAGATTTCATTCATTAATATTTTAAATTAAAAAAATAGGTGGGTTTTGATTGTCACATGTCACCATATAATTGGTGTTACATGAACACGTGTCAAATGGTCAATGAACATTCCATGGTGTGCCACGTGTTATCATCCTAGTGGTAGAAACTTCAATGATTAAGATTAATTTAATGAATTTTCAATTTTGAGAACACAAAAAATTTAAATAGTGACACGTCTCCATAAGTTACTTGTTTAATTTTTAAACATGTGTCATATTTTGATTAGTTACATTGTAGTTGCAAGGAGAGTTGCACATAAGGTGCAATTACATTTGGATTTGTATATATGTATGAACATGTATATTAAGACCGTATATACATGTTGCATACGTAATGTCGCATGTAACTGGATGTCATGTGCAACTTGTCTTATGTAATTACACAAATTTGTAGTTGCATGTGTCGCATGCAACTGCATTTCAGTTGCAAGAGACAGTTGTAAAACCCAAAAATTTTAATAGTGTATTATAGAAAAACGAAAAGCTATAATTTCAAATGTAGGAAGAAGGTGTTGCTCAAGAAAACTCTAGAACTCCAAAATTCCAAGACAAAGAAAAGGAAAGTAAAGTTTCCAGTGGACAAACCCAAAGTAGTGAAAATGAAACATAAAAATGCTAACCAAGAAGAAGTTATAGCTAACAAAGGATATGTGGCACACCTCTTCCCCACAAAAGCTAATCAAGCTAAAGAACAATTTTTTTGAAATGTAATGCATATTGTCTAATTTGCTTGGTTTTAGTTGCAAAGCATATTGATCTTTTGTTTTAGAGGCTTAGAAGAAGTGCATTTTGTTTTTTAATGCAAAATAAAACATCCTAGAACAAGTTGAAAGGATCAAAGTTGTCTCCATTTCACCTTGCATCAAGAAAGAATGAAAAAATGTGTTTGAATGAAAAGAAGATGGAATTGTGCTTGAAATTGTGCTTCCGAGTTTGGTTTTTTGAAATTGTGTGTTACGAACCCTAATATCTTGCTTGAGATCTTTACATATTTATTTTTATGTTTTTGTTCCTATAGGAGGTGGAGGACACACAAACACAACAACTTGAGGTATGTTTCCAAGCTTTTCCAATTTCATGATTTCATTCTTTCTCTTTCAAGTTTTTTCTTGTATGTTTGTATGCTTTGAGTTTATATAGAGTTTTGAAGTTGTGTAGTTTTTTTGGATTCTTTGGAGTTCAACCAAGGCAAGAGAACATGCCTTAATCTCTTTTGAAACTTTCAAATTCCAAGTTCAAGAGTTGCAAGAGAGGCCGATGCAAGAGAATTTGCCTTAACCTCTCTTGAAGCTTTCAACCTCCAAGCTCAAGAGTTGTAAAAGAGGCCAATGCAAATGTTTTTACACATGGTCTTTAACTTTTGATGTTGTTGTTTGTAGAATGCAGTTTTTGATTCTAAAATAACCTTATTCCCATCATTTCCTTTTGTTGCAGAGCTTTACATAAAGTCCATCTACAAAGGCATTTTAGACTCTTTCTTCTTCTCATTTTGTTTTCAAATTATGCATCTTTCTTTCTCTCTCAAATAATTATCTCTTGCAAGTTCCACCATCCTTGGAAGGTGCTAAGTTGGTTGAACAAAGGTTGTTGGAAAAGGATTCTGAAAAGGTATTATCACTTTTCATAACTCTTCATAGTGTTCGTGTTTTAACAATTTTTGTATTCTTCAAATTAATTTTTGTCTCCACTTTTTTGGATGTGCATACCTTTAACTCACAAGCAAATGTAGAAATGGATGTCCATGAATCAAAATTAGTGCCACAAACCACCTTTACACATGTACTTGGATCTTCTTCCAAACAAGGTTTTGGTGCCTTAAAGAAGGAGACACCAACCAAGAAGAAAATGGGGGGTGGGGAGGG
>Ga0209208_10001354_pt1 | contig 34260 bp, 25 predicted proteins | sample S1TSphfallax_3_FD_187694 | JGI IMG/M metagenome (GOLD analysis project Ga0209208, IMG submission 187694) | Host-associated microbial communities from peat moss isolated from Minnesota, USA - S1T2_Fd - Sphagnum fallax MG (SPAdes) (version 2) | ecosystem: Host-associated > Plants > Peat moss >...
CAAAAGCCAAAAGACCAAATATACCATCTCACAGACATCGTTAAACTCTAACGGTTAAAATCATTCCAGAACAGGTTTGCGAAATCCTACATTTCGCAAACGTTTAGCGACATTTTGCCAATCGCAAACTCTTTACATTAGATATTATATCGGAAACCGATAGAGTTTTGAGTCGATTCGCTAAGTTGTAGTGTTGATGAGTTTGTTTCAAAAAGTTTCTGATGTTAATTTTATCGCAAATTCGTAGCGGCATTCTAAATATCGCAAAACATTTGCGTTAGACGTTATATCGAAAACCAATAGATTTTTGAGTCAATTCGCTAAGTCGTTGCGATGTTGGGTTTGTTGCAAATGATTTTCGATGTATTGTGAATCACAAATCATGTATAGAAGACATTATAATCGGAAATGTTTTGCGATTGGTTCAGTTTCGGGAGTTGCGAAGAGCTTGCGATTGTACGGGTGCGAAGTTTAGGGTTTCGCAAAGGCTTAAGAGTTTGCGAGGAATTGTTGTTTGGAACTGCGGGTTTTCGAAAACTGTTTTCTTTGTTGTTTGCGATGATATTAGGATCGCAATATGCCCCTCTTTTGTTGTAGTGCACCTGGTCATGGACTTGATAGGAATGAATTGTTATTGAAGAAAGCTCGAGGATTTAATGTTCCTATTAGACTTGCGATGGTTGTGGCAAATTACTCATTTGGGTCATCATTCATAAATCACCTTTTGCACCTTAAAGGTGAAAAGGTTTTTGGGTATGCCAAACAACCTATCAATTATCCTCTTGATATAAACAATGATTCGCAACATCCCGATGATGTGAATTTCTCTCATCCATGAATAATCATTTTCATTGTTGGACCCAATATTATCAAAGATGTATGCTTGCAACAATCACCCCCTAGCTCCAATAATTTGCAACCTTTGTTTTTTCAAGGTGGATTGGAAATGAAGGAAATTATTTGTGTTGATGATCAATGGCATATTGAATGCTACCCACCCAATTCTTCAATTCAATGTTCTACACTCCAAAAAATTATAGGGCTAAAATGCAAACATAGATAAATTTCTACAAAATTGTAAATGGATTTCTTGCTCCATGTTACTCCAATTTATGGGTACAACATCAAAATGGATCACTTAAGCACCATAAACATTGGTTTTGTCCCAATGACTTGAGCTGTTACGTTGGGGGACAACACGAAAATATGCAATTACTAAGCCTTTAGTTCCAACTCTATGGCCCATCTAAGAAGGTATGAATTTAATTCAAAAGGAGGTAAAAATTCTAGAAAAAAAAAGGTTTTCCTTTGACCATTATGTAGAAACAATGCTTGAAGTTTATTTGGTTATCAATTTTCTAGTTCAAGCAATTCCCAAATGCTTGTTGTAAATTGCCACAACCTTGTGAGGTTGTTTGATGCAAGTTGTTGGCCTACAACTCATGGTGGCAAGAAGGTGAAACAACCTTCCATTTTCAAATTAACACAACAACACACCAATAATTGGGAGGTTGATATCTTATTTTTCCAATACATTGTTTTCCCCCTTATTGATGTTTTGCCACTTGGGTATGGACAAATTTTACAATATTAATTCTGATGACAAACAATACGATGTCACTATTGGAAATTTCCTTGGATGTTCATGTGTACATTTTGTCACAATGTTGGTAGGTTTTTGGGGCAATCGTGGGGCATATGTGTAATGTAAATGTGTGTATCATGTCTTATATACAATTATGTTCTATGGGCTCACGGAAAAGTTCATTCATCATTGCATGTGGAATTGGGATGAAATTCAAAATTTGTCAATGTTCTAGTAGCCTTTGCTCTAATGATAATACATCACAATTGCATATGCATAAAATCAATTGTGATTTCTCATTCATGAAGTTCATTGTAGCTGGTTGGACTATGTAAGAAGTTTAGATTTTGATCACGGCTTATATTTTTTTTCTCGATTGTATATTGTTTCAATCATTATAGACATATGTACATTAGTTTGTTGTGGTGAATATACATTAGTGGTGTGACATAAAATTATTTGGCTCGTTAATTTGTTTTTTTATAGGCCATGACCAATATTAACAATAAAACCTTTGATTGTCATACATGCTTCCATGTATATTATTTTTGAATGTATAATATCATAATATCTTGGCCATTTTAACACATGTTTGTTGAATGATTAATATATTTTGAGAATTTTATTTCATCAAATATTTCTCAAACATGTAGTTTCCACCCATTTCAATATTTATGAAAATATTGTAATTATTATTCAAGAGCTTTAGACATTTGGAGCATTGGTTGCACCAAGGATGATAAAATGCATTATTTTCTTTTCTTTTGTTTTCAAATTGTTACACGATGTTGCTCTTGATAGTTCTACTGGCCAAACCCATGTTCAAAATCAACAAACCATTGTTGATCCCATAACAAACCACGCATGTGACATGACAAAATATTCCATGGCAAGTCATGGAATATTCTACCATGTCACATAATATTTCCATTTGATAAACAAATATATTAGAAATATTTCATGACATGACATGAAATATTATTCAAGATTTTTTCTTGTTCATGTGAGCACACTTGCCCACTAAAGTGGTTGCTCCATGCCATAATGTACATGCATATTCACCACATATATTAGGGTAAAATGATTTATCACCAAATATCCACAAGTGTGTGTACATCCAAAAAAGCTTTCAAAAAATGGTTTGTGAACAAACATCACCTAATTGATAATTGTTCATTGATATTTTATAACCAAATGATCAAGTTTGTGGTTGGAATTTGAAAACCTTCCAATCAAAGAATGGGCTTTTTGTGTTTGTAAATGGGCTTCAAATTTTCCTCATGTCAAAATATTTCACCATTCATTTGTCTCTTTGTGTGTGACAATCAATAATCATTTTGCCACACAAACTATTATGGATTATGGATCACAAGATAATAATTTATTTTACTATGATATTTTTTCATTTTTGAAGGGCAAATTATGCATGTCTTGTGTGTTGTTGTAAATGGAGTTGTTTTGGATAAATTCTGCATCATTTGATAATTCGGTCATAGGAGGGATAATGTTTGTTTGACATGTCTAGTTATAAGATGCACTTGAGTTGCACATAGAAAGATATGTGTTCACAAGAGTTTGGATTTTTTTTTCAACCCCCCTACTTTGGGAGAGTTTATGTACTTTTTTCAAACCCAAATGGAAGTCTGGAAACATTAGCCGGGTGCTAGGTGAAGCGTTGTTAAAAACCCTTTGAACCTCCAATGCTGAAAGTGATAGGAGAGTGAATGCATACTCTCTAAGAGCTTACATGTTCGCTTACCAGCCCATCTGCCCTATAACACTTCACATGAATTAAGGACTATAACATGCCATACAAGCTCCTCCAACTAAGGAAGGGCCCCTAGGGCCCTATGTGGCTTGTGGCCCTGGGCCTGATTTGTGAAGAAGGGTGAGCGCATCGATGGGTTCGTCCTTTTTAAGGAAGTGAAATAGAAGAGCGGCAAGTAGGTGTAACGGACGCCGTGACCACTCCGCAACCCTAAAGCAACAATTAAGTAGGGGCCAAGCAAGGAAGCTCCTTCGTCGTGTTCAAGGGCCCCGAATTCCTACGTTCGACCCAGCACTGGGCTTTGGTTGTTCTTGTACTGGTGAACGCAAGACCCTCCAAAAGGTGGTCCATTACCTTCCGATTTACGTCTGCTTATAACCTCTCAAGCGCTCATAGATTTAGCTTATGGCCTAGTATTGTTTGCAGCAGAGGCCGCGGTACCATACATCACTGCCGTTAGCGACCTCTCCGTCAACAATCGACGCTTCTGCATTTCCTAAGAAATCATTGTGCGGTTATGCTGAGCTCGATTGGTTTCAAGCTCTGGGCAGGGCACGCCGTGTTTCTCTCCGTTTCGTGCGTCTGATAGATCCTCACACAACTATTTGCCCTCTTGGACGTATAAACTGCTCAAAGACCTGTTGTTCTCATGTTTCGAAGGATTGCCGTTTATTGCTGCTGGGTGTCCATAGAGGTTGTTGCTTCGTTTCTGTTTTGTCATTGTCTCTTTCCAAAGGTATGTGGCGTTGCGCATTTTGTTCATTTTCATCGGCTTGGGGCTTCTTTCCCTGGATTTGTGTCTATATTCTGATTTTTTTCTTGGCGATATCAGGCGACGACACGATATTTGGTGGAGAATAAGAGCTGGGCCAGAGAGAGCTGCAACGGGGATTGTGGCAATTTTTGAGCGATATTGACGCCTTCAGGGCTGAAAGGAGAGGGAAGAATTAGATGCATGAGTGGGTGGACACGGAGATAACAGCTGTGCTGTTCGCGCTTGCGGTCATATTGGCGGTCAGTCTGGGGTTCGCGCACCAGGTGAAGGCAAGGGCATCTAGACGGGGAGAGCTTCTGAAATTACGACATTTAGCCGTAGAGACAACAGCCAAGGCAGAAGCCGACTCGATGTTGGCAGGCAGCAGTCCTTGCTCCATCTGCAAAAATCCCACCAGTAGGCGTTGCTCGCGATGCAAGGCTGTGCGGTACTGGTAAAATCCATCGTTTCTCTGTTTAGCTTAGCATTCATATCACCTCCTATCTGGTCTCCCTGCTTCCTCATAGGTTGTAAAAGTTGGATTCGCACGAGTCTGTGCACGAGCGCCGATTACAAATATGTCCCTTACGGCACTGCGGACGGAATTTGTCACGATTTTTCTCTTCATATTACCCTATAGGCAGTCAACAATTGCAGCAAGATGCCGTTTGGTCATGGTTGAAATTTCCCCTTCAATCTTCAATTATCATTTGTTGGTCGAGGTCAAGAGTCGAGGGAAATACTGTCGGCTCTTACTAGATACACTTCTAGATCAGTGGCTGCTTTAAGGTGGATTATACTACCTGATAATTTCCTTAAAGTCAGGGGATAGTCAGTTACAATGGCATTTGAAAGTATTGATAAGTGCATCCAAGAGCAGTGGAAGCATATTGCCATTTTGTCACTTCAACCTCCATACCTTTGTTCACAGTGTTGCCAATTGCTGAGCAGACTCTGGCATTTTGTGCTTAATCACAACTTGCTAATGAATTCTTACAAAAATAAACAGAAAGAAATTCGAAGAATGCTCACAGAATGACCAAAGTTAATGACCTTCTATAAAAGATAGTGGTTTGAAATGCACCACCAGCATGCATTAATCTTCCCTAATATTTTGTGGATAACTCAATCAAGTAAGATATACAGTCCCAGGCATCTTGAAAGATTGTGAAAGTAGTACCTGAAGTAGGTCTATCAGAAGCCTGGATGCCATTGAAATTATCAAGAGTTCAGACATTGGGCATCTAACCTAGTTTTGTATGATGTCTGCTGATCCTTTGTTAGCATGACTTCTAATTGTATTGATTTATGCAGCTCTTTGGAGTGCCAAAGGCAACACTGGAGAGAAGGCCACAAGAAGGAATGCAAGGCCCCCAGCACAAGCAGTCTAGAGATCTCAGAAAATGGCAATGGAACTGTCCATAGTCTCTGTCTGAGAAGCTCTCAAAGCATGACTAATGGGGATCTGTTTAGATATTCAAATCAGGGAAATGCTACAATTGATAATGACAAGCTCTTTCCACATTTTCCTGAGGCAAATGGTGCTCATAAGAAAACATCATCTCCTCACGTGTCAAAACCTTTGTCCACTTCCATAACATCAGATGGGATTATTCTAAGACCAAAGAAGGTTAGCTCATTCTGCCCATCATTTCTGGCCCTTTTCTAGAAAAGTGAACCTCTTAATCTTTTGCATGGCTTGGTAAAGATTGCATGGGAGCTATGGGTTTGCACAGATATATGCTTTGTGAAGGTATGCTCTATATGTTTCTGTGTGCAGATATTGTTTCCATATGACTACTTTGTCAAGCTTTATAACTGGGATATGCTGAGATTGCCATGCGGATTAATCAATTGTGGAAACAGGTACTTCTGGATTCAGTTTATTGCCACTCAGATGGCATGCCTTCTGTGTTGTCCACATAGGCACAGATTAGATTTCTCTGAGACCAGCAGATGTGAACATAGCCTATGTGTAATTATGAAGTTAGTTGCTAAGCAGGATGTGCTGATGTGGGTCTTCTTGATCTGGAGTACCTATGCAGCTGCTTTGCCAATGTGGTGCTGCAGTGCCTTACTTACACTCGGCCCCTTACTGCATACTTGCTTGAAGGAGCTCATGTTGAAGAGTGTAAGCATCTTTGACTTGGAGGTGGAAGCCTATTCAATGAAGCATGCTTGTTCTTTGAAGGTTCCTCATGGTTCTGTGATTTATGAATTGATGGCTGTTCCTTGATGGTGTTGACAGGGTCACCCTGTCAGGAGGTTCCTCATCATTCGATTAATGAAGAGCTCTGTCTTGCTTGAATACAGGTAGGAGAAATGATTGGTGTTTTATGTGTGAGCTTCAAGGCCATGTATGGAGAGTTAGGCAGAATCAATCCCCATTTTCACCAATCAGAATACTGTCACGAATGCAGAATATTGGGAATCATCTTGGATATGGCAGGCAGGAAGATGCTCATGAGTTCATGAGGTGAGCTTTTGACCAAGTGTGGAGGCAGCCACATCAAATAGCAATTATTCACCTTCCACAGCTGACCCCATTGAACATCATGAGGAAAACTCCATGAACTGACTCAAGATCAGATTGTGAACAAAGTTGTTCACCTTTTTATCACCAGAATTTGATGGGTACAAGGTTGTTATCCAGATTTGCCATTGACTCTATGCAGTCTACATGCCTGGATGGCTTTGGAGGGGAGAATGTTGTGGATCCTGCCAGTCAACAAACTACCCTTATACACCACATATTTGGTGGTCATCTTCAATCTCAGGTATGCAATTTTTTGTGCACCTATTTATGCCTTTGGCTTAGAGATGCTTGCTTCTAGAGGGGCAAGCTAAAATGAAAAGAAGCTCACTCTCACCACAAGCTTGTTGTTGCAGCTTGAATGAGCATTGGATTCACCTTTATTTATTAACAATGCCTTTGAGTGCTCACTGACATCATTACTGAATCTTCCCTTTGCTTCCAGAAATGTACAGATTTTTAATATAATTGTTTGTCCTTAATTTTGAACACATTATTATAGGCTTATCAACCTCCACTGTCTAGGATCTGATGAAATCAGTAGGGAGTAACCAGCTAGTCACTGCCATTGATGATGAAGCTGATGTCTGATACCTTGTGAGTGACACTGACAAGGTCATGACTGCACTCATTCTTGTTATGTTTGTATTGGTTTGGCTGGAACTGACACAACATTTGTCTTGTTATGGTGTATGTTATTGTGAACTTCCTCTCTGCAATGAACATAAACATTTGGATGGGGTAGATCTCACTGTTGCCGTTTTCTTGGATGTACTAGTCTGGTATCACAATTGGTGTTTTTCTTTGAGGAGAGGTGACCTGTGCACAATGCTGTTTGTTTTGGTTGGGATGCAGGTGAAATGCATGCAGTGTCAGCATGAATCAAATAGGTATGAAAGTATGATGGATCTTGCAGTGGAGATACATGGCATTGTTGAGTCGTTAGAGGATGCTCTTGCACAATTTACGGCTCCTGAATTATTGGATGGTGAAAATAAGTACAAATGTGACCGGTACGTCCTAACTTATTTCCCTGCCAATTTTAATTGTTTCTTACAAGTTACTATATGTGACTACTTTTTGTATTGAAGGGATTTAACAATTGAAGTGTGTAGTCCACTGCAGCTGATGGCTGCCTCAACAGGTTGGAATAGTGACCTAGACAAGTTATTTGAAATACCTCTGGTTGTATTGTCCAACATGTGTATAAATACCTTTCAGTTTGGACTCTTATGTCGCAGATGCAATGCATATGTGAAGGCAGATAAGCGGCTCACCCTGCATGAGGCACCCAACGTCCTCACCATTGCTCTCAAGCGCTTTCAAGTATGTCTAACTTCTTGACCACTCACAACTTCTCTTAAGATGAGCTTTGTGGTAGGCTAGCTGGTCAAGAATCTTTTCAACTTGCTAATAGATTCTTCCACAGTTATGTGTAGCTTGGATTGTGGTCAGTATCATCAGGTCTTTAACTTTCAGTTCCATGTGATGCAGAGTGGAAAGTTTGGGAAATTGAACAAGCGGGTGACATTTCCTGAAGTCCTATACATGGGCCCCTATATGAGTCAAAAGTGTGATGAACCTCCTGTGTACAAGCTGTATGCTGTGGTCGTTCATGTGGATATGCTAAATGCATCCTTTTTTGGCCATTATATTTGCTATGTGAAGGACTCTCAAGGTGCTTGGTACAAAATTGATGACAGTAAGGTAAAGGTGGAAGTTATTTCTTTGCTTTTGCCCTCTAGTCCTAGATCAATTGTGGTTTGGTTGTTGCTATGGGGTTGATCTTTCTTTTTCTTTGGGAGTTGATGCATTGAGTTTTCCTTATGGTGATCATGGTCTTTCTGTTTTGTGTTTTACAAGTCACTTGTTTGCTTCTTGATGCACACCTCCCAAGTATTTGGAACCTTGGACATTTTTCTTCTGTTCTATTGTTTATTGCTGTTTTTTGTCCAGTGTTCTGCAAATTCTCAAGAGGATTATCTTTCTCAATCTGCATTCCAGTGCTGGTTGCATCTATTTGATTTCAGACATGCAATTTGCACCTTTATTTCATTTCACCAGCCTGACTTCATCAAACTCACCTCCTGGGAGTTATATTTGGCAGGTGAAAGAAGTAGAGGTGGACAAGGTGATGTCACAAAGAGCTTACATGCTTTTCTATAGCAGGTGCGTCAAAATATATGCATGGCAAATCATTGTCTAGTGAGTTCAGTTGCAACATCTCCTGCAGACCCCTTTTTCTGCATCATCCACTAAAATGTCAGATGTTTTCAATTGCAGGTCATTTGCTCGGGCGGCACCTATCACAGATCCTGAACCATCTTCAGCTGCTTCAGGAGAAGGAATTTTAGAATTTATTCGACTGGCAGTGCCTCTTGAACATCAACAGAGCTCAATACTGCCACCCATGCAAGCAGCAGTGGCTGTCCCTTCTAGTCTGGCTAAAGAAGTGTCCTTGGCTTTGGGGCATAATGATGGAGGTACTGGTGAAAGTTCAGAACATGGGATTATGCAATTGCAAAGACCTGAGTTTGCAGTCACTGGACTAAATTCTGATGATTTCCTTGAGAGAAAGCAAAAGTTGGAGTACACGGTCCCATTAACTTTGGGAGGTGGAGAATCGACTGTGGAAGTGGGGTCATGTGATCAAATTTCAAGTTCTCTGAAAGTTGCTGCTGGGATGTCTGATTCAACAAATGCCAGTGAGGATCTCTATGTAAACTCCTCTCAAATCTTGGAGAGTGTTCAAGTTTTCAAGGGGAAAATGGAACATAATGATCTGCCTTTGGAGTCAACAAGTTTAAGTAGGCAGAGAAGGGTAGGGAAGATGTCAGAACAGGGACATGAAGTTCTGTCACTGTTGCCTTCTCCAAAGCTGTTGGATATGGAAGAGTTACCAATGTGGGAGGCTGGAAAACATTATAAAACCTCTGCTATACCGGTTCTAGATGTAGTAGGATCATCACCTTCAATTGCATGGCCAAGAAATGTCATAGACATGGTCTCTTCAATTGATTATGCTGTGGTAAATAGTGATTCTCAAGTGCAGAGCCCTTGTTGCGCTCCTGAACATGTTGCTGAATACAATGAAAAACAAACATCAGAGGAATCAGATGTTTGGAAAGGTGATCAGGAGTACAATTCTGTCCAGGCAATGTGTCCACATATGGAAGGTGGTGAAATGTCGGAATCAATGGGTTCAAGAAGGGAGGAGGGTTGCAAATGTATGCAGATTGACATGGATAGCCTTGCCCTGCAGAACTGCTATGGGGCATCACCTGATGAAGGGTTGGAGTTATTGTCTGCAAAGACATCTCATGCCCAAACTAACAGTGACTGTGGTGAAGCAGGAACTTTTCAGTCATCTTCTAAAGCTCTGCTCGAGCTCAAAACACTTGGCAGCTTAAATGCAGAAATGCATGAGCACAAGAAGAGAATGGAACACACAGAACCAACCATGTCATTGATGAGGACCCCTGGAGCCAACATGGGCCCCCTTGCAACCTCTACGAGCTCATCAAATTGCTTCACTGTTCTGCTGGATTCCCCAGGCAAGGTACTCATTGACGAATTGCCAGGACCAGATGTTGTGGGAAGGACAGATTGTGCACATGTTGCAAATAAAGGTGATGTAGAAAATGGGCTGGAGTTATCTGGATTGTTAAGTGGAAGTGCAGTGATAGGTGAAATTTTGCCTCCAACGGTTCTAATGCCCACCATCGCTGGCTCTTCCTCAAATTCTGAACTTTTTTCTGATAGTTCAGTAGAGAACACGGCCTTCAGGGTTAACCCTGTTGATGGAACTTTAGACGATGGTCAAGAAATATGCCACAACTCTCCAATTGGGAGGATTAATGATGGAAAGCTAAATTTGAAGCCATTGCTTGCTCCAGGATTCTTAAACAAGAGTCACAGGCTTAAGATTGTGAAATCTGTGAGCAAGAATACAGGGGTGTATCCAAATGGTCATAGCAACCAAGGAAATGGGTGGGCAACTACCTCTGCACAAACTGAGTTTCCTCCAGGCCAAACAAGCATGATAGGGATGAATGGAAGAAGCATCAGTGCATCTGTTGGTGAGTTGGAAGTGAGTGATTTGCAGGGGCACTCCAGTAGCAGAGCAAGTACCCAGCTTCTAAGTTATACAAATCATAATAATGGTAGCAAGGATGGAAAAAAGGGTCTGATGGATCACATCTCAGTTGACAGGTCACAGAGTGGGACTTCTCAATCTCATGCAGTAAGTGGAGCCTTAGGTGCAAAACACAAACAAGGCCGCAATGAAAGCTGTGCATGTGGGTCTCAACAGAAGTGGAAAAAGTGCTGTGGTAAATCCAGTGTAATTAAGGGAGCACTAGCAGATCGGCAATTGGTGGTGTGACAAGGATACAAGTTGTTCCTTCCTTGAGCCACATAAGGACTCTTCATGCAGGGGTTACACAGAAGTTACTGATGTGAACCAAGAGTTGGGTTTGTTTTGTGTGCACATCAGAATACCATTTTTGTGTATGGTCTCCTGAAAGCGATATTTTCTGTACAGTGGTCAGGCTCTCCACTGGTACACTCAACTTCTCTTCTCTTAAAGCTATCAACAGGTCAAAGCAAAATGGATGTTTTGTGAACTGTACAGCATGTAAGGCAGCATGTAAGGCAGAATTTGCCTGACCATTGCTTATCATGCCAATTCTTGGATTGTAATAAAAAATGCTTTGAAGTCTATTTTCTACAGCTAGACTTCATAAGAGTGAAGGGTGAATATCTAGTTTTGGTAGGATATTTGTTGTTGAACAAGGAAACATTTGGTGGTTTTGGGCCAATATTTATGACCAGGTGTAGTATCCAAGTGATAAGAAACCAGGGAAACCAGCTAAAGATTAGGGGGCAGTTACGGAAGTTCCACAGCATACTCCTCTGGATTAGGTCTCCTGTGAATGACCTGACCCATACATCAGTTTGCTAGTGAATAGTGTGGGGGTGCAGAAGTGTCTCATCATTGCAAATGGCACAAAATATTCAAACCTAAAAGTGCATTAATTTATTCAGGTGAAAACTGCGATCGGTCACTGAACTCATTTGACCACCAATTTCTGTTAGGTCTGCTTTACACTAGGAGTCAGGGCTGCAAAAACTTGAGGCCAACTTTGAGCATTTTGGTTTCTTGTTTGGCCTCAAGTTACCAATAAATGCTAGGACATTGACGTGAGGATAAATAAATGCTGGAACATTGGCCCCAAGGGTTGCAAGTCTGCTTACCAAATTCCATGGTATCCTTTTTCAGCCTTGTGGCCAATACAAGGCCATAAGTTAAGCATTTATTAGTAACTTGGGGCAGATTGAAAAGATTATTCTATTTCAGCCTTGACTCCTAGTGTAAAGCCCTTTGGTCTAATTTCAACTTTTGCACAATAAGAATGCTTGATTTGAGTTGAACATTGGCCTTGACTCCCAGTGTAAAGTGGGCCTTATTTTTTGTTTGTTAAAAAGTTCCTCCCCCTGTCTGGCCTGAACTGAAGGTTCCCATCACCACTTAAAGTGACTTAATAGTAATTTAATTGTATGGGATAATGCAACATGAAAATTCTCATCAATTTCATGGGAGCAACATATAATGGTGAAAAAACGTTAAATATGTGCTTGTTAGAGGTGCTGGCATCCCACAAGTTTACTGTAAGCTGCCACTTATACTAAGCTCAAAGTTGAAAATTTGTAGCTTTATGTGTCTTTTGCTTAAGGCAAACCTAATGAAATACCTATCCTATGGGTAGGATACTGACACAAGGTGAACGTCTTGATTGAAGATCAAATACTACAAAGTGACCCGTCTCGAGAGTGATGCGATTGAGCATAACAGTTGTGGTACCCTTCTTTGTTGGTTACACAGGAACCAACTCTATTAGTGCAACCTTGGGAGGAGGGATGGCTCGCTGGCTGCTAAATCCTGGGTTTGCAGTGAGCAGCATTCCGCCCCTCTGTCACCAAAAAGAAGAGGGAGGAATGAAAGATCTCCTCCTTGAACAATGAATTCAATGATATTTCTTTATTTCCACTCAGTGTACAGAGAACATAGGACATAGGTGGGAACCTGAAGAACAATCCTATAGCATATGTCTAAGGCACATTTTGAATCAGCATGCTTTGAGTTTATTTTCATAAGCTATCATGGCCTATTAGAATTGTTTCAGAACCAAAGTAACCTTCCCATTTTTATTTTCAAGGTTCTCTTGCTGCATTCCGTCAACAACAAAACATTGTCTCTCTCACACTAGCATCACCCCTGAATCCCATCAGCTATTCCCAACTTTTAAGCATATTGTAAAGTCCCAATCTCTATCTTTTCAAGTTCATACCAGAAGAAAACCCTCTTTGTAAAGTTTTGCAACAATATGGATGAAAAAAAATTCTCATGTAGATTTCACAATTCCCCACATTCGAGCTATGCAATTCTTGGAATTTCCACCAAAGTAAATATAACTTCCCATTCCTTCCCAAATCCAAGAAAAAAAATTATGAGTAACCTCAAGTATACAAAGCTTGAGATTGTGAAACATTTTCAAGTTGGCTTTCAAACTCCTTAGACATTTTCATCATTTCCAAATGTGTTTCTATTATGAAACATATGCTTCACTTGCTTTGTCCAACTTAATCCTCCATAAATAATGGAAGAATTCTAGGAAATTTCAGGCCTAAACACAAGGTATTATTATCACCAAAAGAAGAGAGACTACCCTAAAGGTTTGAAGGAAAAATGTGCTTAGCTTCCCAAAAAACCAAAATACCCCTTCCATCAACCCACCCTAATTTAAATTCTCCTTCCCACATCTTGGTAACCTCCACATCATAAATTGCCTTTGACAAACTGCACACCCAAAGGTTTAAAATCCACCTCATGAAACACAAACCAATGAATACATAAAATAGCACCAACATCCTACCATTGCAAAGCTCTTTCATGAAGAACAAGCAAAAAGAAATCACCTGCAACAAACAATAAACACATTCCAAAGCAAAAAATGCAACAATGTAGATAAGCTTGACTAAATCCCCATGTTTCACATGATTGTCAATCACCTTAACTTTTAGCACTTGTTGTTGCCATGTGTAGCCTTTTATCCATTAGCTTAAATCTTCATCCAACATATTCTAGATGCACTTTGACACCAAACCTCCATACTTTACCACATTTGCATTCTCCTTTCGAACATTGACATTGAGAAGATACAAGTTATTCTCCTTTCATGTTTCCACCACAACGGTTCCATAGCCATTGTTCACCTTATAACCATCCTTCTCAAACTCCATTGTGAAGCCCTCCGAAATGAGTTTGCTAACAGAAATGAGACTATTTTTCATTTTGGGAACATGAAGAACTTGAATGATGGTTGTAAACAACATTCTACCTCCAATTTACATTATGGCCTTGATGCTCCCTTTGCCAATGGCCTCCAAAATGGTGTCATGTCCCATGTACACCTTTCATGGAAAAATAGATTCGTAAGTGGTGAACCATTCTCGTTCAAACGTCATGTGTTGTGTTGCGCCAAAATCGATGATCTAATCGTATGTCGTATGATCATTAGCACCTAAGGCAACAACAAACATTTGTTCATGATCTTCACAAGCTTGGTTTACCTTTTCTTTCTCATCGCGCTTCTTCTTCAAACAATTCCTCACAAAATGTCTAGGTTTTTTGTAATAAAAACAAAGCTTTTCATTTACTTTACGAATTTTGTTAAGCAATGCAACATTTTCCTTACTTTCACTTTCTTTTCTTTTGGAAACTTTATGAAGCAATCAAATGATGATGAATTGAAGGTCAACATCCTTGGTGGACATGGACTCCAAATTCGTGACCAAGTTATCAAAAGATGGGGAAAGGCTCGTGAGAAGTACCATGTACATGTTTTCATCTACAATCTTCACCTCAATGGAACGTAATTGATCCGCAAGCGCCTTCACCATGTTGATGTGCGCAAGCAAGTCTTCCCCTTTTTGCATTTTGATGATGAAGAACCTCCTTTGAAGAAACAACTTGTTTCCGATAGTCTTGCCTTTATGCACACCTCAAAGTTTTTCCCAAGCACTTTTGACATTTTTGCAATATTGAATGTGTGCAAGTTGTGCATCTGTGAGATGTTCACAAAGTAATGCAAATGCCTTGGTCGCCTTTTCATTGTAATCCGTGATTTGATCTTCATCATCGGGAATTGTTGCACTCTCATCAACAAATTTCTAAAGCCCATGCTTGGAAAGCATCATGCGCATCTTGAACTCCCAAAAGTGAAAGTTGCCACCATCAAACTTTTCCATGACCTTCAAAGACTCCATTTGGAAGGATGACATTTTCTTGAACACAAATGTTAAAACAAACACTCTATGTTTTTTTATTCAAATGAAGTGCGAGTGGGAAAATTTCAAGTTGAAAAAACTTGCTAATGTTTGAAGACTACACTTGAAATCTCTCCCACTCAATTGTTATGTCACAAAACAAAACCTTTACATAAAACCCTCAAACACTTGAAAAAATTTCTTGCATAAATTTGAAATTTGACTTGAAACTTGTAACATTGGCAAAGAACTCTTTGACACACTTGAAACTTAAAGCTTTCAACAACTTGAAAAACTTTTTTTGCACACACCTTAAATGTCAACATTGAAACTCTCAACAATTTGAAGAACTCTCTTCCACACACTTTCTCAAACTTTAACGTTGAAACTTTGAACAACTTGAAGAATTATTTTCCACACACTTGGAAATCCCATAACACTTTGAAGAATTCTCTTTCACACACTTTGAACTTAAAACTTGAAACTTAAAGATCAAAATACATAACCAGCCAAATCCTAAATCGAAGTATAAAAGATTTTTTTTTGTAAGAACAAATATACTAATTTATTTATTTTATTTCCACGTGGTATTTTATTTACACATAGTATATTGTATTTTAAGATTATGGTATTAAATTTTTTCATAACATATCTTATGAACCATCGATTAACTCAAATGAAAATACGATAAAATATACGAAAAACTGAAATGTTACCATAGACTAAAAGAACAATTGCGAGATCCGTGGAATTATAATAGATTAAAGTCATCATGTCCTTGAATAAAACTTTGACCGACTTGTGTGAAAGTGAGGTCGGAGGTTGCAGGTCCCTTGTAAAAAGATAAAGGTGTTATTGCTGCCTTCGGCCTGGCTTTGTAAGGATACTTGGTTGAAAGAAGTTTTGTTACGCAATGGTACACGGCACAACACATTTAGTGCCGAAGGCATGATGTTGGGCAATGGAAAAAAGACCGGTCATTTGAACATCATCGTCCTTATTAAGCTTCAAAATGTTCCTACGACTTGATTTTGCTATAATTAAGGTTGTCATTACTATAAAAGTTCCTCCGGCCTTGGTGACTAGGTTATAAAAAAAAATGACTCTTTTGATAGTCGTTGTTAAACATCGTATGTAATGATAATCTTTCCAGATATACAAACTTGATGAAGTCAATTACATTTTGCAATGGTAGATCAACAATTTGCTGAACAACAAACGGTAACACCATTTGGATTGGAAAAAACCATTGATAACGCACTTGTTACAAGCACAAAAAAAATAGAAAAAACTTAATAATCCCAAGCCTACGGTTTGGCTTAGTGTAAGCAATTTTACAACAAAGTGTGTAATTGATATGTTATAGTATAAGACCGGCTCTCATGCCTACAACCAGATTTGATTACAAATAAGCCAAATTGAATATTTGAAAGAAAGTCGAAAAAAGAAAATCAATAATAATAGTCGACAACACACCTTAGTTGTGATATTCGATTTTGTGTGAATTTATTGAGCTAGGCCTACAACTATGATAAATTGAGTACATAGATACTGTGGCACAAACTTTGGCCTTCTATTTTAACCTGTTTATTTGATATATTTTGTAAACTATGGGTAAAGAAATTTTAACGAAGTCTTTCTTACATGTCCGAAATTTTGGACAAAAACTTCATTAGATCTACAATTATCAACCAACAATAAAATCTTCACAAAAATAGCCATTGCCGTCAAACTCTAGCTTGACAAGGCCGAAGGCTAAGCCCTCTATAATTTCTTTCCATTCTTTAGGAGTGCAATAAAGGTTTTGAAAGAAAGCAATATGAACACACCACCAATACAATTAATGAGGTTGAAGGCAGATAGGAAGCAAATATAGGAATTTGGTAATAATATGGTTAATAAATTGATAGTTCTTCATTTTATAACATCAAGTAAATTCTTTAAAATGAAAGAAAGCTTGTGAGGACTTAAGTCTTCGCAAACATTAAAATTTTGGATTAATCTAACTTGTAATTTGCCAAGAATGGGCATAATAGCAAAATAAATGAATAAACCAACTAAATTTTTTTTTCCAATAATAACATATGGTGCCTCCACAGGTTGACATCCAATCCAGCCTAAAAGTAAGCAATCTACCAAAAACAACCAAAACAATTTTTGGTGAAGTGGTCGAAAACTTGAACTACGTACGTATGATGTGTTAATAAATGGTAAAGCAAATAATGACACAAAAAGTAGTCCTATGGCAACTACACCCCCTAATTTATTAGATATATTTTGAAGAATTGCATAAATTGGTAAAAAATACCATTTTGGCATTATATGAGCTGGAGTTGACATGGGATTTGCGAGTATTTACTTGTCAGGATGCCCCAAAACATTGGGTGCATAAAAAAAAATAGAAAAAAAAATGGCAAAAGCTACCCAACCTACTAAATCTTTTACATAGAAATAGGGATAAAAATTTATTTTATCCACAAAAGAATTGATACCCAGTGGATTATTAGAACCACATTGATGCAATGCAACAAGATGAAAAATAACAGTGCTAACTATTATAAAAGGAAATAAGTAATGAGGACAAAAAAACGATTTAAGGTGGCATTGTCTACAAAGAAACCACCCCAAAGCCAAGTTACTATAACATCTTCTACTATAGGTATTGCATTAGCTAAGCTTGTAATGACTATAGCTCCCCAAAACTCATTTGCCTTAATTTCCCCTATGTTTTTTCTATGTTTAAACTAAAGACTCGTTTTATACTTCATAGATAAATGATGTGAGGGTCAGTTTTTTTCATTTTACCATTTTACTCATTGGAATATAGAATAGTTATTTAGAGTTTTTTCCTTAAAATTAACCCTAATGTCAAATTCTTTCTGCAATATAATTTTTCATATATTTTTTACACTTCAAGTCAAATAAAACTATTTGTATAATAAAAAACCTCAAGCCCGCACGCCCTCCATTATAAGCCAATAGGCTAATGCTCTAAAAGTAAAATAGTCAACAATGTTCTTAAGAATTATCTTGACTTTCCCTAGGATAAAAATTTAGTAAAGCCAATTCAAACTAGCTAAGGTTTTGGTTTGAGATTAGATATTGGTGGGCCCCCAACCTCACCATTATTTGTCCAATGAAATGTAAATACTCTCTTTAGGAAATACATATCCCCGGAATAAGAATTCAAAGTCAATTCAAACAAGGCCAAAAGGCCTTGTTTGGTAAATTGCTTTTATTTTCTTTGAGTGTTCACCCCCTTGTTCAATGAAAGCATCAACCACTCAATAAAAACCCTATGAAACCTAGATCTAGTATGGTAGGAGGTTAAAAAGCTTAAGTGAGGCTTCTAAAAAACCTAATTTATGGCTTGAATAGACTGTAAGACTTTAATTCAATAATGGCAAGCTCCTCTATTCATTAGAGTAAAAAAAACATGATTTTTTGAAGAAAAATAAGACTATATATTTTATTTAGCCGAAGATCAATAACAGACCAAGCACCCCAAGTGTAGTCTCTAAGGAACTCTCTATGCTATTTTTCCTGAGGTCGAGCCTATTTTAGTGTAGCAAGAGCTTTCCTACGGATTGTCTATGATGACATGTTAAGGATTTTATTTAAAATTTACACCGACGCAAGATAGCAACGCTAACATTAGAGAGATGGCCAAAAGTTGTTTACTTTATGTCATCAATGGGAGAGAACCACCTTAGTAATAAAAAGTTTCCCACATTTAGTGGGGTTTTTCTCCCTCCATTAGTAGAAAGAGGGGCTAAATTGACCCCATGGTAATACGTATCCTATAGAAGCTGTTACAATCATTAATAATAAAATGACAACTCTAAAACACAAAAGTAATTCCTTGGGACTCGCATAACTTCCATAATACAAACCACGAAAAATACAAAAATAAACCACAATAAAAAAACATACTTGCCCCATTAGCATGCATATAACGAAGTAACCAACCTCCTTTCACATTTCTCATTATTTAATATATAATGTTCAAAGTCTACATTTATGAATTTAATAAAATGAATAAATTATTTTTTATATATTTTTTCAATAAATTTATTTGGTCTTCAAGCTATTATTTTACTTTTCTTAAGTTTTCTTTTTCTATAGGATTTTTTCAAAATCCCCCCCCCTCCCCTAAAAATATTTAGATTTTTTTTAACTTCCTCCAATATTTGTCAGCACAACAAAAAAATGAAAAAAAAAAGGGCAGAAAGTTGGTGCCCTTGTTATATTTCTTGAAATCTTTATTTAGCATAAGAAGCCACACAAAAATCTTTTTGGTTGCACTATAGTGAAATTACTCAATAAATTAAGGGAGCCAATCAAAGGCTACTATAACAACAAATACATAGACTACCTGAGCTAATGATAAAGGAAATAAGACTTTTCAACCAAGTTTCATTAATTGGTCATAATGATATTGTGGAAATGTTGCACGGACCCATATATATACAAACTGAAAAAGGAACCTTAATATTAAACCATATAGAACTTGGAATTGCTTGGAAAATAGGAATATCTAAGATGGGCAACCAACCTCCTTAAAAAAACAATGTACATAGATTGGAAGAATAATGGCGTAGTTTCGTAGCCGCTCAAGCCTGAAAATAGGTATTTACTCCCTTCCCAAAGAACCATACATGACAATTGCCTGTCACATGGCTCTGTTTTAAGAATCTTAAGTATCATTTCCTCTAACCAATGCCATGCCTATGTCTTCGAACCCCTAAGGCCTTAATGGATGTCTCAATGCTGATGATTAGTACAAAGTGGGAAAATTTATTTATTTATTTTCGGCCTCCTCTCGAAATAATTGTGGTGTTAACGAAAAATAGAAGTGTCAAGCCAACTTGTGTACATAGTGCATCTGCACTAGGGCTTCCTTTCTAACTGCACAACAATTCAAACCGATCACACTTCATTATCATATGTACACTTGATTTTTTGTATGCTTCCTCGTCTATATTTGCTTTTGTTGGGAACTCCAGTTTAAGCATCCTAAGCTCTATGCTAGTAAGAAAATTGACAAGGGTCCCACCTTCTCTATTGACTATATGTAAATCCTTGGAGTGCTTGGGGATTAATTTTATGTGTTGAGGATTTATGTTTCTTGGCAAGGGTTAATATAACAGACCAGCAAATATGGTAGTTGATAATAATTCAAATTTGATAAAGATTGTCACAATATTTATAGTAGGACAGAATACCTCTTATGAAGCTCGTAAACTAATTGATAATGTCTTTGTTGCTAATGTTCGTCAAGTAGGCCACATAGGTTAAATGGGCCACCTTCTTCTGGCTAATTATACCTTGGTCTTGAGCCCATAGAGTACCTACTTTGTAGACGCTAGGATAGGGGCACGAATTTGAAAAAAATAAAGATTTATTTTTTGCCAATTTTTAAGTTGATTGCTTTGGACTTGATTTGCTCATAGGACGTCAGTAATAGTCTATTATCTGTAATAGTTATGAGTATGTGAGTGTGCCTCGTGCTCTATCATCCCAGTGATTTAAGCTTGCTATGCTTGCCTTTTAAACTGATGTTTATCATCGCCAGCTAGCTTTTAAAAAAGAATGAAATGATTATCCATGTGTGATAGGTTTACATTTATCCTTGAATATCAAGTACCATTTTTTTTCTTGCCATCCTTGTAGTTGTCATCTGTAATCCACACATGTGTGCTCACACCCCTTAGATAAGACAAGAAGTTATTTCTCAGAACAACCTTCCCTGGTTCCAAACCTAGGAGCGCACTTTCCCATATGAACATTTAGTATACATATAGGTTTGGGGAAGAGTTACAAGGTATCTACTTAGGATATCTCTCTAATCTTAGATAGGTCATCCCATGGGTTTGTAATTCCTTACTATGCTTACACACTAGGCTACCCTTTTCCGAAAGCTTCACGAGGACTACTCAATTTATATCTGCCCGGAAGGGTTTATTACACAAGGCCTTTAAAAAGACACCAGCTCTTGCAGAAGGTTAAAGCCTAGTGAATGTCAAATGCAAAGCTTTGCACCTCATTAAAATCATATTAGCATAGTCCCTCAAAAAAGAAAGAGCAAAACCCATTGAAAAATATTATACATTATAACCCACAACTAATTCAGCTTCTACTTATGGTAAATCAAAGGGAGCTCGATTAGTTTCTACTACACAAGAAATGAAAAACATAATAAATACATGAAACAAAGGAATGCCAAACCATATTTACTTTTGCGTTATTACAATCTCACTGAAATTACAAAAACCTACACAAATTAGTATGGTAATAATAATAAGACTAATAGAAACTTCATAAGAAACCATTTGAACTGCATATCGTAATGCTCTTAAAAAAACATATTTAGAATTACTAGACCAACCCATCGCAATGATCCCATAAACACCTAGGGAAGATATAACAAATAAATAAAGTATATTTACATTTAAATCCAACAATACCATACCATAATCAAAAGTAGGAGTCGATAATTGATTTCTTTGCCCTTTGAACCATACATGACAGTTTCTTGTCATATAGCTCTCCGCCACTAATTTATTGAAGTGCATCAAATATATATATTTGACACAGTTCACCAAGTTTTTATTAAATGAAGTCATAACAACATTTGAGTGTTTGTTATGATCAACCAATCCCCCTTGGAAAAGTTCAAGCATACTGGCTTTGCCACATTTGTAATGAGGAAAGGGCCACACTCTCTACCATCAAATCATGATTGTCGCCCTTTAGTACTTAGCTTAGTTGGTCTCCCTTTTCACTTACTACAGTGACTCCGTTGACCCTTTCCTTAAAGAGTGGGCCGATCCCGTGAGTGCGTCTTCGAGTTTTCTTTTCACCCATGCGTTGAAGTAAAATGTCCGCATAGTCTTATTTTCTCTTATTGAAAATGCTCTCAAAAAAAATAAAAAATAAATAAAATTATATATATATATGTATTTATTTATTTATTTATTTATTCTGTCTTTGGACTCTATTATACCTACCAAAAGAACCGATTACGAGACCAAGTCATTACTCGTTGGCTTGGTAAGTGTTGTCATTCAACGGTTACATAATTCAAATTTGTTAACCTTATCAACCCCAACAATATCTTCTAAGCCATCCTTAAAGATATGGGTCTCCTATGACTTGGTTTCCCATATGCTTTTCTACATGCATTGCGACAACACTACCTTTGGGTGATTTACTCCATTGACACAAACTGGAGATCAAACATTAGGACATGCCCCATAGCGCTAAAAACACCTTACATGGCGCACGGTATAACAGGCTAATCAATCAAACTTAGCATAAATGTAATTACTAGAACCATTATAAAAATAAATAAATTAGCACTACTTGGTAAAATGAGTTCTTTTATCATTAATTAAAAACCATCTGCTAAAGGTTGTAACAATCCAAACAATCCCACTACATTAGGACCCTTTCTATGTTGCATGGAAGCTATTACTTTACGTTCAACTAAAACTAAAAAGGTTACTCTTAGTAAAAGGGGTATTATTATTCCAAGTATTCTTGCTAAAATACCAATGATATATAGTCTCATTTTGTTGGTTTTTTTAAAAATCTTGTTCCATGTTAAAAGCTACGAAATATATTTTCTTTATTTATTTCTACTAGCTTTAGAAAAACATGGGTTGTGGACCATAGATTAAGAAGGTGAGGCTACCTTACGAGTGATTAGAAGGTAAACCCTTGGAGGTAGCCTAAATAAGTAATGGCCTTCCTCAAAGAAAGTTGTAAAATGTTATAAGAATTTTGAACGTGACACATTATTGGTTATAGTTAGAAAACAGACACCCACTTGTAGCAAAAAAAAGAAAGAAAAGAAATATATATATATATGGCCGCAAGGGTACAGTGAAAAAAGACTTCTTGCCTTTGAGCTAAGCATCGACAAAATGCTTGCACAAGAAGAAGGCATTGCTTTTTTTTTTCGATTGATGCAATCAGAAAATGGGCTAATAAGCCTTTAAAAAGTTTAATTTAAATTGAGACTAATTTGAGCTTGCAAAACAAATCAAGCCATAGGGCATAACATCTTTTTCTACTAATTTATGAAACAAATTATATATATATTTGTTGCGTCCTTCGTCTACAAAGCCAATGAAATGCTATGCACCTTTTCGAAATCCATAATATAAACATTTACCTTTATAAAATAGTTTTATCGTTTACTACATGTAACCCACCCACTCTAATATGTATGTACGCTTTACATAATGACACTTTTTACGAACAATCTGAACCAAAAGAAACAAAAAAAAAGGGTGCGTGGGTGAGCCGCGCACCCTTGCATAATAGACAAAGAAGGCCGCATGTCTATATTTTTTATTCATTTCCCACAAAAATGAAATATTACTACTATACCATTAGCATGAGGTCACCTCTTTAAAACATGACATAAACACCAGCCTGAATGGGTCGACATAAGGCAAGCATGCGCGTGCTATGTGACGTTGGTTAACTTTCTTACTCTTCTTATATAATTTTCATGATTGCTCTTAAGCAACTACGGTTTTACTCATTTTATTGTTGTTGGAAGGAAAACAAACTACATATTTTAAGGAACAGGCAAGGCGTAGCAAACATTTTTTTTTTAGTGATAAAACTTTTTTCTTTCCACCTTGTATGTTTTTTGGATCAACGCCATAATGTGATGTGCCATAGGTCGACTTTTTTTTAGAGTAATTAGGCTATAACCTTTGAATCCACCAGAATATTTGCCTTGTGATATGATTGAGCATACTTGTGATATGCATAACAATTTGATTTTGTCTAACTTGCTTCCAATGTTGCGTAGGCAACGATCATGATTATTATAAGTGTAACTGCTTTGATCAAAATAACTTTACCAATATTACCTATGCAACCAACTACATGATCATATCCTACTTTATCATTAAAAAAAATTCTTACTTTTTCATTTTAAGAAATAAACCAAAATAAATGAAATATTGCTATAACATAAAAAATTCTACAATATGATATTAACCATAATAGCTTCCAAAAAGTACTAGGATCCATATTAAAATCTATAATACTAATCACAAAGACCATTATAAGTGCATAAAGGCATAAATACATCAAAGCAATGGCGTTGTTCTCCAAAAAGAACCAGACTAAATTGAATTCTATCTTTAGATAAAGTATGATTAGGTTGGTAAAAAAATGTTTTAGATTTTTTTCTCCTTTTTCTACTTACCTCCCCACCAATAAATAGATACAGATAAAAATAACCAAACTACATCAACAAAATGGTGATATTAAGTAGCTGCTTCAAAGCCAAAGTGATGCGTTTGAATAAAATGTCCTAAATGTTGATGAATAACACATATTGTTAGGAATATGGCACCTATAATGACGTGAAAACCATGAAATCATGTGGCTAGAAAAAAAGTAGAACCATAAATACCACCAAAAATTGTGAAAGGTGCTTCTACATATTCCATTCCTTGAAACCCTATGAAGACTAGGGACAACAAAATGTTAGAGTCAAAGGTTATTTCATAGAGGCATGACTTGGTTGTCGTGTACTCATATGATATAGTAAAGTGCTTTCTAAACTATGCAAGATAGTTACCTATCACATAGCTCACCAACCCGATCTTTTACCATGTCTCCATAGGGCACATAGTCGTTTGTTTTATTTTAAAGTTTTGGGATTAATTTTATCTAGATATAAAGTCATATTTCTTGTGTCAATTAGGTAGATTCCATAAATGAAATCATTTATGTACATTGGTTTAGACTCCTTCCTGTTTTGCCCTTAAACAAATAAGATTGAATCAAATGTTTTACAATTACCAGCTTTCTTTTAAGTGGGCAAATACTATGAGTCCTCCATCTTAGATATCTAGATCGTGGTTGTCTAGTTCACTAATACTACTAAAGTACTTTTATATTTATGTGAAAACACATAAAATTTCCAACTAATAATGCTAGTTCGAACAAAAAAGAAATTGTGCTTCCAATGTTTTTGTTTTATATTAGGGTTAAGACCTCCTTTTGCTTTGCCACGTGCAAGGTACCATTCTATTGTGGAGGAGGTAACGTTATGATATTATTAATTAATCAATAACTTGACCGAACACGCTCAAATTAGTATCTTACCCACACCTCACATTCATGAAAGACCCATTTGGCTATCTTTTAAAGACACGATTAGAAAAGTTCTCTAAAGTTAGTCAACCGTGTCCTTTCCTTTGCAACATGCTATTGTTCCAGTTTGTTTAAATGGTAAGTTGCATCCATCTCGTTGTAAGCATTAGTAATGGTATGATTACAAGAGGTAATCAAAAAGTTTCCTCGGTAATCTGATGGTCGTTTGGTAGCTATTAAAGCATAAACAACTTGCTTTTTAGATCCAACTAATATAGCATGATGAGCCCAAGTTACGGCAACTCCAGATGAAAGTAAAATAAGGGTATTTAGAAAAGGAATTCCCCAAGGATTTAACACATCAATTCTTTTGGGAGGCCAAATAGCTCCAATCTCTACCATAGGTGCCAAAGAGGATTGGAAAAAGGCCCAAAAGAAAGCTAAAAAGGACATGACTTTGGACACAATAAACAAAATCATACCATAGTGAAGTACTAATTGGACCACAAATGTATGATGTCCTTTGTAAGTAGATTCACGTATAATGTCCCACCACCATGCAAACATAGTATATAAACTCATTCCCAAGCCTAAACTAAGGTGTGTTCCACCTTTTGCAAAAGAGTGCATATACACACCACCAATGGTGCTTGCCAGAGCTCTTAATGAACCCAAAAGAGGCCATGGATTTGGATCTACTAAATGATAAGGATGCTTTTGAGAGACACTCATAATTGGTTCTATGTTTGCTTTTTAGTCTAATTTATTAGATACCCAAGAAACATAATCATCCAAAGGGGTTACCTTCTTCTGCCCTCCAAACAATATGGGAGCCTTTCAACTCATATTGTTCACCATCTTAAATCTTAACCTTGAACCTTACATTAACCTTCTCCACAATAGTTATAGCTTTTAGTATATCCATGTCCACTGTTGTTTACATGTTATCATTGGCAGTATTGTAATTTTGTTCACACAAAGATATTTGCTAATGCGGTTTGATGCCCACTAGTCATAGTAGGTGACATCTTCCAAGCAAATTTTAGCTCTTATGTCTCTCATCTACCTTTCTTAGATGATGCATCCCTGCTTAATTAGATCTACAAGTAGCACACAATAAAAATAATCCCAAGCAAATCAACTTAGCGCCCTAGCTCAAGTCTATAATCTTCTGCAAGAACGTTAATTGCTCAGACTAAACACCTTTATAGTCGCCTCTAGCCTTCAACATGCCCACATGTAGTTCGAGCTTATTAAATATAGATCTTTGGCGGGCTTCCTCTGTGGGGCCGAAATCCACGCGAGCAGTTAGAGGAGATAGGCTCAAAGATGGCCTCCAAGATTAGCCAAAGGGTTTTTTTTATGATGTTGCCGCCCCCATTCCGATCTTGCTTGGCTCAAATATTTCCACTTTACAAGCTAGTATAAATGATAACTCACTTGTGCTTGGCTCATTGCCTAAATGGGCATTTGTGGGGTTTTTTTACTTAGAGTATCCTTCACGGATTTCAATGTCATATTTTCTAGCTCTCTTCAAATACCCTTGTAATAGACAGCTAGAAACAAAGGATCATTCAATATTATGGTTAATTTTGTAGTATTTGTCACCTTTGCTTTTGCAGGTCCTTACTCATGCCATTATCAAAAGACAAACACAACTTGTCCAATCTAGCTTGCGCATAAAGTGGCATACATAATCGTTGAGAGTTCTTGCTGCTTTAGTAAAGGAAAAATATGATCTTGGATTGTTGTACCTGGTCGTTTAAATCAAACTTCTATTTTTATTAAACAAGAAGGAGTTTACTATGGTCAGTGTAGTGAAATTTGTGGAACTAATCATGCATTTATACGTGCACCCGAATACATAGGCCAACTATTGAGTTTACTCTGGCTTAGTCGTACCTTTTCAAACATGGCAAACATGGGTGCAAGCTGCCCAAAGAACTATCACAACAATATCATGGCTAAAGCAGTAGGGAAAAGCTGGGGATCAATGGGCTTGCCCTCATTAGGGCTCCCTAGTAGTAAAACAAAGGATATGGTTAGGATAATGAGCTTGAAACGCAGAGCCCATCTAAAGCTAGATCGAACGTCCTAAGTAGGATATAATGGCGAGTGAGTGGTTAGTAGGCCAATAACATCAAACCTGTAGTTGATGGCATTAGCTTCTGTGGCATTCAAAAAACCACATGGCACTCCATACAGAGCAGGTTCAAGAGATTAGACGTATGCGCAAGGACCTAAATTCTCATTAAGAGGTAAAAACAAATTCAAACCTATGGGTAGTTGGGGCTAACTACCCTCATAAGGGAGTTTAAAGGCCACATCACATTTTGCACCTAAGGAAGGTATAGCCCAACTATGAAGTACATCAACAAATGTTATAATCATATGTAGATGAGTTCTTACTGGTATAACTACTCGATTATCCACTTCTAATAAACGTAATTGACCTAATTCTAAGTCATCCTCTGGAATCATATAACTATTAAAAGTTAGTGACTGTTCATCAAAACTATTATAATATGAATATTCATAAGGTTGGGTCAATGGTCAATCTTTGTTTTATCTATCTGCCTCCCACCAAACTATATTCGCAAGTTTCCTCGCAAACGGCTCTCCATGCCCATTAACACTCAAAGAGTATAATATTTGGTCTCAAGTCTTTCAAAACAAAACCGACATATATTCCCCATGGTGGATCTTCAGATGGCGTTTTCTATAGACAAAAATTTGCTTCTTGTTTTATTGAATCATGATCTTAATAAAACCTTTTCAGGTAAAACCTTTGGCCTTCTTGATATGTCTTACATAGTGTGCTTCCATATTTTTAGTGGTTTCACAAACAAGAAACATATCATCTAAAAAGGGAAAACAGAAAAAATATGGGATTTCATTGCATAGTTAATTACGAAGAATGGATTTGATTTAGTTGTTTTTTATTAAATGCAAAGTTTTTTAAAAAGAAGGTGTTAGTCAAAATTGTAGGAATGGCTATGTAAAGTAATGGTTTATTCGTTCCATATAGAAATGCCCATACCTTTGGGCCCAATTTTCTAAAGAAAGCTTTAGTATGAATTTTCCATTTTATGGGTGAAAACGGTCAGAAATCTTAAAATCCATAGGATTTTCCGCATTATTTTTTGTTGTCCACAAAAGAGTAGTAATTTGTGAGACCTTGAATTATCACGTTATAGCGCCAAATTCTTTCCTTTGATTTCAAATGAATTTATTTGTTTATTTTGGAGTAATAGGCTTTTTGCGTACCTTTCGTTCTTAGCATCTATTAAAACTTTTAAAAACTTACATTTTTTCGTAAATGGGTGGGTGATCTTTGTTTTCTTTTGGCTTCATTTCAATTTCCATTTCTTTGTTGGATACTCCTTTACTTTATCTTTGATTTCAACAACCAAGCTTTTCAACCCGACCACTCCTATTACCTAATCATCCACATATTGTACATGGTAGATTTTGATGCCTACACAAAAGAGAGTAAAGGCCACAAGTTTTTTTTGCTCTTCTAGTTAAAGGATTTACTTTTCTGAATTTTAAATTAGTAGTTTTTCGAACCTTAGCCCTTTTAAAAAATTTAAGTTGGCAATTTGATATAGTATCTAGGAGTATTTGGTCTGGGGTTTATTTTGAAATCTTGTTAAGCATATGAAGACTAGCTGCCAAGTTCTTAATTTATACGTCGAATTTATGTAGGTAGATTTTGGATAGCACATGTGACAAAATTCTACCTTATAGGACACCCATTAGGTTGTGGAGTTCTTGTTTTTTGTTGTTCGCAAATTTGGCACAAACTAATTCCTAGTACAAGTCTAATATCTATTGGTTTTTCACTTTCCCTATAAAAAGTGATGCTAAATTAGGTTAGTCTATATTGTCGAAGTAACCTTCAATATTGCCCTCAATCAACTAGGTAATACTGGTCTATTTACAAATAATTTTTATTGCCAAATGTGTAGATCTTCCTAGTTTGAATTCATAGTTTTCATCAACCATTTTCAATTCGAACACAAGCTCAACGAACATTTTGATCCTTTTTTGTATTATCTTGCCAATGGGGTGTTAGAAATACTATTCGTTTCTAATTCCCAATGTTGATGAATGTGTTAAACATTCATCAAAAGGATGAATAGTATTCACATCCTTATAGTAGTTAGGTTAGGTTGAATAGTGGTGGCTAGGGTTTGGAAGTGGAGGCTACTTAGGGCTTAGCGGTGGCTAGGGTTAAGGTTTGGCGGCGGCTAGGGTTAGGGTTTGGTGGCGGCTAGGGTTAGGCGGCGGCTAGGTTAGGGTTAAGTGGTAGCTACTTTAGGGTTAGGAATTAGTATATAATGGAGTGGTTTTGAGTAGTCTTTCATTCTCTCCTTTCATGGTTTTTGAGTGCACATAGAACCTTCAAGCTTTGTTAGTTGTTGCAAGCCATAGTTTTGTGATTGTAGCATTTGAAGCATACAACCTTTGTAATATTCTTGTTAGTTAATACAATTGTTCCATTTCATGAACCTTGAAGCTTTCATTTCTTGCTTGTTTTCAAGTTGTTTCCAATACATAATAGACCCCTTCCAAAACAAGTACAACATGTTGTTATAGATGAACTTGTGAATGATGATGAACTTGTCAAGGATACCAATCCTATATCTTTGAACGAGGGATTAGGGTTTAGGGGATAATATTCTCATCCTTGTAGTAGTTAGGTTAGGTTGAATAGTGGTGGCTAGGGTTTAGAAGTGAAAATTACTTAAGGCTTGGCGACGGTTAGGGTTAAGGTTTGGCAGAGGCTAGGGTTAGGGCTTGGCGACGGCTAGGGTTTAGTGGCGGCTAGGGTTAAGGCTTGACGGTGGCTAGGGTTAGGGTTAGGCGGTGGCTAAATTAGGGTTAAATGGCGGCTACTTTAGGGTTTGGAGATAGTATATAGTGGAGTGTTCTTGAATGGTCTTTCATTCTCTCCTTTCATGGTTTTAAGTGCACATAGAACCTTCAAGCCTTGTTAATTATTATAAGTCATAGTTTTGTGATTGTAGTATTTGAAGCATACAACCTTTGTAATCTTTTTGTTAGTTAATACAATTGTTTCATTTCATGAAGCTTGAGTGTTTCATTTCTTGCTTGGTTTCAAGTTCTTTCTAATAGTCTTTTCGTGTAATTGATATAGGATGATATCCTAAAAATTCGTCCAAAAAGGTATACACTTCATGCCCAACAACTATGCTAATGACCTCATTCATGAAAGGTAATAAATAGGTAAGGGTCCTCTTTTGTTGTTGCATTGAGTTTCCTAAAATCTACATAGATCCTCAACTTCCCATTCTTTTTAAGAACAACCAATATCAAAGATAGCCAAGTTGCTTCTTCAACCGATTTGATGAAACCAATAGTAAATAACTTGTTTATATTTTGCTTCATGATGGCAATGTAATAAGGATTCAACTGATACCTCATTTGATGAGCATGCAATATTGTGGCATCAAATTCAATCTTATGTTGAGTAATTTCAAGTGAGATACCCTTCATGTCTTTATATGTCCATACAAAAATGTCTTTAAACTCAAAAAACTCAATCAATTGTTCTATGATAATCAATTCAAATGAAGCATTCAATTTCACATGTTGCACATTCTCCTTGGTGCCCAAATTGACCTTGGTCAATTACTCTTCAATTGTTGTCCAATTGGCTATGATTAAATCTTGGACTTGCTCCCAAACAAATGTTTCATTAATGATCACTTCTCCCACTTCTAAATGGAAAAAGGTTTTTTAGGCAAATGTTGTTTAATAATTATCAAGTGGTATAGGTAGGTTAACAACTATAACACATACCAATTCAACATGTTATTTTGGAACTTGTTTTGTTGTACTAAGATTTGGTATGCAAGCTGATTTGCAACTTGATTTAGTATGAGTAGGCAGTGTTATGGTTCCTATTGAAAACAAGTCCAAATTTGTTGCAAACATCACATCCTTCTTTTCATATAATATTCCAAAATGGAAATCATAACACACCAAAACTTTTGGTCTTTTGGTTTGAACACCAAGTTTCTTGGTAATAGGTATGGTTCTTACTATACATGTTCCTTATATAGTAACAATGTTAGTTCCCCAATTGTGGGATACTTTTGCATCTCTTCACCATAGGCATCCTAGTAACATGGAGTAGAATCTAAAACATTATTGTTAATAATAGTAAATGTAACTATGTAAGGGATTCCATAAACAAATATTTTCAAATTCCTAGTAAGACCAAGTGATTTGGCTATGGTTTGATTTGTCATACATAGATTGTAAGGTGTTAGATTAGGCTTAACATACCTAAATGTACTTTCAAATGTTTAGTAATGATATTTTCTCTAGAACCTCCATCAATCAACACATAAGCAATAAAGTTCTTACCATTTTGAACTTGAATTGTTGCCATCCAATGATTAATAGCCATTGTAGACATGCAAGCTCAAAATGAACAAGTTCAAGTTGCACTAATTAAACAAACTTAACCAATTTGAAAATGTATCGCTTAATGTCTAGCACAATTTTCAAAAGTTGCCCTAAGTTGATTACATACTTGGTTTCCAAAACTTGAGTGTGGATGTCTTTCAAAATCTCCTCCAAAGTCTTTCATGGTAGTGTTGTTTGTGAAGTCAAATGAACAAGTTGCTTGTTAGTAATTGGTTGATTTATTGGTTTTGATAAAACCAGCCCAATTTGAATGAAGTGATCCATTTCAATCAATGGGTACTAAATCATTCCCATGTAACTCCTTGATAGTATGGATAAAAGAATCATGCATTTGTTTTTTTGTTTGCCAATCAACACCTATTTTTGCTTTCACCAATTCACGTCCCCTAAGCACATGTTGTTATAGTGCTTAGCTACGTGTGGTAATAATAACAACTACATTAATTATTACATTATCAAGTTCAGAGGGTTTTGGTACTACAATGGTAATAGTGGTTAGCTTAGTTCAAAACATGTTTTGAACTACCATCTTTTTAAGACAATTAGGTCCACAATGTCCATAGTTAAAAAATATAAAATATGGATATCTCAATGGTACTCTAATTGGTTTAATAAGTGTGTAATTACTTTCAACTACTGATTTAACAACTTTTTTGGGTACAATATACACTAGTAGAAAATGGCCATTTTGCAACTGGTCTCTACGACTAATTTTTAGTCATAAACAACATTTGCAACTAAAATCTTAATAGTCGCGTTGGACAAGTCACAAACGACACTAGTCGCAAACGACAACGAATTTTGGATGAAAGAAAAAGTCAACAAAATATGCCTTCATCCTTTGACTTATCATATACGTATTGTCGCTTGCAACTAGGATGCGACTGTTTTGGTGAACAAGGGAACAAATTATGTGTTGTCACGTGTCCCAACTCTTAATAATTAAAAATATATCTTTATTATTTTGAAATAATCCAAGACGTTTAATTTTTATATTTGGATGGTTTAGATTGTGACACGTGGTGCAATAGAAATTTGCCATGTGGCATATTAATTGAATTTGTCCAAATTCAATTTAAATCAATATTTAGGTATGTAGGTTGAACTAGGTACCTACCTACCTATATACCTACCTACCCTTCTAGGTTAAACACCTATCTAGATAAAAACCTATTTACCTACATAGGCCAAATATCTACTTAGGTAGGTAAGTAGGAAAGTAGGTAGGTAAGTTAGGGAAGTATGTAGTTAGGGGTAAACACATGAATATTTTTATTTTATTTTGGGTTAAGTCGTTTTCAATGGCTCATCCCGTATGTCCATGTTTTAAATATGAAAATATAAAGACAAAACACCTTGTTTATATACTTTTCAAGATGAGAATGAAATCCAAAACATATGGGATAAACTTTTTGATTGCAAGTTCTTTGCGACTAAACATTTTTGGTCACAAATGACTTGTAATTAAAAAGTTTATCTCATATGTTTTGGCTTTCATTCTCATCTTGAAAAGTATATAATTAAATAGGTAAGTGACAACTAACTAGCTAACTAATTAACTAATAAAATTACTAATTATTTAATGAATAAAATAAATAAAAATTAATTAATAAGTTAGTTAATTAATTAATTAAAAAAATAAATTAGAAATAAATTAATTCATTTTATAAACTATCCAACTAACTAATTATTTATAATTATCATCGTCAATATATTATGACTACTGAATTAATTATATTATTAGTTATTATTAAATATTACTTAATTAATTAGCTAGATAAACATTATTAATATATGAATTATAATGATCTATCAACCAATTTCATTAACCAGTAATTGGTTAATATTGAAATAATTAGCTAATTATTCATAATTAATTAATTAATATATCATAACCAAATAAACTAATATAACAAGTCAAAATATTCAGTAATTAATAATTAATGATTATAAAAATTGAGTAGTAGTTTTTTTAATCTAATAATATAATTAAAACCTAATGTGGGCTAACTATTTTGTTACAATTATTCCCATTATTATTTTCATTTTTACAATTCATAATAAATATAAATGTAAATATTTAATAGTAACAATAACATTAATTCAATTATTATTGTAACTAGTTGGTAACCAATGTTTACTATTTTATTTTTATTATTCATATTATTACTTCACTCATTATAGCTATTTATGAATTATTACAATAAATATTTTATATTTTTAACAAGAATACTTTTCCTTCGAAAATATTTTTTGCATTTGTATATTAATTTATTAGATTTCCATTCTAACTACTACAATAATTATAATAAAATAATAAAACTGAAAATAAAAATTATATATCAGTAATTGATTATAATAATTGAATAATTCATAATTCATAAATATTAATTATAATTTTGAAATATAGAAACTTAAAACTATATATTAATATTTTGGTAATTATTATAATATAGTGATACTTCATAATTGATTATTTATCATAATAATAATGTAATTTGTAAGTAGCCTAGGTTAACTATTTTTTATTATATATTATTATGTCATTTGTTAGATCTATTATGATTTTTAAAAAAAATTAATGAATAAAAAATCAAATTTTAATAAGTACATTAGTCATTTGAAAATAATTTAATAAAATATAATAGTATATTATATTATATAATTATTTTAATAATTATATAATATTTTTCCTATCATTC
>Ga0209208_10001355_pt1 | contig 34249 bp, 22 predicted proteins | sample S1TSphfallax_3_FD_187694 | JGI IMG/M metagenome (GOLD analysis project Ga0209208, IMG submission 187694) | Host-associated microbial communities from peat moss isolated from Minnesota, USA - S1T2_Fd - Sphagnum fallax MG (SPAdes) (version 2) | ecosystem: Host-associated > Plants > Peat moss >...
ATAATGGGAAAAACTAGTTCCAGTGAGGAGAAATTTTAAGGAATAAATATTAGAAGATTTTGCATAATCCTTTGTATAGTTGTCCTTGGACAATTCCTAAGAAAATTCATACCTATTCATTTCCAAGACTATCTACCTCACTTCTTTCGTAATAAGTATTTCCAAGATCCCTATTGACATTGACATAAATAATGATAAACAATTGGAAATCATATGGAAATGTTAAAAGAGGGAAAAAAAATAGTTAATTGTCACTAGTAGTGTGCAGCAACATAGAGTCTATTTATCCTTGTTTGAAAAACTAACTAAAAAAGTCTTTCATCAAGGCTTCCATGTGGCCCACTATTCAATGAACCTTTTTTAACATCATCCTAATTACATATCATAATTTGATGAAAATGAACTTTTCAAACACCTAAGTTGCATTTTAAGGCAAAAAATAAGATGTGTAAAAATCAACCAACAAAAAGAAATTTAATGACAAAAACCAATTAACAATTTACATTCAAAATGATTGGTATACTTCAAACTCTAAATGAATCATATATTAATCATTTCTTCTGTTTTTATGCAATTGATATTCAAATGAGACGACTTAAAACAACTACTCATGCTAAATTAATTTGTATCAATTCAATCTGGAGCATATTATGTCATTTTGTCTTTTATTCTAATTAAATTAGGATCACATATTTCAAGGCATAATAAGCTTGTAACTAAAAGAAGCCACACAAGCATAAATGATACACTACTAATGATCTCGTATTGATGTGAGTACCCTTTTGCACAAGTGAAAACAAGACTAATGCTAGTGTGCACACCCATTGAGGGCAAGTAGAAAAAGGGGCTGATGCTTGAGTGAATCAATTATTTGACAATTAACGAATTGTGGGTTCCATTAGAGCTTGATAAGGTCATTCATTTCATGTGAATACTATTAGAGGCAAAAACTCAAGTGGTGATTTGCTTTCTACTTGATAGATTGGTTAAAACACATTTGTATGATCATACATTTGATGAATACAATTTTCTTTGGGTTTGATGAATGTCATACATTGTAGAGTCAAGCCTTCACTGCATAGTCCTACCTTACTTTAACCTATTCCTGTGAGGCACACTATATGAAAGTGCATTCCAGCAAGACAACCTCAACCTTGAGCAATGCAAGACTTCCTGCCACCAAATGATTGGAGGTAAGGAGATAGGTAACAAATACCCAGCTTTGCTTCTACCCTATGGGGCTGGTGGGCTGTCAGAGGGACCACCAAATGCTATGCAAATGCTCGATAAATAGATAGTAATCCCTGTCATCCACAACATAAACCCTGTCATGACCAGATTGGGAAATGGCACTTGTGCGAACTCCCACACTTGTCACACTAAATCAAGACATTAATGGACACGTTCAGAATATTCCTTTAAAGAAGGTGTGCAACTTCATGAAGAACTTCATCATGATGTGCTTACTTAGGTACCCCTGATTTGCCAGATATGTGATTGTGCTGTACTCTGATCTTCAGCCCTGGTACAAATGCAGTAAGGATATGGCTGTTTTTCTCTTATGGTTGTGTCCATTCCCATGAAGTGGTAGCATCAATCAAGTGTGGATGCTTGCTGTCAAGTCAGGTGACTGCCAAAGCAGTGACACCATGGCTGCACTGGGTGGAGCAACAAAAAGCACTGTGAAACTATAATAGAAATTGGAGCAAAGTGACAGCACATATCAGGCCATAGAAGGCTGGTTGCAAGGAGATGATGGAGGCTGAGGCACCAACAGCTTCTGAGTCAATCAAGATTCATCCCACCCTTGAGTAATATGCATGCACTCAGTGATATCTGACTCAGCTTTCTGTGCTTTTCAGCATGAGTATGTCTAAGTTTGCATGTTCAAATCAGCAATTCAAATAGCTGCAGGTTGAGTTACCTGGAGAGAGCAGTGAAGCTCTTATGTGATGTACTAAATGGAACATTGAGGTTTCTCTCCAATCAAAAGCAACAGGGAGGCCCTGCAAGTAAGGATAGAAGTTACAATGCCATTCTGTGAATATGGAGACAATGAGAAAGCTCCCAGAGCCAGATGTGACCTCAATGTGCTTTAGATGCCTTTGACTCGTTCAGCGATAACCTGTGATTCAAATGAAGATACTGGTATTGTCTTCCTGCAAGAAATCTCTAATCTAGCCATGGAATTGACACTTCCAGGTGGTCTAAAACACATCACCAAACTTTTTTCAAAGTCCTGAGACAGTTAAGAAGGATCTGAAATCTGAAAGAAAAAATCTGCAAGTTTTGTGTTGGACTAAGGTATCATCAGGAGAGAGGAGGTATGGAGAAACAGAGTGCATACCAGAACCAAGGTGGAGCGGGAAAAACCTGAGAGGATCTCAAGCTAGCCGCGGAAGATAGCATGTTATGCACAAGTCCACAGCCCAATTGACGCTTTCGTCCTTGCCCCTATAGCAATTCCTCGCTCCATTCTCTCTCTCTCTCTCTCTCTCTCGGTCTTTCCTCTTCCTTCGATAAAAACACTCCTTAGCTTTTATGCAACATCCACAAATGACACCGAGATCCTCAAGACGACGAAAGGATTGTTGGAAGCCGACAGAAAAACAACTACAATTACTTCTATCCGTCTCTCTCTGTCTCCAAGACAATACAGCACTCTCGAGCATCAAACCCTAATTTGAGCTTCTAACCGATAGCATTGCACATAATACGAAGTGCATGCACAATTGTGTGTGGGGTAATTTGTGGAGATTTTCTTGTTGACTCTTCCGAATCGAAAGTCGGCAATCGTCATACCAAATATCGGAAGACATCTCTGCTTCGAACAGAAGAACGTTGGGTTGAACATCGGGTATGTTTCAGACTTCACATCTACATGTTACGCAAAGATCTTGCATAAAAACAGAACACATACCAGTGAAGATGCTATAGTTTGTATGTCTAAACAGAGTCTGTTTTCTAGGCATATCCATCCTACCACCAAAAGGAATGTGAAAAGACCATGGATCGAGGTACATCGTTCGGCCATAGCCTACGGTATGTTTTCACTTTCACGTCGATGATCCTCACAAAACGTCTAATGCTTCTTCACACAAAACTCTACCTTCTTGTCAACAAAACATAAGTGCCCCACAGATGATGGATGCATCTGCTTTCAGTTTGGAAAAGCCCTGAAAACTCTTGTCAGTCTTTTCGGTCGTCAAAAAGTCCATGTGGGCACTAGGAGTCCTGAATCCTCTACAAAAGAAGATTCAGCATTGAAATCTTGCTTGTAGAAAGTTGCCGCACCACCACCGTCGTTGTCACCTCCATCATCAGGTGAGTTGATTCTCGACTGCTTCTCAGCTCCTGGAATCACCACGGGACGAGAATCAAGAGGAGCAGCTTGGACTGTGAGATACTCCAGATTTTGGTACAGTTCTTTGTAGCCTCTCCTAACACCAATTTGAAGGCTGTTTACAATCTCCGAGTCTTCTCCATCATCATCATCATCAAAACATGCAAGACTATCATCATCACTGCAGCTTGCGCCTTGGTAGATAGTCTTGTACGCAACCTCAGAGTTCATACATTCCTCCAACAATTTCCCTCCTCCAAAGGTCCAAGTTGGCACAGGAAGGCCTAAACCTTCCACAAAGTACATCTTTTGCTTTGTGCCGCACTCAACAACATCACCAACATCATCATCATAATGAATTGACGCAGCAACTAAATGAGAATGAGCAGCAGCAGGGGTGGCACTTGATTCATCTGCTATTGTTCCAATTGATTCTCCACTTTCCTCCAGTAATTCCTCATCAACAATCACCATCATCATGTCTTCTTCACCAGGAGCTTGATCACCATCTCCACCAAGATCCAAGTGCGATAGCGATTGAATGATTTGTTGCTCGTGAGCTTCCATTTCCCGGACCTTCAAGATTTGCTGCATGGAAGCAGCTCAAACTCTCTTCTTTTCTGGGGATTTTGCGAAAACCTTCTCCTTGGGGCTGGCTGCTAATGATGAAGCCCTCCCAAATCTCATCCAAACCTCATCGAAAATGGAGATGGGGAACCCTACTTATTCATCTCCCCCTGCTGACTCTTGAATTCGGGAATGAACCTTATCCATTCATCTTGAATTCAGGATGAACCTTATCCTTCAACTTGAATCTGGGGAACGAACCTCATCCATTTATCTTGAATTTCGGGAATGAACGTTAATGCATTCATCTTGAATTTGGATGAACCTTTCATTCATCTTCTATCCTGACTCTTCCACCCTATAGGGTGAAAGAGCCACTCACTCACTCAATTCTTGGTTTGCAAACTGGGTGAATGTCTCTCTTTTTCCCCTACTGTTCTTTTTACTGTTGCTTATTTACTGTGGTTGTAGTCTGCATTTTTGTGGGTTTATACAAAGAACTTATTTCACTTCAATTGGTTTCTGAAATGGTATTTTTCTACTTTCAATTTCTGTAGTAGCAAAAAAATTGGGTTGTGTTGAGATCTGCAACAGCTTTGTGCAAGCAAGGTGCAGTGGGGATTGTTTTTTGTTGTTTGCTAGTCTATGAATTTCTAGTTTTCAGATTTTTTCACATGATCCAATAAGACTTAATTTGCTCAGACTATATGAGCTTTGACATTGTGGTCCTCGCCACAATTTCTCAGACCAAAAAGCATGAAAAAGAACAAGGGCTGAATTTTGCGCTTCTACTTTGTACCCAAGAGAGCTGCGGAGCTGTTTGTATTTCAGCATTTTCTGCTGGGGTGGGTAGTAACTTACCTGCATGCTTTTGATTGGAATCTTGCATTTTCACATTGCCGTACAAAACCCAGAATCAGTAAGCCTAGTTTTAGTGTATGTGGCCCGTCAATGGAATTGTTTACCTGATTTGTCTACTTGTGTGGGAGCATCTTCTCTACTTTTCACTTATGCAGAGATACTATGAGAAGAATGCCTCACTACATGCTCATGGACAACTAACTGGAGAGAAGAGATGAGGGAAAAGACCTACTTGGTGCATCATTGAATTTTCTTGTCAAGGTTGTCAACAAGGATCAGGTCCAGACTCTGTCAGTGGTGGAGATCTCTGGAGGATATGTCCAAGCCTTCTCCCTTTCCCATTGAACAGAATCTCTCAACAGAGGGTTGTTAGTTTTTCTTCTGTTTGCTATCTCTCTTGGGGTGGTAGAACATTGCAAATCCAAATCAAGATGTTCCAATTGATGAGATTATCACCCAATCAATGGTTTGGCAGTACCTGGTTGTTTTTATCTCCAAAAAACTCAAATAAAAGGTGATTCTACACCTAGTGCTTGAGCACCTTGTCGGATGTGGCGTAGTCCTGATTTCAATAAGGCTATATGGGCTTCATCTTCCTCAACTTCAATGACTTTCACTTGGGCAGTTACAGCCTGTGATCTGGCCACTTCATTTGCTGCTAATATCCCAGTAACAAATGCCTTTTCTTGTGAAAGCCCACGTGCTCCATGGGAGCCAGGCCCCTGTTGAAGCCAATCTCCAGCCATGAATGCATTGGCAAAGCTTGTTTTTGTTGTTGGCATATGCTGATGAGACCCAGGTGCAAATAAAGTTACTGCACTTTTGAACCGTAGGACACTAGCATCAACAATCTTTGCAGTCTTGAATCTTGAATCACATTTTGTTAAGTACTTCTTCATCACCTGCACCACTGGTGTTTGAACTCATTAGAGACTATAGTTCAATCAAGACTTTCATGTTAAGACCACAAATTCCTCTGAAGATGAACTTGCATTTGGCACAAACAAACTGTGCAAGAGTATGCGCCTTGAACATATTAATGAAGACATTGGGTTATGTTGGTGTTTCCGTACCTTATCAATAACTGCATCATCCTCAAGTGGGATCAATTGATTGGCATGGAAAAAGTCAACTTCCAGAACACTCCCGACATCATCTGCAAACTCAGTCTAAGACAGAAACACAAATGACAAGAACTCAAGATCATAAAATCCTTCAGACAGTTTTTGGGATTTGCATAATTTTTCTGTGTTACTATTGTGTACTTACACATGCCAAGTATTGAGTATGGTTATTTTAGTCTGACACTTTTGTCTCAATTACCCCAAATGTGTCATTGTTCAGTTCAACTGCCATTACATCAAGATTAAGTACCCTTGAATCAGCAGTTCTGAATTCAGTGGTTACCTGCAGAGCATTGAGATCAAATAGTGTTGCCCCAGTGCTTGGCTCAAATCCCGCAATCACATTTGATGGATTCCGTAGAATTATACGTTGATCAAGCCAAAGGCGAGTTGCAAGAATGTCAATTGTGCCCAAATTTGACACTGCTGAGAACTCAGGCCTCTCCACTAATGCAGATGATGAAGCCACTATTCGCTGTACAGTACAGATACCAACAGATCCTTGACTATTGTCCTAAGATGTCACAGGACCTTACCCTAACTTGCATCCTTGACCACATAAACCACCCAATTCAGGCAATATTGTATTCTATAGAACAGGATATCACATCATCAAATATACTTGCATGAAATCTGTGACAGGATCACAGTTGCTGATGAAGAAGAGTATGAAGCTGCAAAATTGAAAAACAAAAAACCCAGGAAGGTTGGAATATTGTCTATGAACCAAACTGTATTTCCAACAAATTTAATTACCTGCATTGCCTGAACTCCAACTGCAAACACTACTGCATCTGCTTCATACAACTCTGTTTCTCCAGTGCTGTTCACTGCACAGCTTTTGATCAAGTAATAATTAAAGCAGCAAGATTTAAAAATAAAAAGCCAGAATCACTTATGCAAGATGTTCTGAGAGTCTTGGAAAAGTTTTCATGTTTCCCAAACAGATGGTAAGCTGATCTGCTGGAAAAAAACTATTATAAGAAAGTACTGCATAACCATGGACAAAAGCCCCAGTAGGAATTTGGATTACCAGCCACAATTCCAGTGATCTTGTTGACAGAGTCATCAAGGATTACATCACTGACACGCTTCCCTCCAAGTATACGCCCTCCTTGATTTTCAATGTGTTGGATCCAGGGCTGAAATATCAGCTCAGCCACTGACCCCTTACACCAACGTACATCAAAATCTGCCTGATGTGCCAAGACATAATAGTACAATGCCCCCAAAGCTGCTGCCGCTGACCTTCACATCAATATAATCAAAATTTCACAGAATTTCATTCCAAACTTTTACAAGTTGGCATGACGCAGTACATTACAAATTCTACCAAGTACTTATCACCACTTACTCTCCAAATTTTTGACAGGTTGTAGGATACAGACAACAACTATGATCTGAAATAAATTTGGTCAGAATATCAATTTGGAGCCATTTCTGTCACCGTCGTATCATTGTTGCTTCTTCTCATTAGGTATGGTGATGGCCATAACTAAGCCTGGCAAAAGGCCATCCAAACTGCAGATTTGCACAAAGGAGTACCCGAAAGTTGCTCGCCAGGAGCAAATAGGGTGACCAGAAGAATGGGTTCCAGAAAATCCTGATAAAGTTTGGCTGAAACACCTGCCCTTCGAAAAAGCTCCCTTGCTGTCATTGCATCGTATGCAGAATAAGCCTTGTCATCCTGGAATCAAATAAAGTTAGACTTCAACAACTGCAATCCATTATCCAGATCATTAGACAAAATGTTCTGAAATCCCTGTCTGACGGCCATGTTTTTCATTCAACTTTTTAGTGCTTCATCTTCAGAGCTTCATCTTCAGAGGGAATGCAATTCAAAAGACTCAACACATGCATGCGGGTGGAAAACCACACCAAGTCAAATTCAAGAAGGGCTTGAATCAGTGGAAGTGCAGTAAGGCGGTCCAAAAGTGATAAGTTTCTGAGATAGAATACAGAGAAATTGTTTAGCAAATGTACAAGATAATGACTGAAGCACTAAATTCCACTCAGATGATTACTGGCCTTGGATACACAGAGGAAACACAAGTGTGGGAATTAAAGCATGAATACACTTCAAAAGAGACCTGAAGTAGGGGGAGGTATAGAGGAAGGAGCCTAGAGGTGTGGGGAGTCGTGGAAGAGCACTGAAAACTGGAGACTCTACTTGTATCCCTTGTGGTGAATAGAATGAGCTCATTGTCCACTCTGTAAATGGCCATTCCTGTTACATTTAACATAGATGCCTTAGAACCACAGGTTGAAGAAAGATCTGTGAAATTGCAGTGAAAACTCCACAACAACAATTTGAAGGTAACATGACCATGAGTGCAATCATAACATTATGAGACTTGCTCACAAATGTCAGACCATCAGTCATGACAAATGGCAGTGATGAGCTGCCCTGACTACCCACTGATTTCAGCAGCTTCCAATGGTGGGTGTAGATATGTATATTATAGTCCACCCAAAATTTCAGTCAAGTCATTATGGCATCCTGAGTTGCTGTTGCATTTCAGGAAGACTTAGTCAGGATGTTGGCTAGCACTCAAGTGACATAGCTAATCAAAAAAGGTCAATTGTATCGTCATTCAAGCTCCAACAGGCCTATGAGGTTAAGCTTCATTTTATTTTAGTCTGTCCCTGTAAAAGGCAATCATTGAAGCCAAAGCAATAGAGAGGGCTAGACATGGTGAGTATCTGGGAAAGATTGGTATGGCACTCACAATGCCAAGCTCTTGCACAAGATGATAAATGTTATGATACTGCCACCTGCACAGACCCCATCCATCAATTTCATATTTCAAAATGAAGCAATACAATACAATGAAATCTCTCTTCAAAGCTAGAAGATACCAGTAGAGAAGATGGGAACTGAGTGATCCATCACATGGGAAAAGCTTGAAGAGAAACATTTGAGCATTTTGGTATCCAACTAAGAAATATTTCCACATGAGAAGTAGCAGAATTAGTAAAGACCAAAAAGAGAATAGAACTCAAGAGTAGTAGCGGTATACCAGAAGCCCTTGATGCCTGCCTCAACAGGCCGACCTAGCTTGGTGCGGAAGCCAGTACTTAGCCCACCAGGGTTTGGAGATGCATCCAATAATGTTGTAGAAAAACCTAATTTTGCAAGAGCATGTGCTGCTCCAAACCCTGCCCAACCCCCACCCACCACCACCACCTTTTTCTCCAATTTCTCTCCTACAGATGATGCTCTGAATCTGTGTGTTGAAAAAATCAGTGTATTATTCACCAGCACACAGTTCTCAATCTCATGTTTCTGAACATGCACAGTATGTTGTAAGATGTGTTGGTCACATTTGATGTCCACATTTCATTGAAATCTATTTTCTGGAGGTTTTTGGAACAATATGAAAACATAGCTATTTGCAAACACTGAGAGGCATAGAGAAATCATATGCAAGACTTGCCTGGTGATCCTGTCAAAGCAGCTGGGGCTTTGCAAATGTCTACAGATTGCAGATTGACAACCTCCAGAACTCAGCATCCATCCTTCCTTTGGGAAGAACTTAAACGATCTTATCAAATCTATGGGAGCAATCAACCACAACAGATCAAATTTGTTATGTAATCTCCTTCATGAAAATCGGATACATTTTGCATTTGCCATTGCCTTGCATGAAGAAGTTACAGTAGGAAAACTATAAATTTGCATTCTCGATTCAAGCTGAAATTTCTCGCTCACAAAAAAATAAATCTAGTTCTACATTCGCGCAATTCCGAAGCTGAAAGAGAAAGTTTCTTCTTAATAATTTCCACTGCAATGCAAACCAATATCAATGGCAACGATAACAATTTCACACACATTTTCTTCTTCGGTGAGGAGACAAATGAGGTGCCTTTGCTTACAGGGAGGACAAAAATGAGCACGAGGTACAGTAGTAGTGTGCAATTGAAGTTGCAGCAAAGCTGCATTATTGCGACAGCGAGCCGAAATCGGCAACGCAACCATAGCCATTCTCTAGTTCGCTGAAGACAACTGCAAAGGGAAAATGAGCGAACTTTGTACTCCGAGGCAAATTCGATCGCCACACCATTATCCTGATCTGCGCCACCCCCTTCTCTCGCAAAAACAAAAGGGCTGTCTGCAATTGCACCGGCCGGGAATCGAACCCGGGTCTGTACCGTGGCAGGGTACTATTCTACCACTAGACCACCGGTGCCTTGATGGAGTAGGTATTATTGGTTAAATTTTTGATCCATAGACCCCTTGTCCGAGGACCTGTCTATAGTCTCGACCTCGATTGCGAGAACTTCGTAGATCGAACTGCGCGCGGCGCGTGCGAAGGGAAGAAGGGGAAGAAGTGGTGGTGGAAGAGATGGCGAGAGTGATGGCTTGGAATGTGATGAGGATTGGGAATTTGGGGCGGATGGGAGTTCTTTGGACCCTCGCTTTGCTTTACTCCTATCTCCATCTTCTCTTTCTGTATCCTCGTTTGCGTCGCTCGCCCTATTCGGTTCCTCAATCTCGGGCAGCAGCTTCGGACCTCAAACCTGCAAGCATTGTTACGGGGGTATGGTTCTTTTTATCTTCCCTCCTTCTTTTTTTAATCTTTCCCTTTCTTTTGTGCTCTTGGGATTGTGCTTTCTGCCTCCTTATAAGTGAGAAAAAGGCTTATTTGCTCCCCCATTCTCTGCCAGTGCTTGATCAGAAAGCGTTGTGGTGTGTGTGTTGTTGGAAAGAGTAGGCATCTTCTGGGATTGGTAAGGCTACAGCCATAGCTCTTGCACTCAAAGGATTCCATGTGATCCTAGGTGAGTTCACGATCATTTTACAAATACGACTCAAATTCAGATATATGGGTTTAGTAATCTGATGTGAAGCAGGCCCAATGCAATGCTCCTTCACACATGACAGACAGATACATGGACAGACAGAGAAAGTTTCAAGTATTAGAACAGACCAAATTGTCCCTGTAAAAATTCAGGTTCCAAGAATTTCCTAAATTGTAGAGATAGCTGATGCTATCAGATAGATACCATTGATCAGAATGTTCAATGTTGCAATTATGGCTTGAGCATTTGACACCCATAATCCTCAATACAGAATTGTAATTAAAGAGGTGTGTGGTGTGAGTATGGGCTCAGATGCAGTGGACACAAAACCTCAATATTTGTCAGTTCTCTAGTGGAAGAGCTGACATTAGAAACTTGTAGATTGTATGAAGCATTCTGAAGTTTCGATGCTTTTTTGGGGGCTGATTGCAGCCGGTCGTTCATTGAAGCGTCTGAGGGAGGTACTATCTTCCTTTTGTGACACAATTTCAAAGAGGGTATGCAATGATGTTCTCCTGCATCTTTTCTAGGCTTCACAATCACAGTGGTCATGATGGTGGTTGCTGTTATGGAGAGTTGCAGGTTGTGGCCGAAATCCAGAGGAAGCATAAGGATGTGTCTGTGCAGGCTCTAGAACTGGATTTGTGCCTGGTTCCATCAATTCTAAGCTTTGTGAAGACTATCCAGGTCCTCTTTGAAGGTGAAAACCCACCAGGTAAACTACAGCTACTGGTCAATAATGCTGGAATTCTGGCTACTTCACAAAGGTGGACCTCAGATGAATTTGACTGGTATGATACCACCACACTGGTCTGCCTTGTTTTGTGTCATGATGCACATGAATCCAAAGAAAGGATAGAACAATTGTCAATCTGTTACTTTCAAGTTGCACTTGGTTAGGCCTCTAGATACTCCCAGCGTTATGGTTGATCCCAAGGCATTGCATGATCATGGGATGCATTGGTGCATGTGGATTGGATGGGCAGCATGATGGCAAGCAATTACTTGGGGCCATACATGCTGACTTGTCAGTTATTGCCGCTGCTCTACAAGAATGCTCCCAGAGCCCGCATTGTCAATGTTGTCTCCTTCACCCATCGTTGTGGTACATACAATGTTCTAGCTCAAACTGCTGGTCACGTTTCTGCTCTTAAAAATTGTTCCTTGTGTTATGAGTTGCCAAAATTATGACTATGTGATTTGCAGTGCGAAGCTTGCAGGTGGATGAGGGTGGATTGATGCAAGGCACTCTCCAGACATCTTCTTACAATGGGGATTGGTATAGCCTTGCAAGAATCTATGAGACATCCAAATGTAGGTCACCTCTCTTTGTGGGTACTGTGCTCATGTCATTATCTTATCTTCAGGTTCAGACATAATAAGCTTGATTCAAACATTGAATTGCTTTGTGAAGTAAGAACTTTGAGTGCTTCAGATTTTTTCTCTTGACTGGACTGAACAGTTGACCTGCACAGTGTGTATGCTGCTCTTTTCATATGAGCTTCATCGTCGTCTCCACTCCAAGGAAGCTCCGTCACATATCTCTGTCATGTGTGTTCCTTGCTGTGAAACCTTTTGCTCCCTTATATCAGTTATCCACTCTCATGTCATTCTTCAGTGAACCAGGGCACAACTGAATTATAAGAGATATGTAGATGTGTCTTATTGGGAAGTGATTACATTGAGTGACAATAGCACATATGACTATGCAGGGCAGGGCCTACTACTTTTGCAAATTGTTGAAGTTGATGAATATGAAAGCAGAAGGAACAGGTTTGGAATCTGTCTAAGCACTATGATTGATGATTGATGTTTTCTCACAGACACAATCATAACTATGATTGATGATCAATGTTTTGACAGACACAATCATGATTGTGCAGGGCTGCAGACCCAGGGGCAGTAGCCAGCAATATCTTAAGGGAGATGCCTCATTTCCTTGTGGGACTCAGCAATCTGGTTCTCACACTGCTAACTCTACTGCAGTCACCAACAGCTGGGGCTGCATCAGTGGTTGATGCTGCCTTGGCTCCTTGGGTACCCTCAAACCTTCTTGGTCTATGTTCATCTTGTTTTGAGAATCCTTGTAGAGCTGCACAATGTCTGATCTTTCACTGTCATATTAAAGTTTCAAACTCCTGTCACAAATGAAGGAGAGGGAGATAATCCTCTCAGTTTGAGATGTCAACATTTGAATTCTGCTGTATACATGACATTTGTATTTGTGTGGTAGTGCAGGAGATATCAGGTAAGTATTACTTTGGGGGCAGAGGATTGACCTGTCAGTCATCGCAGATTTCTTACAACAGAAACCTTGCCAATGAACTATGGGAAGCTTCAGCTGCTGTTTCTGAAAGAGTTATGAGCCGATATGGAGCAAATTAGGCAGAATGTCCAAACCCTAATTTGAGATATTATACCTCCTGCAATAGAATTTGCATCAGTTGCACTCAGGTTAAGAACTTTAAAAACACTGCAGTAACAGCCATGCAGGTAGAGTTGATTAGGAATTCATGTATTTGTGAAGATACGCATACATGAAATCTCTTCCTTCATGAGCAACTTTCATAGGTTATGAGTGCATGCATTGTCATGTTACCTTCAAAGTGTTGTGGGGTTCTCCCTGCAAATCTCATAGATATGTTCATGCAGTGGCTTTAGCAGATGTTCTGCATCCAAGTAGTCATCCTGTTATGTATGCAACAGCTCTTGAAGTGTGGCAGCAATTGTTGAAGATGTGCCTAGGTGCAAGCCTAGGTTTGTCACACAAATCTCTATGGAGGAAGACCATTTGTACATCTCTGTAGGTGGCAAATTGGAAGATTGAGAGTAATGGGTTCATGGAGAACTGATTGGGTGAGGATTTTTCAAAACAGAAGGAAATTGCTCCAAAGTAGCCATTGTTGAGGTGGAGGACATGGTGTCTGGAATTTTCTGTTGCAACTTTGAATTGTGTTTCACAGTGAGGTTGTGCACTATGATGTGCTGTATTTTGCAGGCACCTGGACAAATTTCTTCACTTGTTTGACCTACAATTACCAGGTGCAGACAAGAGAAAAACAGTTCTTCTTGTGGCACTTGTAAGGTGCAGAAAATGTGTGCCAATTGCTTTAAACTCCTTACTGAGTGAACACAACAGCAGTAAGTGTTGTGAAAAAACAGGGCATTCAAGTTCTCTTCTACTAGTCCTCAACATGTCTCCTCAATCATGTTGACCTTGTGATTGTCCACTTTTCTTTGTTACTCACACACGTTCTGCAGATCCTCAAGTTGGATTCTAATCCCTCCAAGTGTGCTTTAGTAATCAGAGACCCGTAGCTAATTGGCGCACATGCAAGCTGACAATCAATGACAGTGTACTAATACCAAGAGTTTTTAACTAACTCTGGAAGTTCAGCACCTTAAGACCAGGATAATTACTTCAAATCTGGATACAAGCACATGGAAGAAGTGGCTCTTTTTTCAAGCTTTTGATTCTTTCCAGCTGGAGTGCTGTTGGGGTTACAAAGCAAGCCCACTCAAATTGCTTCAATTGCCACCTTTATTCATATGTATCAATTAGTGACCCCTCATATTCATATGTATTAACTAGTGATTATTTTAATGATCTTTCTGTCTCATCCATGGGGATGTGGAAAACACATTTGCTATTGATTACAAAGGTGCTGTAGGTTGTCACTTGGCTCTGAAGCTTCAAGGGGACAAAGTGTTGCAGAAGTGATTAAGCATATGGAGTAGCTTAATCCATCAAACAAGCTCACATGGCATTAATTCTGGTAAGCAAAGATGTGGATTAGGTAGTCTTTGCTTAAACATTTGTATATTAGAAAAGAGCCCTTATGCTTAGGGGTGTGCCCAAGCTTGGTCACTGCTGGATCCAAAAACAAATCTGTGCTGTGATCTTGAGGGTGAAGTGCCAGGCATACACACGTCGGGTAGTTTGTATATTTTTACAGACTGGTACTGCATTGCACCTTGGTATGAATCTATTGGGACCCAATTATCTTATTCACCATTTCAAGATTTGATCGCATAAATTCTTTCCAGATTTGATTGTGTAAATGGTTTCAAACAAGACAATTGCAGAGTGTGTGTTCGTACCATAGGCACCAGCAGCACCATTGACCTCAAGTGTGTCTTATGGGTGATAGCTTTTGGGCCTCTGTCAGGTTTCCTGAATCTTGGATCCAGATTTCCAAGGTGTTTCAATAGAGTACAGTGGGGCTCCAAAACAACATCTTAAGCTTTTTTTTCCCCCTGTGGCAGCCTTCTTACAATAGCTGGTACATTTCAGGTATTAAGTGAGTGTGTGAGTCTGTCAAAGATCCTGACAGCCTGAAAGTGTCATGTAATACAAATGATTGAGGGAGGGAAAAAAATCCAAGATTTCTTCTAATTCACAAATGGTAATCTTATTTCTACAGAAACTTGAACATTCTCTCATCCATTCACATCTCTGATTATACATAGCTGCAGACTCCAAATGGATTTTTTTTATCAAAGTGTGAAATATGTGCAGACACCAACACCTTGAAAATGGAGGTTTGCTTGTTTGTTCACATCACATATCATTTGAACTCTACTCATGGGAAACCTTTGAAATTTAAATCAAAAGAAACAACTATGGAATTTGAGAAATCCCCACACCTACAAGACTTCAATGACAGTGCTAAGTTCAGAGGAACATACCATACAATCCAAAAGATGAACTCTCAATTACCATAGATTACCCAAAAGAAGACCCAAGGGCAATATTTTAATTTTTCATAAAGTGAGTGTATTTTAACCAAACAACCCAGCCGCTACTTTGGTTAAGTATGGGAAAATTAATCTAGATTAACCCCACTTAGATTATGGGTCTTTGATCAAAAATTATTTATTGCACATTTCCAACTTGCTCTGTGTCTGTCAGTTTCCAAAGGAGAACTGGACAAATGTGGCTTGAGAAATTGCAAAAACCAACTAGGGTGTGGACAAGCAAGGCCATGGCACACACCCTTAATAAGACCAACAAACCCATAATATGACTAGGCACACATCCTTAATAAGATCGATAAACCCTCATGTGATGGATTAACTACAAACGCAATCCATATGGAAGCCCTGCAAAAGGGTTTGTTGAGCATTCCTTGGGGACTGAGATCATTGCACTGGAACTTGGGCCCCATTGGGAGTCTGGACCCCATTTTCTGCAAGTACTCATCCAAAGGCAATAGATAAACATATTACTACTTTCAACACACCGTTGGAGAGTACCATTACGCACAAGTCCCTGGCTCGTATTCTAAAGAGCACCATCACCCACTCAATCACACTTATCTGCCTTCTTTTTGGGGAATGGAATGATAGAACACTTTATGGAAAGAAGCAAAGGGGAAGATCATTTGGCAACAGTGCGTTTGTGTGAGAAGGATGGTTCCCTCCTTGACAGAAAGGAGACAAGCTGCCATTGTGTAAACTAGTGTCACAAGTGTTATGTGTGTTCGGAGCAGATTGCACCCACAAACTGAAAGTTAGAAGTTGTAGGTAATCACCACAATAAAAAGAATTGATTTTTTTTAATTTTTTCTCACAAGATGTGATTCGTGATTTCCCCCACCCAGCAACAATTTTTAAATCCAAAATTTTCAATTGCTAGCCAATGGAAATTGGGGATGTCCATACCATCTGATCTATCTAACAACTTAATCTTGGTTTTATAGTTACACTGGCACTGCAAACATTAACAATATTGCAGAGATCCAAAACAAACATGTTAAATGGGTCAAACTGCCATGTGGCCTAAACAATTTTGGATTATATTTCTATTAGATTGCTAGGGTGGAACACTCAAATAAACCTCCTCAATAAAGCTTGGGAGTAAGTTTTTCCTACACTTTTAGAGCATGCCTGACTTTAAAACTCAAAATAAGATTTGAACTGTAACAAATACATCTGTGTTTCTTTTTACTATCTGTCCTCCATGATCTACCTTTAGTCTAATGGACTCTCTGGTCCCAAATGGACGTAAATTGTAAACAGTAAACAGTTTCACATACTAAAAACTCACAAAGTCGTTCAGGGTTGGAAAGAGTGTGAATTTATGGGCATTAATGTCTCAAAGATAGGTATATCTTCAACAGTAATATGTGCAACACAAGAGTCACCAAGATAGAAGATGTGAGTTTGTGATGTGAATTACCTGATTCTAATTTTATGCACCCATTTATAACGTGGAAGAAACTAATCAGGTCATTAACTAATTTGGAAAGGACCACCATAATAATGTATCATTAGTCACATTGATTCAAAATTTTAGTGAATTTTCTTTTCCCAGATCCTGGTTGCTTACAAACCCCAGAGGAACGAACAAACATGTATTAAGTTATGCAATGTGCATTTTCAATGGAAGAGAATTTGAGCCCTTACCATTATACACACACCAGGCCAGCAAGAGGCTCTCAGTCATGCTCCCCTTTTGGAAGGAAACTTTTGGCTCAAACTTGTGGCAATATGTGAGTGACATCTGAAATATTATGTGTGCATATAATGGATAGACATGTTCAGTAGGAGTGCATGCAACTAGATGAAAAGTTCTACATCCAATACAGGAAGCTTTTAGTTTCAAGTTTAAAACTATCATAAAGGGTAGAGTCATTACATGTTGAGCTGCTTGTTTACATGACCACACAAAAACCTCAATTTATGTCTTGAAATTCGTAAAGTGAAGACTATTATGATAAATTCGTGCTAGATTATGTTATAATTGACTTAATACACATATCATCATGCCATTGATCCATGGCAATATTGACCTCTCAAAAGCTGTTAACCACCTGAAATCAGATTGACCCCGACACATCAGATACAAAACACATCCTGCACCCTCCCTCTTGCTGTACATGAGGCTCAAGCTGCCATACACCTACCCAGCATTAAGTATGGTCTTACTACATAAGAGAGGTTTTGAGAAAGTTTTCTCACATGGTATTTATTTAGGCTACTGGACCTGAGCAAGCACTCACTTACATCTTGTAGTCCGTCTGTTTGAATTGACCTCCTAAATTTGGTGAGTCAGTAGCTTAAGATAGTTAAAGAGGTAGGTACAACTCTGGGTGCTCCTGAACTAGGTACATGGCCTCCTGTAACTAGTAGCCAGGCTCAAGGTAACCAATACCTGGTTCATTTGCACTTGAAATTTTTTCTACAAATTTTGTCACTTTTCGACCAGACTTCTTTTTTAAGTTTAAATTCGACTAGTTTTTCTAATTTTTGGAAAAAGGAAATCGCCAATTTTTATATCAAAAAATATGAGAAAAAAAAACACCCAGCGCCTTGTACTAGCACATAATTAGCTATGACTAAATTAATTTGGGTATAAATAATATGACCAACTATCCAGAAATCACTAGTTCCTTAAGATATTACTTGTAAGGTGCCACGATGAGTACTTTGTTCAAGAACAGATTTCAATCAGAAAATAGCATAAATTTTGCTGATAAAATATATATTTGAAAAATAGGTAGTACTAGCTTCTAGGTACCTAACAAGGAAAGTTTTACCAACAGCCAGACCGACAGTGACGGCTGAGAAACGGGTTCGCAGCCTGCAGCAGCTCCAAGGGCGGCAAACTGGGCTCCCACCGTGGTTGGCTAAAAACGATTTGTCAGCAATGTGACGGCGTTGGCGATTGATGGTGACGTCCACAGCCCGGTGCAATTTGCAACTCTTTCGGTACACATTTTATTTTCTTTTCGAGTGCCAAAACCAAAGTATAACTATAAGTTCATGTTGTGCACAACTTCAGGGCTTTTTTATATGGCATAGCCTACTTGGAGTAAGCCCATTCTGGTCCCGCACGCAATGGGGGGCAGGGATTGCCCCCAACCTCAAAGGGAGCCTGAAAAAGTCACACCGTCCCACCCCCCTATCTCATAAAAATAAGCCACTAGGGGCCCAGGAGCTCTCCTTCCGTGGGAGTTGGAGGCTGACATTTTAACTTACAGCAATATCATGTCAACTTGCCGTCCAAATGTATTTCGGTTGCAGTCAACCAGGAAATTAGTATTTTTTTTTGGGTATGGTATCAGCTGGAATCCCAAATGAATTTCAGTTGTAGTCAACCAAATTTGCACTTTTAAAACTTAGAGTCAGTACCTATTCTGGTGATAGGTGAAAATCAGTGTTTCTTATTTTGGGCGAAATTTTGCCAAAGTTTGATCTGAAGTATATGATTTCGACCTATACAAAGGATTCTCCATGGGAAAAAATGGCCCAAATTCGCCGGATTTTGATTTCCAAATTGCCCAGATTTTTATGATAAGTTCCAGTAGGTAGCCAAGAATATAGAAGGATTCTGGATTTTTTTAACTTTCATATCTAGTCTGTAGCCAAATCTGGCTAAATCATCTTATGGATGATCACCACTTCAGCTACATCACAAAATTGGAAAAAAAACCTTGGTGAAAGTGAATTAAAATTAAGAGCTCCTTCTCCAATATTTGCACCATCACCAAAACTCCTGAAAACTCCTGAAGGAATAGTCTAGAACCAATGAGGCAACGACATGGCACTATTTTTGGAAAGCCATGAGGGCGTCCGTCTCTCCTCAAGAAAACCCTATAGAGGGGATGGGGACAGAAAACAGCCCCGTAATAATCACAAGAATCCAAAAAATACATCAGCCATAAAAAAAAAAACAATCAAGTAATGAAGTTTTCTCCACTGGCAAAGATATTATCGTTACACCAGACAGACTTAAAGTTCTCCTCAAGCTTAAAGCCTGTTCACACCTGACATTAAATAAATCATAAGTTGGTGTTATCTTTTAACTTTTTCCTTGGCATTCACATATAATATGCTAGTTATCAAAAAATCCAAGATGGCATCCTCGTTAGCAAACAATATCAATTGAGTGTTAAGTCAAATTTTAGTTACCATACAATCTTTAGATATCTTAGATTTCAACTGAAAAACCTTTTGTTATGTTAAAATATCGAAAAGGAGCACATAACTCAATGTTAAGACCTCCCTACTATTTATTTCCCACCTTTGTCCACAACAAGAGAGCTCCAACATACACAAGAAAGCTTTTTCAAAATAGAAAGCTTTTCTAGAAAAGTGCATTGCAAGAAAATCATTGAAGAAATTTTGTTTGTTTGTCAATACTCTGTAGTGATCCAACAATGAAATTATAACTACATCACAACTCAAAACAACTAAGTTGTCAAGAAGCACAAGCACGAAGAGCATCATGGTTTGGAGCCATTGGATTGCTAGTAAGAGGAAAAAGAGCATCACATAAAAGCAAAAGCAAGAGGAGCATCACAACTTAAAGCAACTAGGCTAGGAAGAAGTATAAGCAAAAGGAGCATCATGGCTTGGAGCCACTAAACTACCAGTGGGAACATCACATAAAGCAAAAGCAAGAGGAGTGTGAAAATAATCACAAGCAAAAGGAACATCACAACTTTGAGCAACTAGGCTACCAAAAAACACAAGCAAGAAAGAGCATCACAACTTAGAACAACTAGGTTGCCAAGAAGCACAAGCAAAAGTAGCATAATAGCTTGGAGCCACTAGACTATCAATAAGAAGAGCAAGAGAATCACATAAAAACAAGAAGGGGCATGACAAAAATCACTAGCAATAAGAGCATCAAGGAAAACACGAGCAATAAAAACATCTTGAAGGCATGAAAATATGAGCATCATGACTTTAAAGCAACTAGACTGCCAAGAATGAGAAGCAAGAGGAACATCATGGGTTTGGAGCAATTGGACTTCTAAGTAGCACTAGTAAGAGAAGCATCACAGCTTGAAACAACTGCATTACAAAGAAGCACAAGCACAAAATCCATCATGTCTTTGATTATTTCTCAATAAAGCATGAGCAAGAGGAGCAAGAACATCACTAACTTGGAGCAAGAACAACATCATCCTAAAGCTTGAAGGAGGAGGAGCTAATGGCTTTGCTAAAGGAGATCATCACAAAGACTAGGCAGGAGGTTGTGGGGAGAATTTTTTCCAAAAGTAAATCACATCACAAAGATTGGAAAAGAGGTTGTGGGGATTTTTTTTTCCCCAAAAGTAGCCTAGATCAGAGAAACCAGAAAGGAGGTTGTGGGGAGAATTTTTTTCCAAAAGTAGGCTAGGATCATCAAGGTTCATGAAATTATCCACCAATGACTTTTCCTTTTTTTTTCGAAAATTTGCCAAATGTTGAATTTTAATTTCAAAATGGCAAAATTTGGGTGTTTTTTCAATTTTTAAATCACCAAATGTCTTTTTTTTAAAGTTAATATTAAATGTTGCCAATTGCTAAACTAATGCCTAGTAAGTTGCCAAAAATATAAGAAGGTTTCAAAATCTTTTTTTTTAATTTTTTAATTGCCAAATCTGGTTAACAAATTTTGTGCAGCTCCAAGTGTATGTAGTCCTAAACCTTAAATTGAACTTGGTTATGCCTATGGTTGTTGGATTTTTTGCCCTTTTCTTGGGAGGATCTTGACCATGGGTTGTAAATGACCATTTAAAACATGAAAATTTGTTTGGACAATTTCATTCATGAACTAAAAATAGTAAGCAGTGAACCATCATACATTGGATATTATTTGTACATGGGCAAAAAAACTATCACCCATAGGCTACCACGTGTTCTAAATTTTTGAATTTTTTACTTTTGACCCCTTTCCTTTCAAATTGTCATATCTCATTCATATTTACTTTGTTTTTGACGATTTAAAGTGCAATTGGTGTGCTAACAACATGGGCACATTTTTTTTTCAATCACCAAAATGAAAGGAGCACTCCCCTACATTTTGGTGACCACTAAAACACTAAATGTTTTACCATAGGTGTGTTTACCTTCATGGCAGTGGATGCTCAATACAAATCTTTGGCCTTAAAAATTGTACCAAAGTTTAATTCACTTGTTTTAAAAAAATCACATGTTGAGAAAACTTTGGATGTTGCAAATTTGCACATTTGCACTTTTGCCCGTTTATTTTGGTTAAATTGTTATAACATTTTGCAAGAGGCTAAGTGGTTACATAAGGGTAGCTAACAAATAGTTTTAATAGAACTAATGTACCCTAAATACTTTGGGTTTTTGCATTAGATGTCAAAAGTGTGAGAATCATTTGTCAACCCTATGTGCACTATTACACATTGATATCTAAAGAGGATATCAACATATTTTGCTTCCAATGTGCATGAGGATAATGAAAAAACTTCCAAACCTAACCCATGATTTACTAATCAGTGTTGGGTAATTAAAATAAGATTGTATAATCAAAACGAGCATGTTCACTTTTGCACAAAATAAAAATCAAAACCTCAAGAAGTTGAAACATATGTGATTTTCTAAATCAAATGGAAGGAAACAAATTTTCAAAATATTTCAACTCCAACATATTTGGAACTTGTTTGAAGATTTATGTTTACAAAATTATGAATGTGATAAATTTTCATTGATGAATATATGGAAGCAAAAAAAAAAGGATTGTTTGCACAAATTTTATGTACAAAAGATTAATCATAGCTACCAAACTTTCATCACCATGTATTAAATTTTGTGCCACTTATTCTTAAATTTGTCATTATAATTTTTTGCATGGAATGTTTTGTTCATGGGAATATGGTTCAGAAAATTAATCCATTAATGAAAACTTCAACCATTTTATGGTAGCTTACATTTTAATATGCTCTAAACAAATAATTCATTTTTTTTCATTTTTCATCTCTTTGTGAATGTTGTAATTTAAGTTTTATCAAGTCTCATAACATTCATTACCTTATTAATTGTTCCATCATATGATTATGTGTGCACAAACTAGACATAAAATTGGCAAAAATCACATGAGAGATGAAGTCATTAATTTTTTTAAAACAACTTAAATGATTTTTCCAAGGACAAAGGGCTCATATATGCAATGTGGCCCACATGTCCACAATTTAATTAAGGCCATTTAAAAGTTCAAATTGCAACAAGTATATACACACAAACACATATGTGAAAAACTAGGGTGACATGGAGTTTATATGTCACATGTCATCATGGCATTGCTTTATAAACTCAATTGACAAAAAAATGAAAGGTCGTTTGTTGTTTTTCAATAAACAATTATAAACGAAGGTGTAGATTGGATTTTTTTGTTATAAAACATGTTTTATATACATATAAAAACTTGCTAAAACATGTAGATATTATGGTTGATAAAAATAATATTAACTAAATTTGTTCATTACATAAATCAAATTCTTTTATAAACAACCTATGTTGTAAATGATGTAGCACCACTATCATTAAACAAACTTTAAAAGTCAAAGAAGGTGATAATTTATTGCTACAATGTTAAAATCTTCAAAAAATGAAGATTTCAATGCTTAACATTGTTGATAGCTTGAAATCCCAATTAATAGCTATTAACAAGGTTTGTTCTCCCATGCCTTATGCTCTACACTTGCACCTCACCATCACAATGCCCATTTGAACTTTGATGCATGTATTTGCATTTTTTTCTTTGCGTCATAGCTTCATAGAATCACAATCTATCTACATCTATCATTATTGTTTTTCTATGTTAGTGCATCATTCTACATTTTTCACCAAAATGTTTTTTTACATCGCATCATAGTATCACAATGTTGTTCTACGACAACAATGGATAGTTTAACAATAATCACTTCAACAACAGACAACATCAAAAGAAAAGGTGGAGGTGGAAAAAACATTTCATCACATTGCAACTCCAATTGGAGCTAAAAGGAGATGGATCTAATGGATATGAATGTGATAGAAAATTCAAGAAACAATTCAACAAATAATCTAAACAAAAGAGGTGAAGGTAGAAAAAACAAAGGTTTTTCATGACAATGCAACTTGAATTAAACTCAAAAGGAGGTCATGCCCCTCATTAGAAGAAGAATTGTCAATTTCAATCAATATTTGCAACTAAAAAATGTCATTTCCAATTATTTCTATTAGTCGCAAATAAAAAGTAATTTCAAATAACATATTTTAATTGCAAAAATTAGTTGTAAAGACATTTTTTTGTTTAATGTTTGAAATTAATTGTAAGGACAAGAAGCACAATGCTCTAAAGCAAATTGTTTCATTTGCAAACAAACATGATTCCTACAAGATAATGGTTAAACAAACTATCAAAAGACCTACAATCAATCACACACTCTAAGATTCTGCAAATCAATAAAATGTGCAAAAAAATTGGAATTGTGTCAATGGTGATTACAAGAAGATATTTGATTACCATAAATACATTGGCAATAACACTTCCTACTAGGTTTTAACATCAAAATAATGAAACATAGTCCATTTGCTAAGACAATTCAATGAAAATTATTATAATGCGATTGAGGCTTTCCAGGGGGGAATAAATATTAATGTTTGAATGCACACATGAAGGATCTGTAAGTAAAAGGTGATGGGCAAGACAATTAAATGAAGATCATCACAATGTGATTGAAGCCTTCCAAAAGGAAAAACACATTTACATTTGAATGCATGTGAGGGTTTTATAAGCAAAAGGTGATGGAATCTATGTACAACAAAAAAAAAGGGGGGAAAAACAATTTCAACTAGGTCATCAATCAAGGAGTTACTACAAATAATGTAATCATTTTAGATGAATTAACAAAATCTTTTGACCAAATCATCCTCTTCAACATTTTGCATTTGTGAATTTTAGAGATTATGACACCTATGAAAGCCAACACATGTCAAAAACATGGATCAATAACAACTATAACTCTTGGAAGCACTAAGTTGAAAAAAAATCATAAGAATTCTCGTTAGTCATTAAAACCATTGATAAAAATAGCAAGATTTGTTGACACCATGCACCACATCAACACAAGTCAATTTGAAATTGACAAGAATGTGACCAAGGTCATATGAAAAACTTTCAAAAAACATTTCAAGTATTTGAAGGATAAGGATAAGAATGCTTACAATATGAACAAGAATATGGTGAAGGTTTTTATCAAACTTCAACTTTACAATATGCGATGCCTTCATAAAAGACCAAACACAAATGCTTTTGCTAATCAATATTTTTAAATCTTCACTTGATGAGCAACCAATGTTGAATAGTCAAGACATAATGAAAACTAATTACAGTTAGTAATTGAAATGAAAAAGAACCAATTTTAAGTTGAGTTAATCCACCATTTGAACATTCAACATGATATACAACATCGTTGAACTAAACAATAGTAATGAACCTTACTTTAAATTCACGTAGTTGAAGTTGAATTAGACTACCATTTAAACATTGAACTTATAAAAATTCTAAAACCATTTCATTCCAATTCCATTTGAACAAGATTTTGAACTTGTCAAGATTTCAATTCAACATATGAACACTATCAATTCAATTCATTTCCATTTTAGCAAATTGAAATTAATTCCAATTGAAATTGCTCCACAAGGTAAAGAAGGAATGAATTACCCATCTTGAGAACAACAAAACCTTCTAGTTTTTTAGATCATGTGTGATGGCAAACTTGTCTAATAACATAGTAACTTGACAATCTTTTGAGTGTGTGATTATTGCTTGTTATAAACAACATACAAATGTATGAACATTATCAACAATGCAATCTAATTTTAATCCTTATCTTTAGTGCAATTGAACTATACAATTTTATTTTAGTTTGAACACATAAAAAATATAAATAAATGATGTTGTGATCAATTTTAACAAGTGTGATGACGATAATCTACATTCTTAAACTTGTTGCTACACTTTGAAACCAACTTGTAACAAGTATATCTTTAGACCCCTAAGGTTCAAAATGAGAAATAATGAACCAAAAAACCATATCAAACATGCCAAATAAACTACAATCCATATTACATATGTTTATGTGGTGCCATTTTAATGGCATGCTATTCATAGCAAGTTATGTTTGATCACCAATATGGATGTTGTGAAATTTAAATTGAATCATTAAATGTTTCAATTTCAAATTTTTGGTTGAGTTAAGAACATTTAAAGTTGAGTAGGTGTTCCATCAAACAACAATATTATCATAAAGGGCCCTTTGATTTTCATGATTTACAAACTCTTTAACACGCAATTTTTTTATAGTAACAAAAGACTATTAAACACGTTTTTAAAACATTCAAAATATAAGAAACCAATAATTTAATGTTTAAAATAAAAATAAAAATATAAGGTTTGTTTAAAGTTCACGAATATTTTGTGACATGTAAATGTGATGAAATTTATATATGTTTAAAACTAATTTATAATACAAGAAACTAAATATTTAAATAGTTAACATGTTTGGTATGATTTGCAATTATGACCATGTTTCAAAATGAAATGTATAATCTAGGAAAATTTTGAACATATTTACTCAAAAATGAATATTTTGGGACAAATATGAATATTTTCAATAACAGGTTGCAAAAGGTTTCATTCAAAATTTCTTTTTGTGAAAATTAATTTTTTTGTAAAAGGACCTCAAATAGACAATAATCCTTAGTTTAAAGTAAACACATCGGTTCATTGTTTTTCATTTGAACCCATAATAACAAAAAACTTTATACATCAATAAACAATTTTTCATAGGCTTTTAATCTTTTAGTAGCTATTTGCACAATACCTAATTAGCTAGAAACAACATTACATGTACATGTGCACAATAAGTGAAGAAGAAATTGGAATCGTTTTGTACTTCCATCATCAAATTGATGTACTTCATGTTGTTCACAGGTTGGTTCACATCCAAATCATTTTGTTAAGACTACACCAACAAATCCAACGATATTTTGCATTCAAATAATGTAACCTGCACATTGGCACAAGATACATGAATTACATGTTACAAGTAAATTAAGGCTGAGACTAATGTGACCATAACATTGGGGTTGTTTATTACAAGGTTTTATAAATTGTGTACTATAAGGTCAAATTGAATGTGGTTTGTTGAATCATCAAGTTTTGGAATGGAGAAAATGTCTTTTCATCTAAATCCTTTTGTTATTTCTAACTTTTTTGAATCTTTTGTCTATTTAAAATTGTTTTATAACTACATGCACATTTGAAAGGTGATGTCGGTGTTCAACTAATGTAGCATGGAGTGTTATGACTTTTTATTCTTTTCAATGTTTAGAATATTTCTCAAATTTTTTGATTTATCTAGGTGCAAATTATATGTTCCAAAGAACCAACAAGATTATTTTATAAAAGGACTATGAGTCCTTTATTAGTCCTTTTCATTTTTTCATACAAAGGAAAGTATGAGTGAATTTTTTTGCAACTTGTTATTCAAAATACGTATAGTTGAACCAATATATCATTTTTTTGTGTTGGTGATTCTTAGAATAAATATGAAATTTTCAAATGTGAGGATTTGGTTAGATTTTAAGTTTTGTTTTGAAACTTTATCATAATTCCAAATCATACCAAAATATGTTAATTAATTTAGATTTTTAAAAAAAATGATAAGCTACAAATTTATTTGATATGCCATGTACATTACACCCCATTTATAGTACTTTTGAGATTTTGAACCATATGTTTAAGTTTAAAAATTTTAAATTTGATAACTTTTAGATCATGAATGTTTTTTTGAATGTGAGAATATTTTTTTATCATTTAAAGTTTTTTATGATCAAAATTTCTTTATTAAAAGAATCCTTCACCTTAGTCATTTGCAAATTGATTTTTTTTATGCAACTATTGTTCAAGTTCAGAAGCCCTTTATTAAAACCAAAACCCAAAATTAAATTTAATGAATTTTTATTTTGAATTCCTCAACTCATATTAGTCATTTATCATAACTTCAATTTTTAAATTACTTTAAAATGTCAAAACAAGAACATATGCAAAAAAAGTTCATAGTTTTCACCATTATCTAACATGGTTTTTCATAACTTTGAACGTATTTGCACACAACTATATTATTCATGTTAGCCTTCAACACCCATAAAATCTTGTCATTTTTCAAGAGTAATTTCTCAATTAATAATAACATAATGAATAGTCATATTCTGCCAAACACATTGATGCATCAAAACAAACACTAGGTAACAAATAACAACTTTGACTACTAATTTCATAATACTAAACACATTTTGCAAACTTCATTTTAATAAGTAAACCAACCATGTCAAAGAACATATTTACTAAATGGACAACTTGCTTGGGAACACCTTGCAATGTATGAATACATGGGATTGACATAATTAGTGTAATCTATTAATGTTTCTAGCAAAAGTTGTGTGCATGTATCAATTTGTTCATCCATGAAGAGGCATGATTATAAAATATTTGATGAGGACAATTAAAAATTCGATGGATATGATGAGAGTTTTGGGAATGTTGTCCACTCATCATGGGCCTTATATCACAATGTAAATAATTGTACAATTGTGATAGATACAAACAAAACCTTTGCATTTGTTAAAATTAATTTGGTGGAAACAAATATGGGGACAAGCAAAGATCTCAAGGATTCTTGCATTTGTGATTGGAGCTATGGTGATGATTTGCTACAAAGTTCCACCACTTCTGGAAAATAAAATATTCATTGCAAACTTATTACATGTTAATTGAATTCAATGCATCTAATTCCATTTGGGCATTGACAACAACATTGAACTTGATTTTCAATTCAACATTTTTCCATTGAACTTAACAACATTGAGCTTAAAAAAAACATTGACCATGCTTTCAATTCAGCATTCTCCATTCCAATTGCAAACTTTATGTATCATTGAATTTGAAAACAAAAAATTGAATCATATTACCACACATTTGAACATTTAAGAATTTATCTAAAAACATAATTTCAACATTTCAATTTCATTTGAACATCACACTTGACAACATTTTAATTTGTTCATTCTATATGTGCTTGTTTATTCCCTAGGTATGTCACAAGTATCAATATTTGGCTAGATCCCAAAAGCTCATTACCTTGTAATGTAACTTCTACTTCATTGAGTTTTACATCCATCCTATTGTTTTAACTCATTTTTATTCCACCATGTGGATCTTCTTGTTATATTTGGAACATTAGCACATCAACATCCCTCCCATCCATTATCATGTTAAATACGAAGCAACAACATGTAACAACATCACAAAGGAAGAGGATATGAAGATTTCTTTTGAACATCAAATTTTTGAAAGTTTATTTTAGGATTACAATATTTTCCACCACATTCCTCCCTCTCAAAAGATGCTTGTTGTAAAATGCTTCCAAAAATGTGTGTTTAATGTTTGCACTTTGCTTACAAGGGATCATGAACAAAAGAAGAAATCAATAGCCTTTCACGACATTAAAATCCCTAATCCATGACTACATCCACGACTAGGTTGGTAATACTTTAAAACATCCATGACTATGTGATTGTATATTCAAATATATCATTTAAAAAAAATTATAGTTATAAAAGACAATGTTTTTTATGACCATAGTCATGAAGGACATCAAAAATATATTTTTCTACAATGTAAGTTTAGGTTAGGTAACTTATCAAAGCTCAAAGTATCCTAGACTAATTTTTTTGCATATATGTTAAAAACAGAAACCTTAGTTTACATAGAAACGAAAGTTAGCTTAATTAGTAATCTAGCCTAGGCTAGTTTAAACTTAACCTAGGCTAATTAATCTAAGAGTAGGTGGCAAGTGTGAGGACTTCAACCCCTCATGTTCACATTGAAGGAAAATGAGGCACCCGCAAGCTCCTTGATGGATTTGATTACGAGTCCAAAGGTGAACAACAAAAGGAGAAGGAGTCGGGGCTATGCGCTCTTTAGCTCATAACACTTCGAGGGGTAGAGAGGCGTGTTGGAACTCTGGGATGGGATTAAGGAGATTGACAAACACTTCAATCACTCACACTGACCTACATAAACCAAACAACATGTTGGTTAGTGCACATTAGAAGTACTTTGGTGCATGGACAAGCCATGGGTAAACACATATTCACAGGACTCATCATGGCCCAGACTTGAGGGAAGCCACCACCTTCCCCCCTTATAGTATACTCTGTGTTTGGCCATGAGACTAGCACCCAAATGTCATTTTGTCCCAGGACTCCAAAGTGGGAGTCTTGAAATTCCCATGGTTGGGACTCCCGCGACTTTAAGGGCCCATAACTTTGCATGCAAACATGTGATTGAGATGATGTCTAAAGCAAAGTTGTAGCCCTCGTCGAAAAATTTTCAATGGTATGTCGCATGACACTTGCACATAAGGAAATCTGAGCGAGTCTCGATTTTTAGTGGTCGAAAATCACAAAATGGGAATTCACTTGAAAGTGTGAAGGTTAATTCCTTCACACTTTCCTACATTCTTGGGAGTATGAGATGTGACTCCTGAACTTCCCTCTTGGCCCACACCCTTGCAAGCCCTTGCTTTGTTCGCAAGCCCAAGACTAAAGTTGCGACATAAAAAATCCTTAACCCACCTTTAACGATTGCACCACATGTTTTTAAATGATAAAACTAGACATCATATTATCATAAACAAATTAAAAAACCTACATAAATAACCTAGCCTAACGACTTGAATTATGTATTTAATGATCTACTTAGGTATCTACCTAATAACTTAATACGTACCTATTATCTAGGTAATTACTAATGACTTGATATTTACCTAATATCTATTTAGATAACAATAGGTATGTACCTACTTAGTAGGTTGTAGGTACCAAGCTAGTAGGTAGTAGTTATTACATACTTAGCCCAATATGTACTTAATAGTTACCTAGATAGTAAGTAATAGGTATCTACTTAGTAAACATTAACTACTTAATAGATATGTAAGTAGGTAGTAGGTATAGTACCTACGTATGCTTTCAACATAGGTTACTAATGTACATGTAGTCGCAAATGTAGTGATAAAAAAATGCTTGACCAACCTTTGACCATCAATTTAATATTAGAAGCTAAAAATTCCTTTGTTAAAACACCCATTGCATGTAAGGCCTCACTTTCAACCTCAAACCATAAACAAAGAAAAACACATAAAAGTTGTAGTACCAATACCAACTTTAATGGTGTAATTATAATTGATACAAATTGAAAGAAAAAAACAAACAACAAACATGCAAAAAAAAAAGCATGAGATAGAAAATGAAAGTGACATAAGTAAATGAGCATGATAAATAGGATGAACATGATAGAAACAAGGAGCACAATAGGAAAAAAAATCATGACAAAGATTTTGAATGTGGTTGAAAGCTTGAAAACAATAGAAAAAAAAAACGTGAAAAAAAAAATGAAAATATAAAAAAATTGAGAGTGATAGAGAAAATGAACATGGTAATAGATAAAACAAACATATAGAAAGCTTGAACATGACAAAAAAATGAATGATAGAATGCAACAACAATGTTATTTAAGTGATAAGTGGGTTCTTTTATCACAATGATCCATTACCATGCTAGTAGAGTGATAACTTGTCACAAACCTAACACCTATCATCATCGTATTGTCAAAACTTTATCGACGCACATGACCTTTAGGTCTGAATGTATCTTAAGAATGGTTAATTATGAAAAATATAAACTTGGAAATGTGACTATCTTGATGAAAATATTACAAAATTATTTAAAACAAGGTTCTAAAAATAGAATTTTAGCACTTTGAAAATACCTCTTACTTTCACATGTTATCCCAATGTTAAATGAGCTCCTTAGGATTGCCCAACATTTTGAACATTCAAAACTTTTCATTGATTATGAATGATAACAAAATGCAATGTGTTGCCATGTATCATATGGGACCGGTGTTCTTTCTTTCAATTTTGTGATGTAGCCAAGGTGGCAATCATACATTGGCCAATTTAGCCAATTTAGGCTATTAACAAAATATGAAAGGAAAAAATTCCAGCCACCTACTCGAACCATGCAAATTTCGAATTTTTCAAAATAAAAATAAAAATCATTGAATTTGTGACAGTAAAAAATTCCAAATCTTTTGCAACAGTACCGAACTTCACACAAAAAATGAAGGCTTTATCAGACATGTCACGACTAGGGGGGGGATTGTGAATGGGTTGGAAAACAAGGTGCAGATGGATCTCGAACAAAGAGCTCATGCACATAAGAATAAAGAACGAGTGGATATCTAGTTCTTGTCAAAGATTAAAGGGTCGTGGGTGACCTTTTTAGACTTTAAAAAGGGCTGCTTTATAAAGCTAAGGCACTATCCCTGAGCAATTGAAGTCCTCAATGTCTCTACTTTGTGCTTTCTTTTGTCCTTATGATGCTCCCTCAATGCTTTATGTACTTTGGATGTTTCTTGGTGCCCCTCTCTTTTGCATTCTTTTAAAAGATTTCAGTTTAGGGGTTTGTGCCTTTCTTTTTGAATCTTAACGTCCTAAGCACTAGTGATAAGATGTGCCTCCTCTTTCTCGCTATGCTCATATAGGGGTACCTTTCTGGGCTTTTCTTTTTATCAATCTTTTGAGCTGTTTGTGTTCTATCTTTGGTTCTCTTTTGCATTGCTTGGGGTTGGCTTGCAGGCTCTTTCTACCCTTTCATAAAAATCAACGATTGGGTTGATCACTTTATGTCTCTTTTCCAAATTTCATTTCTATTTCTTCTGTTTTGTTGTCTTTTCATGTAATAAGAGTTTGCCCCATTTACATCATTAGCAAAGGAAAATGTTAAATAGGCCAAAGGTCTTTAATTCCAGCAGTACTTTTGTACTGCTGCATTTCTTTTCACCCTATCTATCTACCCTTTGCCCATATAAGATGGAAGTGCAACAAAAATAATTGTGTTTGTAACCTGTTATGAATGTTTATAACAAGCCATGTTAAGTTTAAGTATACCAGTATACTGTAGTACTTTGGCCATTTCAACACATGTCTGTTGAATAATTAATTAATTTGGAAACATTCATTTCAACAAATAAAATATTCCCAAATATTCCGAATTTTCATTCACAATATTTTTTGATTTGGAAGAAATAATTCTTGAGAATTTCAACATTTCTGAAAATAATGTAATTAGTGTCGAACTGGCCAAGGTACTAAGGTAACATGCTACCTATATGCTACCCCTTATTATCCATAACATGGCATATTATGGGTACAAAATGTGTCTGGGCATCACCCAAATGTTTTGGGAAAATATTAATTAAGACAGGGCAGACCGGGTACAATATAATGTAGCAGTACTTTTGTAAGCAGGCCCTGAAGACCCTTGGCCCAATTTATATATTCCACTCACAACCCGTTTGAAAATTTATGCAGGTACCATTTTAGGGTTTTTCCTAGGTGGTACTGGGGTTTTTCTGTATTTTGTGATATTGAGATTTGGAAAAAAAATCCACAAAAATTAGCAAAATTAGTCAAATTTACACCAGGAAAAAAAAAATCTCAAATTTTGGTCTAAACAATTTTTATTTTTGTTTCAGAAGAACACACCAGGTGGGAGGTGGATTCCAATTTTGGCTTTGCCAAGTTTCATTTATGATGCGAATCAACTGTGGGAACACAGGCTACACTCTGTAACAAGCCCTGGTAGACGGCATACCATGAGATGGGAGCAGTATCTGGTCCTACTGGCCAGGACTCATTCCTAAGTGAAATGGACTGTGTCCAGAGTATCACTTGGAGTTTACTTTAAAAAACATATAAGCATTGGAAATTGATGAAACCCTGCCAAACTTTATAAAAAGAAAGCACCCAAAGAAAGGGAGAGAAAAAGAAGTAAGGGGAAAGGATTTCACAGAACCAGTGTGAAGGAATTCCAGGATTAATGGGATGACTGAATGTAAATTACAAGAAAAAGAAACAAGTAAAAAAGTAGCCAGAGATAGATGTCAAAAAAGGTCAATTAGCAAAGTCTAGAAAGAAACAACTCACCCACTGCAAAGTCTTCATTTAAAAGGCAGGGCCAACAAATTACACAACTTACTCAGTAGGGATAAAGAACAGAAGCAGCAAAGAAATTATTTCTCATTTAAAAAAAAGGGCAAACTGTCAACCTTTATTCCAGAGAAAGTGCATAGTTCTGCCTAATGGGTAGGGACCAACAAATGGCCTTTGCACCATAGTCACTGCCTGTACTCAGCTGGGTTAAGACCTTGAACTGGAAAGAAGTTTTTATCCCTTTTCCAATGAAAGTGAAAACCTTTATTCCAAAGAAAGTTTCAATCATTTTTTCAGGTAATGTGGAGTGCAGGTGTTTGCACATTACAGTTCCATATTACATAACATCCATTTAGAGTAATATTCCTGAATGTAATTTGCCAGTCTGCTTCTGGACAGCAGCAGCTCAGGCAGACCTGTTGGTTATCCTAGAGAAGCCACAGCCACAACCACAACCAATGTATATTACAGGATATAATCTGCTTGGGTTAGCCATTCATGTTCCCCAACCATTGGGTGTTTGCAAAGCAAGCAAGAAAATAGCCAACTGAAATATGGAATATGATAATAACCTCCGAATGGCCGTAATAGCTAGCCAAAGCAGATTACATATTTGAACACAGAGATATCAGCACTCTTTATATTGGGGAAGGTCCTACTATGAGGGCATTACACAATTGGACCTGAGGGTGAAGCCCAAGGTT
>Ga0209208_10001356_pt1 | contig 34245 bp, 18 predicted proteins | sample S1TSphfallax_3_FD_187694 | JGI IMG/M metagenome (GOLD analysis project Ga0209208, IMG submission 187694) | Host-associated microbial communities from peat moss isolated from Minnesota, USA - S1T2_Fd - Sphagnum fallax MG (SPAdes) (version 2) | ecosystem: Host-associated > Plants > Peat moss >...
CCCAAGGGTTGCAAATTGGCTTCCATGGTATCCTTTTTCAGCCTTGGGGCCAAATACAAGGCCATAAAGTTCAGCATTTATTAGTAGCTTGGGGCAGATTGAGAACATTTTTAAAATATTTCAGCCTTGACTCCTACTGTAAAGCCCTTGGGGGCCAAGTTCAACTTTTTGGACCAATAGGAATGCTTGATTTGGGTTGAACATTGGCCCTGACTCCCAGTGTAAAGGAGGCCTTACTCTTCAAGAGTTTCTTAAGAGTGGGAGAGATCTTACACTACTTATAAGCATAAGATCAGTCCTACTTATGAAGAAGAGCAGATGTAATAAAACCCTCCTCTTGTATGTCTAGTGATCTACATATGTTTAGGTTCATAATAACCTTTGCCTCATGCTTTGAAATGGGTTGGGTGAATTTCCAAAATAAGGGGCCATATTCCCTCATCCTAAGGCCCTTACTGAGTGAAATGCCTCCAACCTGGGGCTTTACAATGCATGAGAATTTCATCATTTTTGGAAAATGTTTTTCTTGTTTGTTTGTTGGGAATACCTCTCCAACTTTGTTGTCTATTATTGTTTATTCCTTTGGTTCTTCAAGCATAAAATCTCCCAGGATGCATCAACAATTTGAAAATAGAGCTAGCACATCCTCCAAAAAAGTCTATTGGTTTGAGTTTTCAACAAGCAACCATTGGTCCTACCAGGGGCTCCCATGCTGATGATTGTGAGTCATTGTTTTTCTTACTGAATTTTGCAATGTAGCCAAAATGATAGTCATCCATAAGAAGATTTAGCCAAATTTGGCTATAAGCAAGATATGAAAGCTTATTAAAAATGTATCCTTCTATACTTTTGGCTAAGTATTGGAACTGAACATTGAAAACTGGAGGTTTCAACTTTTTTCCCCCCCCCAAAAAAAAAGGCAATTGAAAAACCCAAAAATTGATTCATTTTATATTCTTGATTTCTCTTTTTGTCGAAATTTTGCAAGTGAAAGAGGGCGGTTGATAAAGCACCAATTGAAGAGCTTGCTGCTTAGATTTACAAGACTGTGAAAGTGAGTCATCCTCGTACAGTGTGGTGCATTGATGTTGTTTAAAGAGTCACATCTCTGGCTTTCCTTTGTGAAGGTTGGATTTCCATAATTGCAATGGATCCTTACCATTACATGATCACACTGAGAATATAAGTAGTTAAAAATATGGTTACTTAAGACTCTTCCATATATACATATGTTCCATTTGAGCATGCTGCCCCCTTCTGATTTATAATGTTCTGCAATACCTGATCATTTCACATTGCAGAATGAGAACTTGGGTCAAATTTGGAGCTTCTTATGTAACCCTCTCTACTCCAATACTATGTACTGTGGTGAATCAACTAAAAGCCCCAAAGTTTGTTGGGTGGGTTGCTTCTAGACACTATGATTACATTGTACTTTGAGCATCCCCATAGGTGCTCAATTTGTGGCCCCTGCACTGGAAATCTTGAATGAGGTGTAGTAGTCTTGTCCAATGAGTGATTCACTGAATGTGTACAATGACCCTGGAGAAGTGCATATCTTCCAGGGCCCTGGATAAGCCTTTACTGGATGAGCCTTTAGAGTCTAATACATAGAGTTTAATGTATTTATTGAGTGCTCCCTATTTTTTATTGGCTACATAGTTTGATTGGCCCAGACAATTCGCTATTAGTACCTCTAGTCTCTGCACCTATTTGCAGTCCCAATTTTAGTTTTATGGGTGGAATTGGAAAAAAGTAAATAACTAAAACTTAGATGTGAGAAAAATATTGGTGATCACATACTGAGCACCAATGGAGATGCTCTTAGACCAGCTCCACCCATAGCTAAAGGACATAGGCTAGACCCTAACACCATGACTTCCCAACAAAAAAATAATTAGGAAAGATATGAAAATTATTTATTATTTATTTTGAAAGTTCTCCAGCTTGAGGTAAGACTCATTATTACAATTATACATAAGGGAATTTTAGTCATTCACTATTATTGAATTTTTCATGATATGAAACAACACTTGTTAAACTTATGTTACTTATAAAGACAAGCAATTTATACAAGTCCCATTAATATTTAGCAAAAAAATTAAAACCACATAAACCATGAGTAGACAATTCAAAACATATTGAAACATCATGTGAGGGAGTTGAACCCTGGTCTTGAAGGACACTAATATGATGGTAATGCATGACCATGACCCACTAATGCTAGTGATAAAAATATAATAAGATGTCACTAGGCAAAGAAAATTTTACCAAAGGCCAAATTGGTCAACATCATGGAAATAAGGGGTGTTGTGTAAAGGCAAAATCCTTGTGTGAATTCAACTCGTGCCTACCACCTATAACCTCACTCACACAATCACAACATATAGAAATCTAGTCATACTAAATGTCAAATGTGAAACTTACGTCTCATAATTGACATTGCAAAATCAATTCATAATTAAATGGAAATTCAAAATGCACAAATCAGCATTACTTCAACAACAATGCATTTACATGGTAAACCAAAACATGCCCAACCTTTGGAATTGTTAAGACCACTTTGTAATATTTTTAAGTTTTAAAGTAAATAAATAAATAAGAATAAAAAGTGAAATTCTCATTTGCAATGTAGAAGGACAAATATTCACCTTTGAAATTAGTGAAATCAATAAGACAAATAGTCTATTATTTCACTTGTAATAAACAAAACCCTTTGAGCACAAGTATTTTCCTTGCAAACCTTTCAAACTTCAAAGTAAATACAACTTTGAAACAAATAATCAAATAATACACTTGAAAAAAAAAACTTCAAAAATAGAAAGAACTCTAAAACTCTTAGAATTAAAAAAGTAAAAAATATTTTTTCTATTATTCCTATGCCGAGTTTCTACATATAAACTTTCATTAAGAGATTAAAAATAGTGGCATGCCAAAATTTAAGGAAATCCCAAGAAAATTTCTACGATTAAAGGAATTTTAAAAAAGTAATCTTATTTATATTTTGGAAGCCTAAACCAAATGGAGGTAACTAACTAATATTTTGGTACTAAAAATACCTTACATTATTTTTTTATAAAACAATTATGGTAAGGATTTTTAATACACAAATTTGATACCATTTCGAATATACAATTCTAGTCCCGTTTCCAATAACCAATTCTAATGCATATTTTGGGTAAAAAATTATGCAATATCTTAAAATCCAAAAGTCTATTGAAATTTTTAACCTGAAAATTAAAAAAATCAAGGTTTGTAGGTCTATAAAATTGACATGGAATGCACCACAAAATAACCACATGCATGATGATGGTGTTTCATGAAATTAATTGCTCATTTTTATAATAGTGAACTAATGTTAAGCATATATTTAACCTAATGTTTAATTTTAGGGATCTTTTTTTCTAACCCTCTTTAATTAAATGCCAAGAGGTTGCCACCATGGATCCTTCTTACAAATTGCTTAATGTTTGTTGTCTCCAATTGCCATCATGGTTGAAAACTTCAACCTTCAAGTAATAATTCAACAATCACAAGAAACTCCACCAAAAAAAAACCACCATGATATCTAAAAGCCTACTTACTTCACCTATCCACAACTGCCATCCCCTTTGTTTTATTTCAACCAACAGAATTGAGTACAAAGTTTATTTCCATTTTTGTTTACATTTTTCACATTTTCTCCCAAGCATGTTATCCTCAAAAACTCAAGAAACCTTAAACTAATTATTTCTTTAACAAGCTTACAATTCAAAGCTTCAGAACACCTCCCAAATTTTTGGGATTTTCTATAAGTTAATTCTTCGCTCAACTTTACAACTTCAACTTTCAAAAATTAAGGGCTAATGTTTTCAACCCTTCAAAATACATCTTCAAAATATTCTCCTAAATGTACATGTTCCAAGCTTCTTCAACACAAAAAATACCCTTTTGAAAGGTTCATGAACACACTAACTCTTCAAAATGCCATTGACAACCAACCTTCCCCTCTCTTCTTGCTTGTTCCATGCTCCTTTTTTCCACTTCAAAAATGCCTTCGTTGTAATTCCATGCCACCCCAAGTGTTCAACCATTGGTATCCATAACTAGCTGCACCAAACTTTTAAAAGTGAAATATGAAGTACATTCCTTTTTGCATTCATGCTTTACAAATGAAATTATTAAAAACCTTAAAAGCATGAAACACCTCAATCAACCCTACCCCCTCTATTATAGATTCTTAATGAAACTTCCTTTTCACCCCCAATAAAGGAGAATTTAACACTTGGTAGCCCCTAGGTCCCTATTTTATTGATTGTCAAGGACAAGGTAGTTAATTTAACTATACATTCAATGAGATATAGGCACATAATAATGTGATGATTGAAAGTTTTTTCTAAAGTTTAGATAGTGGGATTCAAATGATCCATGGACTAGTTCATAACCCACTAAGCATTAGACTTTTTTTATCTTGGAAAAATAATTGTATGTTCAAAATCTTCATCAAACATTGATGGGATCCATGTTTGAGTTTATCCAAGCTTCCTAGGTTGATAATAGAACTATAATACTTTATACATTGACAAATGAATAAGGAAGGTCTTTTCTTGCATAAGAATTTCAACAAATATTATAGGTAAACCACACCTAAAGCATCCATTGATTTTGTGCACCTAAGCATCCATTGATCTTGATCATTTCTTAAGATCATATTTAAATTTGGTGATAGCCTCGAATCATTGGATCTAAATACATCATTGATAATGTATTTGAACAAAATTCAAATCACTATCACATATTACTAGGAATTCAAGGACAATTCAACAAGGCATGATCATTATGGAAATGCTAAAAATTCATAAAATCAAGTTTTTCATACATATGTTTAAATTAGTTATTGACTCATCCACCACCATGTTTTATGTTCCATTCAAGATGTTTTATTTTCCATTCAAGATGTTTTATTATCCATTGAACACATAATTCATGTAAGAAATATAGGGTTAATGTATGAAGACCTTAAAACATAGATTAACTTGGAACAACTTTACAAAATCGTTAATAAAGCACTACCAAGATTGGGAAAACTCAATTAGTTAATTTAACACTTCAAGCATTGGCATCACACAAGACAATCCCAACCTTACACCTCCAAGTTATAAATAGGCATAAGGTTATGGGCAACTTGTGTGATTATGGCAAGCCATGGCATTTCAATGCATCTTCAAAACCAAAATTCAATGATATTGAAGCAACATTATCATAGCTTGGAATAACATTGAAATCCACATTATGTTTATGTTCCTAAAAACAAACCAATTTGAAAAAAAAACATTTTACAACATAATACCATATTAAACTTGATCAAAGTTATAATGTCCCTCACTTTAATGCTATATATACAAATGTTCATTCTTGGCATGAACAATTTTTTTGTTAATGTAGGGTTCCCAATTTTACAAACTGTATTGGGATTGTAATTACTTCCCTCCTCCCACCAATGTTTTTCCAAATTAATTTATCCAACTTAGAAGCCATCAACTTCCAAGCTCATGGTTCACACACAAATCATGAATTTTGATTGACCTTGACCCATGGCAAGAAATCTCATTCATGAACATGGCACAATGCACATTGCACATGTGCCAAAAGATGTTGGAACACAAAAATTAAGTTTAAAAGTCAAACCATAAATAGTGCATGTTATGGTGGTGCAAAATGAAGGCTAAAAGAGGTGGAAATGGTCAAAAGCCTTCCTTTGAAAGTGACAATAGTTTGCAACAAGGAATTTGAAAATGGACAAGAATTTGATGAGGGAGGAAAAAACACCTAGGGCATTGAGAAACCCAAGGGAAAGGATTTGGCTACTAATGAGCTAACAAGTTTGCCATATGTGGTGAGTTTGGCACTTTTGCACAACTTTTTGGTGAAGAAAATAAACAATGCCTTCAAATGAAAAATAGGTGGTTGGTAGGTATGTAAATAGGTTAAGCCACCTTACCTACCTACCTACCTACCTATATTATGTAGTAGCCTATTCTGCCTACCTAGAACACTACCTAAATATAATGACATGAACCTACAAATTATGGATCACCAACTTATCTACCTAACTACTTACTTATTATTAACCCTAGCCTATTTGTATACCCTTAAATATACCTTTATTGTATTCCTAATATATTAATTTAATAGTACTTTAATACACCCGTAAATACATTACTAATGTATTATAATATACCTTAGTATACCTCAAGGGATAGGTATGCATCATAGTGGTTACCAAATATTGGTTATTATTGCAACTAATGGAACATGCAAGAGTATTTTTGTGTAAAATCAATCATTAAAAAATCCTATTAGAAGGATGAAGAAGCCATTGGTCACAATGCAATTGTAAGAAAGACGAAAAATTTGTCAAAGTTTTTTTTTTTAAAATTCAAAAATAATTAGAAATAGTTGCATGTAATTGAAAATTAATTGGTTACAAAAGAAAATATTTCTTCTACTAGACATGATAAACTTTTCCCCCATTATTCCTAGCCCTTGCATGTGGGTATGTAGTTGCAAGGTAGGGTGGCTCAATTTTTGCATCGCAATCCAATTTTTTACACAATGGTGTGCATTTACATGCTATTAACATGGCATAAAAAAATAAAATTTCAAATTTCTGGCTAGATTTAGATTTTCAACTTGAAGAAGAAGACATCGATAAAAAAATTTGCAACGTATATACACCAAATATATAATAATGGACTTTTTGAAGTTGAAAAAATATTGACTAGTTTGTTGTTTGTGCCTTTATATACATGCATTTTTGTGTATGAATTTTATGTGGGATATATTATAGGGATTCAATATTATTATTATTATATATATATATATAAACATATGTGTAAAAAAAATTACTAGAAAAAAAATTAACCAAAAAAAATTAAGGACTTTTGAATGGCTTAAAATGAACCATATTTTCATAAGTCCATATCATAATCATTTTTGGGTGGATTTCAAATTATATTTTTCTAACATGTATATTAAAGATTTTCTTAGAATGTTATATTTTTATATAGGCTTTTTAATTCATTAACCACAATGTAATTCCCAACTAAACTAATGAAATAGATTGCCATTTTAACACTATCGTATGGACTTTTAGGGAGTGGAGCATCCACAAAAAATGAGCCACCTTAAAGTATATACACTCATGTGAACAATATGATCACATGCATGAGCTCATAGATCACACCTCTTCAATGTATTTTGGCACATTTGTTAAATGAATTCACATAACCTTATACATAGAAACACAAATTAAAGGGTGAGTTATGGAAAGTGTTTACACCTATAAATGGACCTTCATGAAGTAAGGTTGTCAACAATTTCTATCATCCTCAGATTTGTCATTTAATTACACAATTCTTTTCCATTTGGTAAAATGATGACATGTTTTACATGTAGGACATGGTCGGGCCATTTCCAAAACAAAGGGCTTCAATGAGGCGTAGCCTTGAATCTAGTCCCACATTTAAAAAATGGGCCCATGAGTGGGCTTTACATAAAGCTTGATTTGAATCATAAATTAAACATTTTATGACCACGAGGTGATGATGGAGGCATAGATTTCAAGGTGACCCACCTTTTTAGTGTGGAGACACTTTACACCTAACTAGAGGAGGCATTATTCATTGAAATAATGTGCCCCCCAAGTGAAAACTTTAGAAAAAAAAAGGATAGCTTATAAGGATATCAACTTATATGTGACATTTGAAGCCATTTTAATGCTCTATCATGTTTTATTGAGTTTTTTTTTTAATGTGGTAGTTAAAATCAAGAAAGCAATGCATTTGTGAATTCTCATGTCATGGATTTTTTTAAAAGCTATCATCAATAACATGACTAGGTGTAGTTAATGACACCATTTTCACAAGGTGTTTTGTGTGTTATGTGGGACTAAGAATACAAATGACTTGCAAAATAAATTGAAATGGTAATGTTGAATGGACTTTGTTGTGTGGATTTGGATGGGTTAGACCCCAAAGTGGATTGGAGGTACAAGGTAATTTGAAGACAAATAAATATGGTGACATTCAAAGGTTGTCTAATGATTATAAATTTCCATGAAGTAGAAAAAAAAAATGTCAATGTAAATGGCATTCTTTAATGTAGTAAGAAAAAGAGCTACATGTTGAATTGAGTTGGGGTGGTTTCAATTGAATTTTAAGGAAATTCTAGTTATGAAATTTAAACCAAATTTAATAAAATAATGTGTAAAATTTGAGGTCAAAGATGGATTATAAGCTCCAAGGAAAACAATGACAATTGACAACTAGAACTACCATACAACTTGGAGTCCAATATATATGTAATTGAAATGGAGTCTACACATTGTAAATTATAAGAATCACATTTCATTTTCAAATGCTAGCAAAAATCCACATGAACATTGCAAACATCTTCATCCAAAGACTACACATGAAAAAAAATTGCATTGAGAGAGAAAGAAAGAGAAAACAAGTCCAAGATGCAAAAGGTAACAATACCAACCACTTCAAATTGGAAAGTGACAAAATGATTCAAATATTGTGTGAGAATCCCAATTTTCAACATGAGTTGATATTTTCAAGAGGCAACAAATGGGATGACTAATCATTTATGCATAAAAACTATATGGTGACCATGTCATAACAATTGTCTCTGGCTTGAGTCTAGTCTCATAACCCTCAATACAACTTAGCTAATGAGAGTCCAAAAACATGATGGCAATTGATATAAGTTGAATATTTGACCTATTGGGTCGAAATGAAAATTAAAAGTTAACACAATTTGACAAAATCATTGAGAAAAAATAGTTGGAAAATTTACAAATGCATGGACAAGAAAAATATATATATATCCAAAGATGTAAAGTGAATGATAAACAACTAGTCATTACATGTTGAAATATCAAGAAAAATCATTTTATTTTTATACTTGTGGTCACCCCTATGAAGAGCTTCAATAATATATAACAAAAGGCCTATGATGCAAATCACAAATTCATATTTTTGGATGGTCAATTAAAGAAGAAATGTTATATATAATTTTTTTGGTGATACCTTGTTACCTACTACAACAATAACAATAGTCTTATGACCCAACAATCCTTGCCACCTCCAATAATTGCAACAAATTATTGCCTTATTAGCAAATTCATGGAACTTAGCAATAAATAAAATATTTATTGAACTTGATCACTATTAACTTGAAACTTGATATCAAAATATATTTATTCATTATACATAATGATGAAATGACATTTGTGACCAAAAGACCACATTTGTGATTTCATAAAACCACATTAAATCATAAATGTTACATATTTGACTTTTTTATGGGTGATTATGGATCAAAAACTTGGTTAAAGAGTAAACAAATGATTTTTAAAGAGATGAAAAAGATAAAGGTTTAGTTAAAATGGAAATTGGTTGTTAGAAGAAGGGGAAAATTTTGACAAAAACAATTTGTTTTTTAATAAGTTGTTGAACAAAATGAAAATTTAGATGGTGAATTATTTGATTTTGGAATTGATGGAAGTATAATGGCACGTTAATTGTCGCAAAATATGGTTGTTGGACAAGAACAAATAAAAATAATTACAAAAAGAAGATTTTGTAGCCAAAAAGTGGATTTGCCAAATTCCACAAAAACTATATATTGTAAAATATTAGAGAAAAAAAAATAGTGACAAAACAATAGATGTTTATTGAACAATAATATGGTGCAAAACAATAAAACCCATGTAGATATTAATAATATTTAATTACCTTAAGGATATTTACAAAATAATGGAAAGTGAAATCATGTTGAGTTACTAACGAGCGAACCATGTCTATATATTTAAAGCCTAGTTATCATGAGCTTCCATGCAATATTATTTAAACTAACCAAAAGAATAAAATGTGAACATGATCTGGACAACATTTTCCCTCTAACTTGAATCTACTTTAACTATTGCATCTATATTTATATTCCTATGAAAAATATTAAGTAATTTTTTTATATGATTGTTCAATATTGCATTGGATTTGTTCCTACTCAATGACAAGAATAAGAAATCAATGAAGAGGAATAAGACCTAAAGATTACTAAAGCAACAAATTGATGCTTCAATTATTTGTAACTCAAGTGATGCCTAACTTTGCTTCACATGAAAATTAGTTTATTTAGTGCCTATGGGCACAAAAGTAACCTCCAAATCCCTAGCTTGCACACACTATGTGATATGATAACAATGAATTTTGATATGATTCATTCTAGCTTGAAATAGTAGATTTACCACCAACTTGTTCATGCTTTGATTGTTGCATGTTGTGATTGTTGGTTTATTGTATAAGAGATGTGATTTAAAAACTAAGGTTCGAAACCAAATTACTTATTTGGTTCTATCTATCAAAGAACAATATTATGCTTGAAGCTAGATACATGACAACACATTATGGATTTTTTGACCGGTCAAAGAAACAACTATTGTCCTTTTTAAGTACAATTATAACTACTTGATCACAAAAATCACTATGTAATTACAAAGGCCATTGAGATGTCATGTGATATCATGGTTTTGTGACTACAATTAGTATGATGACTAGTGGGCTTTTTTGGATATATATATATTTGAAATTGTAATAATATGTTTTAAATAAATTAAAATTAGTTAATAAAAAATGCCCTAACTTTTGCAACTAGAATAACAACTTCTAATCTCACAACATGATGATGTGGCATTCCATGTGGTAATAAATATTTGACTATTAGTAAACATGATGATTCATACACTACTTTGGATAAATGAGGCATTTATTAGTCGGTCAATATGTTAGAGATGACATCCAATCCTTCAATGTAGCTTTTTGCATCAAAATGCAAGTCCAAAAACTATACCCTCACTACAACAAATCATGTCCTTTGAACCGTACATAAAAATGACTATTGTTTTTTTAAACTACATTATAACTATTTATTCATAACTTGATCATTAAGCAGTGACAAAAAAACATCAACATGCATCATGATTTTGCAATTGTAGTCAATATGACAACTTGTTGTTTTTTTGGTAAATTATCATATTATTCTTCAATTTTTGTTCATTAGTTAGTTAGGTGCAAGAACCATCCACCTTTGCAATTAATAATGACTCAATCTCCCATGATGATGACATGGTATGTTATATGCCAACAAAATGATGTGACTATTCATCAACATCATGATTAATGTCATTTATTAGCCAATTAAAAACATTGTTTTCCTTTGTGATTGATAACGATTCAATCTTCCATGTGATGATGAAATGGCATGCCATTTGGCAACAAGGTGTCACAAATTTTCATGGCAATCCATGATTTTTTGTGACACCATAAGTTTTGTGTGTTTTGAATTTATGGCACCAATATTTGCCATGGCATGAAGTTTTTAATGCCATGAATTCACATTTATGTGTATATGTATTAAACAAGTTTTTTAAACTTATAATTATGACTACAATATTAATAGTTGTTTTGAAAAATGTGACACATAACTCCTTGATTGTTTAACTATTTAACACACTAATTTAGGTTAACATACCTATTAAATTAACTACGTATGTAAGCTATTTAGTAAAAACCTACTTAATATAGGCTACCTTGTAAGCTACTTAATTAGGCATAAAAAATTTATTACATTTAGTATGCTTAAATATATTTATAATAAGTTACTTTACTAATAGCTTAACCTAGGTAGGCTCACCAAGGTTCCTAGCTTTAATTGTTTTGCCAAGTCAACCTAAGTAGCCTCATTACAAAATATTTTGTCAAGTTTAGAACCACCTCAAGTTTATGTGACTAGATGCAACTATGATATTAATTATTATATACTAGGGTTACTTAGTAAATAACCTTTAAATATTCAAATAGGTTGTACTTTCCTACTAGATTACTTAAGTATATACCCAATGGATATCTAAGTAGGTGCCTAATATATGTAATATGATTATAAGCTCCTAGGAGATAGGTTAAGTACAATTGTATATAGTAAGTAATAGTTATTTAGCCATGTTTAATTTCATTTATGTTAGTTTAGCCATATTTCATTTAAATATTTATGTTTAGTCTAATTTCTTTATTAATTTACCAATGTTTTGCTTAGGGGTAATTGTTTATAGCAAAAAATACTCTAAACAATCATGTTTAGCCATGTTTAGCATAATTCAATTTACATTTAACCAAAATTAGCCTAGCCTTAATTAGGTCTAGCCTAAATTAGCCTAGTAAAATTTAGGGCTCAGATTAACTTTGTTTAGTTTAGGTGTAATGTACAAATTAACCTAGTATAGTTTAGAGGTCTAACCTAGTTTAGTCTAGGTTTAGCCCAAAGCCAAAGTAATATTAGGAACTAGATTAGGTTAATTTATTTTTTAGCCTAGGAATGCCTAGGTTAACTCAGGCTAGGTTAGTAAGTAATATAGGTTGACAAATTAGTTCATTTTAAGTCAACCTAGGGAGGTCTAAATCTAGGTTAGGTTGTAGCTAAGTTGATTTAGGTCAATCTAAGGCATCCAAGGTTAATTCAAGCTTAAAACTTTTGAGTTTTATAACTTTGTATTAAATATAATTAGTATTAAAAAATGTGGTAGTGCAATAAATGAAGACTTGAACCCCAAAGTGAAAATGAGGGGTTCAAGTCTTCACTATTTAAACCAATGACATTTAAGCCATTTAGCTTAGGTTAGGTAGTTTAGTCTAGGTTTTTCGGGCTATGAGTTTGATGTTTGTTTTTAATCTACACCATATAGCCTAAGTTTCGTAGCATAGGTAGCTACCCTAGCTAGGTTAAATTAGGCTAGGTTGATTTTTGGTTTTGTTAGCTACATGGGCTAAGTTAAGTTGACTTTTGGTCATGTGCAATGATTCATAACATGTGTTTTTTAATACATGTCATCCATCCATCAAAACATGTTTTGTAACACTTGGTTGAATAAAACGACTAAGTTGATATGACATGCACTTTACATGTCAGACCAAAATTAATGATGACATGGAATTTCATTATTTAAAAATCTTAGTCATTTTAATGACTAGGCTTTGCAATTGAACATCCCTTGTGATTAAATGGGTGAATCAACATGGGTTTAGCAATTCACTAGTCACTTGTTGCATATGTCCTTCAATTCCTAATTAGTATGTAGTTGTAAAAGCTAGTTGCAAAACCCAATATGTGTTGTGATAATATGATGGTGGGATACAATTTACTAAACTAAATAATCAATGAAACTCCAGGTTCGACAAGTATTCCAATGGAAGATTTTTTATTGTTTAAGCCACAAGCTAATCAACATTTATGTGGATAGCCAAAACCATATCATTGTTTGTGGGTGTAGGATTATATATTCCAACCTTCATTTGATGTGCCTTAAGGGCTACCAAGTGGTTTTGAAATGGGTCTATCGTGGATTTGTCAAAAGCTTGTTCATAACATTCACAACAAAATTGTTGAACTAAATGTGGGTAGGAAAATGAAGCTTGAGGTACCATTTTTTGATTAAAAAATTGGGTCAAATGTAATTTAATGTCAACTTCATCCATTAGTTCAATGCCCTTCACCAAGGGAATCTAAGATGGATAGTAGTCGTTCAAGTCAAATGGGTCTAAAATGTTAATACATTATATGTGCATTGAGACAAAATTCCTTCTACCACCTAAAAAAATTGAATAATGTTATGCAAGTAGAAAACCAAATCTAGACATCTCAAACTTATGAATGTTTTTTAATTTTGTAATTGTTGATGTAATGAATATAACATTTAATTTCCAACCTCAACATTCAAAATATATGGTATCACAAACGATATACCTCATATTAACTATGAATGTTTATCAAAACATTTTTAATACCATACCCCAAAAAATAACTAAAAAATTGTAATACTTATTATTTTTATTTTTATTTCCCAACTTTCATCCAAAATGATTTTGACAACCCTTCAAAAAAACAAGGGCCAAGTTTCTAATATCTAAAATTTCTTGCAATTAAAAAAAATTCAAGTAAAGTTTTTAACACTATGAAAAATTTGTCTCCTCAAAAATTGCATTACCTTGCAACTATGCATCTTATATGCAATTGTGTTGCAACTTATGTGTGCCTATGCAACCTATGTGCAACTTTGTTGCATCTTTTCCATTAAAATACGATGATTTTTTAATTAAAAATGCCATGTCAAAATTTCATAAAGTCTTATTATAATCACATATTAGATGTATGAGGTATACACCTATGATAAGAATATGTGTCACATGTACAATTATATAATCAATGTATTTTGACCTTTTTTCAAGTTGCACATTAGTTGTTAGGTGTAACTACCTTGCAAATGTATTTGTTTGATGTAATTACCTCACAACTGAAGTACGGACTTAGGAGGTGTGATCCTACCACCATGACACATTAAGTGCCATGTTGTTTTAAAATGATCACAAGCATCATTGATGACCTTTTTGAGTTGTTATGAACAGATTATCATTTTGAACAACTATGGTGCAACTAAATTACAACTTTGAATTTCAAATTTGAAAAATTTGAGTTTGGGTAGGTTATACAAAAGCAAACAACACATGGAAGTAAATTAATAAATCTCTTCCTTACATCAACAACCCTTATGGGTTGTTGTGAACATGTGATCATTATGAACAACTATTATGCAACTAAATTGTAATTTGAAATTTGAGAAGTTAAAGTTTGAGCGGGATATAAAAAAGTAAGTGACACATGGTAGTAAGTCAAAAGATTTATCTCTTCCATCAATAGCCCGTATGGCTCATTGTGAATAAATTATCATTGTGAGAAACTATTATGCATTACATTGCAACTTGAAATCTGAAATTTGAAATATGAAAAATAAAAGTTTGGGTAGGATATGCAAAAACAAATAACATGTGACAATAAGTTGATAAAACTCTCCCTTTACATGAACAACCCTCCTGTGCTTATGGCTATTATTAAGAAATTCAAGATGAACTATTAAGGAGAAAGTCGTTATTTCTTCAAACATTTTGTTTACTTTTAGTCTTGATTTTTTGATGATACAATTGATGTTACATTGTTTTGTTTAACTTTGTTTTCTTTGTTTTCAAGTTAAAACTAAAGATGAAAAACAATGTTGCAAGTTTTATTGTTCATTAGAAAACATGAAAGCAACTTGAAGGTCCATAAATGTTGTTTTGTTTGATTATACATTGAAACAAAATGGTGTGAATACATCCATTTTGTTTGAACACACTTGCTTTGAAAACTATTTGGTAAAATGATCTAGTTTTTTAGGGAAATAATATGTGATTCGATAGCATTTTGTTAGGTTATTGATTATTATATGCCACTAAACATTTTGTTGTTGTTTGTTGTGTATTAAACCAAATCAAAACATGAATGATAAAATAACTTGGTGTAGCAAAGTATTAAATGTGATGACATTTGACCTCCATATTATGATTATTTCATGCATCTCTGATCTTGTTTTGCATTCACCATTGTGTAAGAATATACATTGTAATTTTATTTTTGTTTCAAGTCATAATTTGATGTGTTATGTTGTATTTTATTTACATTGCTTGTTAGTTCAAAGTTAGTAGCATTGTAGTTGTAGAATAGTTATGTTTAAGTTGACAATATGGACATTCAGATTTATTTTGTTAATTGCAAAACTGTTTTCATGTTGGATTTCACATGTGATGTCAAATCCTAGTATGGAAATTTTCAAAGTGGACAAGGTGGTCGAGGGAAAATGTGGCAAGATATCAAATTACATGGTGAAACTTGACCTCAATGCTTTAAATGTTTAATGCTTTCTGTTTTGAAAACCATCATTGTGTGTAGATTGGAATTTAGATTGTACATAATTACCAATAATATCATTTGGGAATTACACTTTCATGATATGTTAACTATGGAAATTCATATATGTTGTAATTTTTAATGGAATTAGTTGCATTTTAGTTGCGAAATTTTTTTAGTTGAAGTGACAGTATGGACATCTAATATTATCTATGTGTCATTAACATCATTTCACATGTGAAATTGAATATTAAATTATTGCAATTCCAAAAGTAGATAAGATGGAATGAAAAAATTATGGGTTGTTCCATGGCAACAAAATAGGGGAAGGCATATCACAAAATGCAAATACAATTTCAAAGTTTTAGATGATAATATTTGATTATTGATCCTTTGTGTGGGAATAGGAGGACATTTGCTATAAGTAGTTAAGTAATATTATAGATTCATAGTCAAAATGTATTTCATTAGGAATGAACATCTTTCAAAATGTTCTTTAATGTATTTCCAACCTTGAATGTCATACAATTTCAAGTCAATTTCATGTTTTTTTTATCAATATCAATGGAATGTTATTTTACATCAAGCATAATACAATTTGGACAATTATAATGTGTGTGAAAGATCTATTGGACATGATGATGAAGAATGGTAACATGGCATCACGATACCTACAAAGTTATTAATGAAAATCATTTAAATTTTGCATAAGTTGCAATTTGCAAATAATATTATCATTACCAATTCTATAATAAATTGCAAAATAGTACCATCATGCAATCAATAGTTGTGAAGAAAATTTCAAATTTTTTTCCAAATTAATAAACTTAGTTCCAAGAAAATATTTTATTAGTTTCATAATAATATTTCCTATCACTAATAATTGTAAATTAGTAGATCAATTTGATAAATCATTTTAATTATGTGCATGATTATAGGCCATGCCAAATGTCTTCCAACTATTCTATTTGTCTATTTTAATTAATTGGTGTTACTTTAATAATTCATTTTGATTTATCTTGTAACATGAACCCTACATTTTGCTATTACATGTATATGCAAGCTTACATCAAGATCTATTATCTAAATATTTGGAAAATATAAATCCAAATTCCATAGAAAATATAAATAAATCGATGACACCACAACCAAGTTTGTTGAAATTGCACAAACATGCATGCATAGTTCCAAACCCAAACTTGACAAAATCTCCAAGTGCACATTCTTTTCTTCCAAAACAATTAAGGATGATATACTCATTAATTTTCAATTATTCTATTCTAGGCCATTTTTGGTTATTATATATAGGTTATTCCACCTTAGATTATTTTAAATTATTCTACCTTAGGCTATTTTCAGATACTTTAAACTATTCCACCTTAGGTTATTTTAAATTATTCCACCTTAGGTTATTTAAAATTATTTAAAACTATCCCACCCTAGGTTATTTTATGTCAAACTTTAGACTATTCTTAATTATTTGAAGTTATTCCACCATAGGTTATTTTATTATTATTATTATTATTGGTTTTTATAAATTATTCCACCTTATGCTATTATAAGTTTTTAAAAACTATTTTGAATTATTCCACCTTTGGTTATTTTAAACTATTTTAAGTTGTTCTAAGTTATTTTAATTTTTTATTATAAGTTACATAGCCTTAACTTATTATAACCTAGGGTTTAATTTAAGGTAGAACAACTTATAATAACCAATAATAGCCTAAGATGCAACATATTAAATAAATGTGAAATAACTTAGACTAACTAAAAAAAACCTAAGGTAAATGACATAAAATAACCTAAGATGGAATAATTTATAACACATTATAGTGGATTAATTTTAAATAACTAAAAATAACCTATAATAACCTAGGGTGGAATTTAAAAAAAAACCCTAGGTTAAAATAGTAAAAAATAATCAACAATAATTTCAAGTACAATAACCTAAAATGGATTAAGCACTAAAAGATAAGAGTATCATATGAAAGAATAACTTAAAATAACATAGGGTAGAATATTCTTTAATAGCTTAAGGTACAATAACCTAGGTTGTTTAGATTTTTAAAATAAAAAATAAAAATTGATTATTTTAGTGAAATATTATGACTAGTAATGAATTATGCCAACTAGTAATGAAACATGATGATTCCATAGTGACCCTATAATGACATATTTTTAAGTAAGGTGAAATGATTAGGGTCAAGTGTTCACTTATTTCACTTTTAAGTTCCCATAGTAATTTAAGCTTATAAACTACACACTACTTTTGGATTAGTGAAAAAATGAAAATGTTGGACCTATATTATTCAAAAAATAAATTATAGGAATATGGTGAACCAAAAATGAATTATACCATACTTTGGATGAAGTAAAAGATAATGGAAATGTAAGAAACATGGGTAAATGGTGCAATTTAATATAAAACATGGTTGCAAAGGACCTAAATAACATTTTTACCAAACATCATGCAAATGAATTTGTACTTGAAAAAAATCATGATCAAGGCATACAAGCAAGCTTGTCCATACTGTGCATATCAAACTCTAGTGCATAGTTCATAGTACAAAACAAATAGCTTAAAGTTAGAGGAGCAAGGGGCATGACCCAATGGAGAAGCACCAAAGCTTGAAGCGCATACAATTATCTTATTTTTAAACATGAGAGGAGAATGTGTACATACAAAAATAGTTGAAGAGGCAATGGATGCTTATACTCAAGGAGAGAGATTGATTATAACAAAAGCACGTGCACAACAACAACCATAGGACATCCATGCAATCTAAACGTAAGAACAAATCCAAACACATGAATTTGATGCATATGTTACTACATCCTAATCAATATTTTCAACATAAGAAATGGAAAACAATGGATATACATAGAGATCCATATTATGTCTTAGGGTGAAAACACCCTAAGGGTCAACCACTTTTCACCAAAAAAGGTAATGTATAACAAATATCATACTAAGTAATAAGTTAAAATATTGATGACATCCTTTGACTATCCAAAACATAAACAAAACAAGTTAAAATTACATGACAATGTATTGGAATTCAAAGTTCACTTGGAGTCAAAAATAATTTTGATCCAGTCATTAGATAAAGAAGAATGGATAAAATTAATGTACAAATAATATACAACTTACAAATTTTTTTATGACCATAAGGCCTCATGTTTGTGGTTCATACATTACCAATTTTTTTTTTTTTGAAAAAAATAATGCAAATTCCCATGTATAAATCTCCTCATCTTTGATATGGTAGTGGTTTTTTCCTTTTTTAAAAAATTATTATGCATTTATTGTTAAACAAATGCAAAATACACACTTTTTGAAAGGAATTTCATGCAAATTTTCTTAAGAAATTATAACTTGTCATAAATTGAATTGATGTATATCAATATCATACACCATAAAAAAAATCACCCAATAATTCCATCCACAACCCTAGTTTTGAAATATATATACAAATTTTCAAATTTTATGATAGTACATATTATTTTGTCACAAATATACTCCATACACTCAAGTTCTTCACTGCTTGTTGGATTTAAAAAAAAAACTGATTAGATTAATTCTAAAGATAGTCAAATATATATAAAACAAACAAAAATCCAAGATGTGACCATATGTTACCAAACAAATTAATTGCAAAAAGATTAAACTTGTGACTACAATTTGGGGGGGGTTAAATGTGTTTTCACCCCTTAAGGATAACAAAATGTGACTGTAGACCAATGATAAGAGGTACATAGATAACCATAAGTCATTGCAAATTAGCAATAAGCCCATGAAGTAGTTCCAAAATATGGATAATTCATAATTTATAACTTTTGTATTTTCATAGTTTGAGGATTTTGAAGATGGAATCCAAATTATAGGACACACCAATTGTAGTGGTAGTGATCAATAGTAAAAATCTAACAATATGTTTTGAATTATGCTTTAAGCGGGAAGATTTTGAATGACTTCCTTTTCCATTGTGTTTTTGGTACATTGTACATTGGAGGAATTTAGAGCTTCGTCGAGCTTCATGAAATGTACGTGAATTTGGAATGAAGATAAAAAAAACTGTAGGATTTCTATTTTGCACATATATTGTGAATATATGTGTGTAAAATTAGTTTTTGGAAGTACAAAGTTCGAGTTGATTTTTGTAGTTTATATCTTAGTTTGTAGAATGTATTGGATGGAAGTACAATTTAGTTATGTAATTGTGCTATTTTCCAAAAAAAAAATAGTACTTACTAGAACCTTTCCTTGTTATTCCTCCTTCTGATTCTTTTTGGTTCTTTCTTTTAAAAAACAATTCAAGTCATGTGTGAAATTACAAGTTCCCTCTTTAACAACAAAAGGATAAGAGTGAATGATGATTGGAAGTCCTTATCCTTTCCCCCATTTTTGGTGACAATGTACTTCAAAGCACTTTACACTAATTACTTAGGTCATGGCTTGTGACATGTTTCTTTTCGACATCACACATGAATTAAAAAATGTAACATAATGTATAAATTTTTTGGAATGTTTTTTTAATACCAATATGCATTATCTACATTCATGTAATATCATACTAATATTATTTATGTTGATATCAATACCTCACCAATTCACAATACATTTAATATATAAACCTTGTTGATATTAATTTTTTAGTGATCCCTTGATACCAATTTTGTATTGGTATTGAATTTTTGTAGACACCTTTTGTACCAAGATCAAACTAGTATACCAAAAACATGATACCAAACACCCATTGGATTAACAAGCTTACAATATAATTGATAACAAAACCCACCCATACATCTTATATGGTATCTTTTTCTATTTGACATACAACCATTTCAAACTACACTTCACAAGGTGCATTGGTTTTGCATTTTCCATAACTTGTTACATTCCTTAATTTCCTCCATTAATGTTTGTCATCTTAAAAAATACCATTGATGTCCAATAGCTTTGGTAATAATCATTGGATCCATTAACTTGTCTATTATATGTAATGGAGCAAATGATGGTACATAATAAACCAATATTGGGTGGTTATTTAATTTAATGAAGAACTTTCAACTCTAGTTCAAAAATAAATAAATTTTGACTTGGTTTTAGTTCTAGTTCCACACATAAATGGAATCATGAATCCAATTTTGGGTCCAATTCGTGAAAACATTAATTCCAATTTTGGTTCTAAAAATCAAACTTGATTCCAATCTTGTTTTAAGTGATTAACATGGATTGGAACTAATGATTGAGTAGATGTTAACCTTTTTTAACCCCAATTTTAATAATGTATTTTAAAGACATGTATTCCAATTCTAATGTTGTACAAAAATAGAAAGGTCCAATTATAGTGGTTCACACATAAACCAAACTACAATTCATGGTTATGATTAACCAAAGCAAGTATCTACCCAATACTACAATAAATATCAAAATAAAAAAGGATGCCAAAACTACTAGGAATTAGTTGACATAATATTTCTTAACCATGTTATACATATACATACATACATAACATACATACATATGAATATTTCATAATTGAATTGTTGGATAAGAGGAAATTTGAAAATCACCAAAATTGAAGAAGAATGATTTTGCAAACCATTGTGTGATCTCTAGATTTATCTTGAGTCTATGGGTTCAAGCTATTCATGACATAATGACATTATTTTCTACGCTTTAAAAATGAATATTTCGAGTTAATTACCTGATTCCCTTCTCTTACCAACCTTACCACATTTATTTTATTTTTATCATTATTTTTATTTTTACAAATTTTCTCAAATACCCTTTTAAAATCTCCACCTCCTTCACCATTATTTTTACCTCTTTTTCACATTTGCTTTGAAAACTTCCCTTGCAAAGCTTGCAAAGGGAAGCTACATGACCAGAAAACTAAAAATTAATTTAATTGCATATTAAAATACATTCCATAAATTTTTAAAAATGATATACCTCTTTCCCACATGTGCTTTGAAAACTTCCCTTGCAAAGCTTGCAAAGGGAAGCTAAATGACCAGAAAACTAAAAATTAATTTAATTGCATATTAAAATACATTCCATAAATTTTTAAAAATGATATACCTCTTTCCCACATGTGCTTTGAAAACTTCCCTTGCAAAGTGAAGTTAAATGATCATAAAATTAGAATGTAAATATTAATTTAATTATTGGAGGACATTCCTTTAAAATTTTACAATAATTATATAATTGATCAATGTTCAACACTTTAGTAAAACTATTATTTACTTATAGAATTTATGATTTGACATTATAATTAATCCAGACTTTTAACCCCCAACCATGGGGTTTTTGGTAATTTTTTATTATTAGCGATTTATCACCAAATGGTGACCTCCAAAAAGGTTGTGTGAATGGGTACCTTAGGAAATCTTGTAAAAAATCTAGTACTTTTGCCATTCAAGTAAGGATAATAACTATCAAATTGCCATTTTAAAGGATAATTAAAAGTGGCACCTAACCACCCATCATCACCTTATGTGTGCACAATTGTTATTTCATTCGTCAAATAGGAAAGATGTAGCCATCTCCCAGCTGCATTCATGGAGGGAAGCCAACACCTCCCTTCTCATTTTGGACAATTTGCCATCATTGTGCTATTTTTATTTTGTCCTCATTACCACTCTAGTTCCCTCTTTATGTTCCTCTTTGCCATTGATCTCTTCTTCAATTCTTTGGTAGTCCATTAACTTTTGCATTGACAATAATCTTTCAAGTTATGGAAATTTGGGGTATTGGTTTATGTGTGGGCTTCAGATGGATGCACTTTAAGTCTTTAAACAATTACGAAGGACAGAAAGGGGGAGTCATTTTATGAAGGTTTAGGAGTTTAATGTGTGTTGGATTTGCGCACTTCAAGTCCCAAGCCTTCAAAAATTCATGAGGCCAAAATAATGGTGGCTTTGATAAAGTTGGCTGGCATCATAATGTGTGCAAGAAATTTGACATAGTTGCATTGTAACTTCTATTCTGATTTGGTAGCCCACAATAAAGTTCATTACTTGAGCCTTGATACCCACATTGTAATTGTGATGGAACTTTTGAGTCACGAGGCATTTCATTCTTTAGAGTACATAAATTGTGAAGTTTTACACCTTAGTTCTAAAGTTTGAATTTCACAAGTCATGTTGAAGTTTTGATAATTCCCAAGTCTTGTGAGTTTTCACATTTGTGTGCTTTTTGAAGGTTTGATTCTTATGCATTGTAGTTTAGGCCTTGAGATCTTTCTTTTGTGCTTTTTAAATTTCTATCCTCTAGGCTTTTCCTCATATACTTCTACCATCATGACATCATTTACTTTGCTTTCCAATTTTAAATGCAAGTTAATTTTTGGTTGATTTGCTCCTTCTCATGTTCCTAATTATAACAAGAGAAATTTGTAAAGAAACAAGTATGAGGTTAATAGGACCTTCCGAGACATTTGGGCTACAAAGCTCCCATGGGCAAAATCTACGGTAAGATTTCACAAATCAAGTACAAAGTGTGTAACCAAATAAAAAGGTGTGACAATTTTTTTTCACCTAAGTTCAATGGGTTGTACAAGCATTGTGTTAGGAATAAGGCTTTGGTGGATACCTTTGGTTGTTGGACTAAAGGCACAATTTATTTTGAGAATAACAACATCCACTAGAAAAATGAGAAGTTGTTTGCATTTTAATCTCATACTTTAGTTTATGAATGTCTTCCATAGGTACGTATTGGCATTGAAGGAGAGGAGAAACACAAGAAAACCCAAATTGCATCTTGCTTTCATGTTTTGAATCAAGGTTGGCCCATGTTAAAGTATGAAAACTTGAAAGGTTTGTTCATTTTTTTGAGGTTAAAACAAAACCCAAAAAATATTGAAATAATTTTTTTGTGTGGGAGATGGCTAGGATTTTGTGTGAGATTGTGGAGTGCAAAATGAGAAAGGTTTTAGGTGTTACTAAGTACAACTCCATTTTTGCTGATGAAGTTTCTGCAATTGACAACACTAGTTGGATCGGGATCCATGTTTATGTGCTTGAGAATTGGAAATGAATGCCCATTCTATTCACCCTTGAAAAGGTGACAATAGGTGCAACTCCAACACATCTCACCCAAATGTTGTTATGTGTTATGTTGAGTTTTGGGGGTGTGAATGAAGAAGTTGTGGGTAGGAAATTGGTGTCATTTGGGACTAATGGAGGTTTTGTGTTTACCTATGTGTGCAATGGCATCACCACTTAGATCATTGAACATGACATGGTTCCATTTTCTATGCCTATCCATTGTCTTGCGCATAAGACATACTTGGTTGTGAAAAATTTATCCACCCAATCATTGGTGGACAACATTGAGAAGCTCCTTGTTGGGGTATATTCTTACTTTTCTCAATTTGATAACTTGAAAGGTTGGCTTCTTTGTTGGATGTGAAGGGTTTGAAGATCCTTCAAAATGTGAAGACATAATGGTTGTTAACGTTATTTGATGTGAAGAGGGTGTTGGTAGAATACAAGCCCTTTATTATGCAAATGTGGGTAAATCGAGATGCATGTGATGTTGCAAATGCCAATATCACTACATTGTTCGATGTTCAAATTTTGCTTGGCTTCCATTGTTTCTTTTCCTTGCTTGAGTTGTTGAATGGGCTTCTCAAGATGGCTAAAGTTCGAGACATCACAACTTCATTTATGTTGGAATGTGAAAACAAAATTAGGCATTAGAAAAAAAAAAATCATTTTATAATTGTTGTATGCAATTGATTTTGAGTTGCTTGTGACACATGTAATTATTAAACCCCATAGTTGCACAAAACAAGTTGCACATGATCAACAGTTGCATGCAATAATATGTATGTGGACAATATATATGGGATAAATTCATAATTTATACATTTGTATCACTCTATGGGGGTTTCCCATGGTGACACAAGGCATTTGAACATTATCTCAATATTCGTCATTATTAATAAATTAATAATATTTTGGCCATCCAATAAAATGTGAATCAAATTTTGACACATGTTCATTTCATTATGAGAAAAAAAATTGGTTTGCAACTAGTATTGTAATTTAATTTTTGAGTTTGCACAAAACACTTATAACTCACTGTATTTATACATTGTGAATGCTAACGGACAAGTTACATGAATTACAAGATTGTAATTCACTATATATATGGTGCAACTCATTACAACTCAATTGCAATTCAATCAAAACAATTCATTTTCAACTATTATGCAACTCCATTATAATTGCACCCATGATGTCATGCTAACATCATTAATTGTCACCCATCTATTAAAATTTGACACGTGGCACTATGAAATTTTTTGGACATAATTGTTTTTGAAATATTAATCTCCATCATTTGTTATGATTGTTAATGAAGGTTTGAAATTGTGACACATGGCATAATCAAAATTTACCACATGACATATTAATTGTATTTTGGAAAACTATTTTAAAAATAAAATGCTAGGTAAATCATACATAACCATAGGTAAGTATGTTGGTAGGTTTTAAGACCTACATCCTTACGTATTCACCTAAGACCTACCTACCTACCTACATAGGTAGGTAGAAAAATAAGACCTACTGATTTACCTAGGTAGGTAAATAAATAGGAAAATACAAAATTAAGTGAATAAAAAATACCCATGAAATTTTCTTTGTCTATTTTATGTTTTGCTTTTAGGTTAAACTATTTTGAATTCATCCCAAACTGGCACATGTATCTTAATGTGAGAACATAAGAGAACAAACCTTCTTTATATAGTTTGTAACATGAGATTCAAAGACAAAACATATGGGGTTAAATATTTTATTTGCTATTTAATTGCAAATTGAATGATAATTGAGTTGTATAATAACATTTAAGTGCTAAAGGCATGCTAGATCCAAGGGGAAGGCTGCATTGTTTTTGGTGTTAAAAAAAAACTTGAACCCTTCCTATTGGCACATTTGACACATTAAAAATCATTAAAATCATAATAAAATTGTAAAAAGTTATCGGCCCCAAAGCAGAAGGGGTCAATAACTCAAAAAAAAAAACCACTTAACCACAAAGGTCGGTTCTAAACACTCAAAAAATCCTTGTATATTGCTATGTTGATATTAAAGTTCAAAGACGATTTGTAGAACTTCAGGTGGTGTTCCTATAACACTTTAAATTGTTTAAAATGAATAAGAAATAAACAAATTATTAGGTTTGAAAGTAAGAGGGGTCCAAAGAGAAAAAAAGGAAAAAAACATGTTTTGTAAGTTGGAAAGTTTATTTTATTTATTATTTATTTTTTCATTGCTCCTTTTCCTTTGCACTTCAAAGATGATTCCTAGAGCTTGAGGTAGAGTTCCCATAACATTTTAAATCACTCAAATTGAAACACATATGATGAATATATAAATAATTGATGAATATATATCCTTATTAATTCAAAAGTATTTGTATTATAGTCACAACAAAGTTGAACAATAGTATTTAGTAGTGGCACACTAGTGGTTGTACTGTTTGTATTGATGGGAATCATAATAAAAAACTAGTTGTAAATGTATCCCATAATGAGTGGTGGAAATGTGGACACGTGGCACAATCACATGTATGTACATTGTACACTAGTTGCAACATAGTTGTTATTTTAGTGGCACATTTACAATAATTTTAAAATAATTTCCACATGTAATTACAATGCAACTCCTTAAAAAATGAAACATGGTTGACTACTTATGTATATACAATGTGTATAAATTATTTATGATGTGGTAATTTATTTATTAATACATTGTATTTGTAAGGGGATAATTGCATAGTAGTTGTAATACCCAAGCGATAGTTGCACAATAATTGCATATGAGTTGTTTTATGAACTTTAGTTGTAGTGTAGCGTGGTTTCAATGGACACAATTTCTCATAGTATTTGTGAAGGCCAATTATATGGTGATGTGTGCCATTTAAACATTATTTTAATATTCATCATTATTAATAAATTAATAGTATTTTAATGATCCAATCAAATGTGAATCAAAATTTGACATTTGTCCAATTTGTGAAAGTCAATTATATGGTGACACGTGGCAATTAAAAAAACCCATTGATTATTTATTTTAAAGACTAACTAGATAGGTTTTAAATTATCCAATTTTATGTTTGGGTTTAGTTTTTAGGGTTGAATATCTTTCATTGATTCATCCCAAATTTGGCATTTGGTATTTGGTTTGTGAATAAGACAAATGAACTTACTTATAAAGTGTGCACACTTGGAATCTAGGCCAAAAGATATGGGATAAAAACTTAGTTGCAACCTACATGCAAATACTATATGCTACCTATGCCATGTACTAACCTAATTTACCTACTAGCTAAATTAATTATATTACAAATAATGAAAAAGTAATAATAATATAATATAATGAAAATAATTATAATTATAATAAAATTATAATAACTATATATGATTACGTATAAGATTAATAATATTATAATATAAGTACTTAGCTTAGGCTAGGGAATTGGTATTTAAAGGCTAGGTAATGTAACCTATGAACCATAGGAACTTTACTTTAATATTAACAATTAGTCAATTTAGCATGATTAATTTAGCCTTCTAGTTAGTTTTACCATAACTAATTTAGCCTTGCAGTGAGTTTAACTTGGGCTAATTTAAACACATTTAATTTAACCTCTTAATTGGTTTAGCCATGATTAATTTATTTAACGTTAATTTAACCATTGTTAGTTTAACCATGTTTAGTTTACTCAAGGTTAACCATCATTAATTTAGCTTTTTAGTTAGTTTTTTTTTATCATTAACTTATTTTAAGTTATTTTATCCTAGGTTTAGCCAATGTTTAAACTTGGCTAGCCTAAGTTTAACCTTAGTTAACATGGATTTAATTTTAGTACTAGAGGCATCATATTATTATACATAACTTATGTATATATATTGGATATATTAATTTAGGTATGTATTAGTTTAGGTTGTTAGTTTTATAACATGTGTTCACTTTGTACAACATTAATTGCATGTTAGTTGCACACACAATCATATTGTTAAAAAATTATACAATATCAATTTTGTAGTTGCAAGCATAACCAATTCAATTGCAAACAACAACTAATTGCATATAATTGCATAATGATTGGTTGCAAACAATAGAATTTTTTCTAATGTAAAAACTATCGAGGCAAAATGTTTTGAGGCGTTTCAACTTTCTTATGAGCTGCAACATCGATTCCTAATTATCAACTCATGAAAGCTATGGGAATTGTGTACTCACACTACTAGGTGAAGTATGATGATGAAACAAATTTCAAATGTCACCTAAACACTTTAAGAAAACATTTTGCTTTGCCCAAGACTATTTGGTCCATAGAGAGACGGTGTGATGCTATGTTGGATGGCATGGCCTTGAACAATTAGGCACATATGTTCATTTAAATGATGAAAAATAATGCTACACAAATTATAGAGATGGATAAAAAGGATTGCAAGCCCTTTTAGTGATTGTGGCTTCCATTTGGGGCTAGCGAGATTTTGACCTTGAAAATGTTTGAATGGTTAAAACTTGCTGAAATATGTATGGTTTAGGTTTTAGGGTTTGTAGAAGGTGAATGGTGTTTGAGCTCATTTTTTTTTAGGAAAAGCAAGGCTTGTAATCAATTTAACACAAACATAGATTTGTGTGTTAGAATGTTTGGGCATATATTTTTTTACTTTTGAGAACTTCACATATGATCAAGCCATTGCAGCTTGGAAGAAGAAAAAAGCCTTCAAAGTAGTTGAGGCCTAGGTTATTAGGTTTTAATCATAGTTTTATGTATTGTTCATTCATTATGGTTTGTGTTTTTTTGTTGCAAGGTTTGCAACTTGTTATTAAACATGAAATTTGGTCAAAAATTTGCATTATCTCGGAGTTGGATACTAGGTGGGGCATTGAGGTTTATGCTATCTTTGAGTCTTTGGGTTTTTTTTGCCTTGGCTATCTATGACATTGCATTGTGTGTTATGTGTGTGTTTACAACACAAATGAAGTGTGATAAACTTTTGGATGGGTGGGCGTGGATTGACATGTTTCATTTGTTTGTCTAATGTGGGTATGTTTGTGTGTAGGCCATTTGCTTTGCAAGGGGCAATGCCCTTATGGATAGAAGTTCAAATCCCTAGGAGATGTTTGTGTGATGTTATGAGGTGCATGCAATGTACATAGCTAAAGCTTAAAAGTGGGTCTTTGAAGTTTAGTTGTGCGTGTATGGAGTTTGTACCATATATGTTGTGTGGTCTTTAGAATTTCTATCAATCCTCACAAGTTTCAACTTTGCGACTTGGACTCTGGAATTTGCGAACTGTTTTTAGCATAAAATTACACAATGCCAAGTTGCAAGTTGGTGAAGCATAACTAGTCAATTAGACTTTAGCACCCCTTAAAATTTCAAAGTAGCCAAAATAATACCCCCCTTAAAATTTCAAAGTAACCAAAAATTCCCACCTGGCAAAGTTTGAAATGATAGCCAACAAAAAATGATAGCCAGAACTAACCTTCATTTTTGGACTAGTAGCCAATAAAAGCCACAATGGGCAACCTTCATAAATAAATCATTATAAAAAACCCCTGGTTCTAGGATTTAACTAATGCTGTAGAAATGGGCACCAAAACCCTGGTGGTTATCACGGCGGTTCTTTGATTTCATAACTACTGTTCCCTGGAAAATCAGAGAACCGGTTCTGATATTTACAACACCACCATCTAAAAGAACCCCCCAAAAAAACAGACGGTTCTTTGATGGTAGAATTGAATTAACCGGAACCGGGGGTTGTAAAACAGAAGCAAATACCCGCACAGCACTGGCCTTAACTGTAATAGGGTAGTAGTGTATTTGGCTTCTGTCGCAACACTAGAAAGCCGTCGAAATGAAGGGTGACCCCATACACAGCCTTATCCAGTCCCCAAGCCTACCCACACACAGACGCGCGCGCACACACTCGTAGAAGAAGAAGAAGAAGTAGAAGAGGCTCTCAGAGAAGAGCGCGAGTGTGCGCAGCTCCTTTGCACGATCTCGTCGTTTCTGGGGGCACCGAAGAAGAATGGCTATGGCGTCGCTGGCTTCCAACCTCTCTTTCCTGGCCTCTTCTCTCAAACTGGTAGGCTTCTGTAAACACACAAGCCCCACAAATTTCTCTTTTCTTTTGCAGCTTTTCTTTTGCCCCCCCTGTCCTTGTTGTAATTTGATACAATGGAGATCAGAAGAAAGATTGATAGGATGTATGCTCCCTGTTGTTTCTCAGAAACCCTAGGGTTGTGAATTGTCTCTGATTTTCTCTTCATTCAGAGAGCAGAACTCATTAGGTCTCATTTCAAGGGCAAACTGAAGAAATTTTGAAGAAAAGAAAGGAATCTGGGCGTGCATTCTGATATCATTTGCTTATATGTTGTTGGCAGGTGGACAGTGTTGGCAGTCGCAGTAGCATGCACAATGGTGTCCAGACAGTGGCGATGACAGCAGGCAAACAACAAAGGTCTAGGGCAGGAGGTCCCATGAAGGTGGTCATGATGGCAAAACGTGAGCAAGAGCTTGTTGACATCAGAAAGATGAGCCAGGAGGAGATTAACGAGACAGTGATTGATCTCAAAGGAGAATTGTTCTTGTTGCGCACCAAGAAGGCCACTAGGCAGGAGTACAAAAGCAGTGAGTTCCGTCGTATGCGCAAGCAGGTATGATGCCATCCTCTAGGGTTTAAGGCCCTTTTTTATGCACTTTTTTTTGCATTGTGGCTTCTTCAGTAAGACCTAGTGGTCATCCTGATTACTTTGCTTCTGTCATTGGACATATTGGTGAAGTAAATCAGTCTCAGTTCCAGGTTCCTTCTGACCATGAAGATTATACATCTATCATGAGATTTCATCCTTTTTTCTTTTGTCATTTTATCAGTCTGTCTTTCATCTATCATTCTTTGTTCTTCTTGTGGCAAGTGATTCAGCCCAAATTGCAGAATGTTTGATGTCCAGGACACTAGTGTTTACTGAAATGCCATCCGCATCTTGTCTGGGGTTTACTTTTTTTTCCTCATTAGTACTAAAGAGTAAGGGGGCAGATTGCAAGGATGCTGACAGTGGTGAAGTAAATCAATCTCAGTTCTAGGTCCTTCTGACCATGAAGTTTATTTGTCTATCAGGCAATTCCAGCTGTTTTTCTTTTGTCATTTTGTCACTTTGTCTTTCATCTGTCATTCTTTGTTCTTCTTTTGGCACACGATTCAGTGCAAATTGCAGAATGTTGATGTCCAGGAACTAGTGTTTACTGAAATGCCAATCGCATCTTGTCTAGGTTTACTTTGTTTTCCTCAATAGTACTGAAGTATTGTCATCACCTTAAATGGGGCAGATTGCAAGGATGCTCACAGGGGTGAAGGAAATCAATCTCAGTTCTAGGTTGTTCTGCCCATGAAGATTACATGTCTATCACAAAATTCCAGCCTTTTTTCTTGTCATTTTATCAGTCTTGTCTTTCATCTGCTATTCTTTTTTCTTCTTGTGGCAAGTGATTCAGTCCAAATTGCAGAATGTTTGATGTCCAGGAACTAGTGCTTACTGAAATACCATTTGCATCTTGTCTAGGGTTTGATTTGTTTTCCTCAAGAATACTGAAGAATGTTTCCATCTTAAATGGTGGCAGATTGCAAGGATGCTGACAGTCCGACGAGAAAGAGAAATAGAGCAGGGAATCACAATGAGGGAGTCAAGGAAGCTGGATCGCAAATGGAAGAAGAGCATTGTACCTCGGCCACCTCCCTCTTATGCTGCCACTTTGGCTGAACAAGCAAAAAAGTGAACACCGCTGTTTTTTTCTAATTTGGATGCTTTTACATTTTCTTTGTAGTGTGCAAATTCCAAGAACTAGAAGGATTGGCACCATCACAATTTGTATGTGATGGTTTTGTGGGCAAGTGTTTGATGATATGGGAACCTCAGACCAATCACACTTACATTCATATGCCTCATAGCTTGAAATGGGTTGTAGTGGGGTGAGAGGTCTTGCAAGGTTTCTATGTTTTTCCATCATGTTCACTAACAGGTTTCGATCCCGTTTCTCACTGGAAATCAAGAGTCTTATTCTAAGTTTCTTGATATGGTTGCTTATACTGTCAATTCTTCTCATATGATTCACAACAGACATGCAAATTGGTTTGTTAAGCTTCTAGAAGCTCAAACTTGGCACTGTATGCGGCATGCTATGTAGTTCTATGCATTTGTCTGCTGTGTTAGCGGGGAAGATTCTGTAACCTGCCTTGACCCTACATCTTATATGCTTCACCTCAATTTCCCACTTCCTGATGTTCTTGTCATTCTGCAGATTTCATGTGCACTCCATCACATACTGAATGCTGCTGTCTAAGTCTTGCCAGTAGCTCCCAATGTGCACTATTGCTTCACCAACTACACAAGAAAGCAGTTTAGGTTCATGAGAATGCTTGCCTTATGTCAGGGATTGGTCCCAAAATTCAATTAGCTACTGCATTGTCCTAGGCCCCTTATTTGCCTAAGTACTAGGCTTTTCCCTGCACAAGAATTTGCTGTTGCCAAATGCACTCCCAACGCTTTCATTCTTATTTTACTTTCCCTAGCACTAGGGGAGATAGGCCATTCATCCTCCCATCACTTTCAACCCTTAGAGGTTCAAAGGGTTGAGGTAGTCCTTCATTTGGTGCCCTTACAATGATTTAGGCACCTCCATTTGAGTTCCATAAAATCTCTCAAACTAGCTGTGGTTGGGAAAAAAATAGTTTAATCTCTTTTGAACACATGTTCTTCCATGTGCAACTGAAGTGCATCTCATACTTGGACATGTCAGACTTCATACATAAATAATATCACTTCTATTACCAAACAATGTGAACTTTATTCCAAACCATTCTATTTGCAATAAGTAAAACACTTGTGCATAAGCACGATGTGCCCTTAAGGAAGCTTTTAATTTTTTTTTGACATTTAGAAGGTTTTTCTTTTTTGACAAACCTCGTTTATGGCCAAATAGATGGTGGAAATGCAAAATATTGAATAAGAGGAGTGATTGATCACTCATGACCAAACACAAAAATGACATCCATGAATGGAAGGTTTAAAAACCCCAACCAAGTTTTAAAGAACCGATTGTTTAGTTTTAGATATCATTGAATGCTTATCAATTGGGTGTGGTTTGCTAATGAGCCTTCTTTTGAATTGTTTGGGTGTTTGCTCACCCGTGGATGTTCGATGATGGATGGTTTTACCCTACTTGGTTGATTTGTGAATGCCACTCCACATTTGGATGTTGTTGCCCAACACGTTGGTAAAACGATCAATCCATTGCTTATGCTTTTCTTTTTTTCGGTTTTCTTTTCATCAATGTTGTCGAATGCCTTGTTGGCACATCCCATCACCTTTCAACCTACCTGATGCCTTTACCTGTGTGGTAAGGGTAGCCTACTAACCAGCCAACACCATGCTTACATTTCTTTGTTGCCTCCTAGATTACTTATGCTTTTCAAAATTTAATTTTTTTTTGGAAAACTATGCAACCTTAAGTCATCTATAGTCCAAACATGAATTAATCCTTTTCATTTTTCTTTTTCCATTGTACATTTTCTGAATCTGTGGTGTGTTTATTAATAAAGTTCTGCAGGGTTAACACACAAGCATGAATTGTAGCGAGATGTGAAAACTACCAAAATTTAATATTTCTAATTTTATTTTATCTGTATTTCTTGGTAATATATAAAAAAATCTTTGTAGCCCTTAGCAAAACCTGGAAATTCAGCATTTTGAACTATAATATTGGTAGGTTTTCTTGGATCATTCACATTTTCAGGATTCCCATAACAGTTTTTTAATTTTTTGAAATTGATAGAGCATTCCAAGATTTGTTTACAAAAAAGTTGTTTAAAACAAATATGTATAGGAGAAGGGACAAACAGGATGCTCATGAATTTGTAAGGTCCTCTTCACTAGTCACCAGGATCTTACATGGGCTGTAAGGTCCCATGCGAGGTTACACATGAGAGGAGTTGAGAAAATACACTGTCAATTTCTTTTGAGGTTCTTTATGATCAGACTCAAACACATACTTGGAATGGGAATTTGAAAGACAAAAAACCTTCACCACCCACCACCCATTTGATAAGCTTGTTGGGCATGTGTTACTAGATCCCACAAAATCCATTATTGTGTTATACCATCATTTCATTGAATTAGCTCCTCAAAGTCTAGTTGTTTTCGCATTTTCGATTAATCTCCACTAGGTAGGAGCTAGTGTACTCTATCCAACATTCAAGTGTCAAGGCTTTCTGATGGAGAAAAAACTACTTTCTATTGTAGTGTTACCATTGTCTAGTGGGGGAAATCATATTCACTCAAAGTATGTAGAAGACAATTATAAGAGAATGTAAAAAATTGAAAAAAAGAAGCTTATCC
>Ga0209208_10001358_pt1 | contig 34239 bp, 32 predicted proteins | sample S1TSphfallax_3_FD_187694 | JGI IMG/M metagenome (GOLD analysis project Ga0209208, IMG submission 187694) | Host-associated microbial communities from peat moss isolated from Minnesota, USA - S1T2_Fd - Sphagnum fallax MG (SPAdes) (version 2) | ecosystem: Host-associated > Plants > Peat moss >...
TTCCTTGGGGAAATGCGCTCATACGTGGTAAACCATTTTTGTTCGAATGTCATGTGTTGTGTGGCACCCAAATCAATAATCCAATCATACGTGGTATGATCATTGGCACTCAATGTGGCAACAAACATTTTCTCATGATCTTCACAAGCTTGATTGACTTTTTCTTTTTCATCATTTTTCTTCTTCAAACAATTTCTCACAAAATGGTCAGGTTTCTTACAATAGAAACAAAACTTTTCATTTGACTTGTGAATTTTGTTCACTAATACGGTAGTTTCGGAACTCTCACATTCTTTTCTTTTGGACACTTCATGAAGCAACCTTGCTACAATGAATTGAAGGTCCACATCTTTTGTGGACATGGACTCCAAGCTTGTGACTATGTTATCAAAAGATGGAGGTAGGCTCATGAGGAGTACCATGTAAACATCTTCATCCGTAATGTTCACCTCGATGGAACGTAGTTGGTCTGCAAAGGCCTTCACCGTGTTGATGTGCACAAGCATGTCATTTCCTTCTTACATTTTGATGGTGAAGAATCTCCTTCGAAGAAACAACTTGTTACCAATTGTTTTAGCCTCATGCACACCGTAAAGAGCCTCCCACGCACTTTTCACATTGTCACAATATTGAATGTGTGCAAGTTGGGCATCCGTGAGATGTGCACAAAGTAATGCAAAAGCCTTCATCTCCTTCTCTTTGTAATCGGCACTTGCAACTTCTTCACTTGGCAAGGTGGCATTCCCATCAACAAATTTCCAAAGCCCATGTTTAGAAAGCATCATGCGCATTTTGAACTTCCAAAGGTGAAAGTTGCCACCATCAAACTTCTCCATGACTTTCAAGGACTCCATTTGAAAAGAAGACATTTTGAACACAAAAGCTACAACAAACATTCTCAAACTTGAAAGTTGAAGTTTTCAAGAACTCAAAGAACTCTTTTCCAAACACTTTCACCTTGAAACTTGATACTTTCAAAAACAAGTTTTCCACACTTGAAAAACTTATAACATTTTAAAGAAATCTCTTCCACACCTCCCACTCACTTGGAAAGACTATTACTCTCTTTGCAACCTTGCAAACTAAAAGCCTTCCTTCAAAAGGATTCTCCCTTTCTATGTTCTACATGCAAAACCCTTAACTACTTCTTGTTTTAACACAATGTCCTTTCTCTTACTTGGTGTGGGCCCATAACCTATTGGAAAGAACTTGAAAACAAGCAAGAAATGAAACACTCAAGGTTCATGAAATGGAACAATTGTATTAACTAACGAAGAGATTACAAAGGTTGTATGCTTCAAATACTACAATCACAAAACTTGTAATATCTAACAACGCTTGAAGGTTCTATGTGCATTCAAAACCATGAAAGGAGAGAATGAAAGACTACTCAAAAACCATTCCACTATATACTATCTGATAACCCTAAAGTAGCCGCCACTTAACCTTAACCTAGCCACCACCAAGCCCTAACCTTAGTCGCCTAACTGCCGCCAAGCCCTAATTCTAATCCTTGCCAAGCCCTAACCCTAGCCGCCATCAAGCCCTAAGTAGTTTCTTTTTCTAAACCCTAAACTATTCAACCTAACCTAACTACTACAAGGATGAGAATATGATTCATCCTTTTGATGAATATAAATCACATTCACCAACCTTGGGGATTAGAATTGAATAATATTTCTAAAAACCTATGTAGGACCTTCATTCATAATTGAACTAATAAAATCTCTACCATTATATTCTATGGCAATGCCCCAATTTATAATTATAGTTACTAAAGCTCTGTTTGTATCAATAGTAGTCCATACTATTGATGGTGTCAAATCCAAACCACAAATTTCAAAAGGAACAAAATTTTATGAATTTGCATGAAAATACACCCAAAGAGGTGGTGAACAAAGTTTTTGCTAGTCAACCATTAGATCCAAGAGGAGGCAACTCAAATCCATCGAAACCACAAGGATTTATAGGATATTTTGGATTGCCAATGGTGAATCCAAATAGGCTATTGTTACCACCAAACATAGCTTATCATTGGCCACTTAATTATTTTGAATATGTCCAGGATTCTAACCTAGATGTTCATGTTATAATGTTTAAAATTGCCATTAAAGTAAACAGTGAAACAAATGATGCATAAGTTATTAATTTGTTCAATTTTACTCTCATAGATATTGTGTTTGGTTGGTGTAACAATTATATGGGAGAACACAAAAAATGTATTTTTGCATAATTACGTTTGGCTTTTTATAAAAGGTACAGAAAAGTTCAAAATGATGAACAAGTTTACATGCAATTGGAAAACATGAAGCAAAAGAAGAATGAAAAAGTGGAAGTCTATCATGAAAAATTATTGAAGTTGGCTAATAGTCTTCAACAAAAAACAATAGATGGTTTTTTAACTATTGTTTTCAAATCTAGATTACAACCATATTTGCATGTACCAATAGTAGGTATGAAGAAAAAAAAACTTTGCAGTAACATAAGGAAATAATTTTGGTTTGTGAAGAAGGAATTTTTGAAGTAAAGGTCATAAGCAATTTATTAATACCATAGAGTAGTATATATTATTAGCTCAGCAACCTTAAAGAGTCCCAAAGAAAATAGGAATGTAATGTACAAATTGTCACAAGACAAATCATAATGTTGAAACCTATAGAGTCAAAAGAAACGAAGACCTTATTCATGGTCATTGAAGTAATTACTCAACAAATTAAAGTATAAAGGCTTATGAGGTATTCCTACCATATTTGTGGTGACATTGGACATAAGATCGAAGATTGTCTTAAGTACAATGATATGCAAAATATGTTTAAGAACAAAGGAATGAAACCAACAAAAATATAAGTTGTGGTAAAACCCAAGGTTTCAAATCCTTTAGTCCATATGGTGGATGTGAATATGGCTATCACTAGGAGCAAGGTTATTGAAGAACATGTGTTTAAGGATAGAAAGCCAATAAAAAAGAAGTTTGTTGCTGTTGCAAATCTTTAAAAATATTTGTGGTAGAAACTAAAGTCATAAAAACCTAATATAACTATGAAATAGATGTCAGAGCCTAATGTAACCACAATGGTTGAAACACATTCTAAGTTAGACACAATAGTTATAGAGGTAGATAACCAGATGGCAATTATCAAAGTACAAGTCGAGAAGAACATTGTTGAAGATGTTTTGATAGACGGAGGAGCAAGTGTGAAAATTATAACATGAAATTTCATAACAAAGTTAGGTTTACCCAAACCAATACCAATTCCATACCACCTCAAAATGGCAAATTAGAATATGACTAAACCTCTAGGAATCACAAAAAAATTGAAGATTCACATGAATGTTATTCCATATATAGCCACATTTATTGTTTCGAAAAACAATGTGGTATATTCTAGTTATTCTATATTACTAAGGAGACCTTGGCTTAGAAATGCAAAGGTTACACGTGATTGGGGTCACAATGTCATTACTATTGAAGGTAATGGAAAAATTGAAACAATATTAATTAATGGGAAATTGGTAGCAAAAACTAGAAGGCCCCAAGTATTTGTTTGTTATCACTTGATGGAAGGGTTGGTAGATGAAGAGGAAGATCTAATATTTGAAACAAAACCAAAATTGTTATCAATTAGCACAATTATTCTTTCAGAAGAAATAATTTCGTTGTTGAGTGTTGGAGTGTTAAAAATCAAAAGCATTGAGGAATTTGATCTAAAGCAAAGGACATAAGATTTATAGAAGTGGTGTTTTCAACTGTGAAATCGAAAGATTTTTTCGTCAAACCAGAGGTTTCATTAGAAGACAAGGTTTATTTAAAAACCTATTACCATCACAACCAACATGATATTCAAGTGAATAAGACATCGGAAAAAATACATGTACAAAATCTTCAGATAGTAGGTTGGAATTTTATTGAAGAACAACAATTTGTTAAGCTAAATCTTGGCACAACTGAAAATCCATATGACATCAAGGTTAATGCACAATTGATAAAGGAGAAGATCGAAGAGCTTTAGATGTTGCTCAAGGAGTTCAAATATGTGTTTGCTTGGACCTATAAAGATCTGAGAAGCATACCTCCAAAGTTGGCTCCACACATAATTGAATTAAATACTTCAATCCCACTAGCACATCAAGCAAGGTATAGATTGAACCCTAATTATGCTATAGTTGTCAAACAAGATATTGACAAACTACTAGCAACAAGATTTATTCAACCAATAGAGGAGGCTACATGGTTATCACCTATAGTGGTAGTCTTTAAGAAGAATGGAAGATTGAGAATTTTGTGTGGATTTTAGGAAGTTTAATAAGGCAACCAAAAAAAATCCTCATCTTTGCCATTTTTTCGTGAGGTACTAAATATTATAACAGGGTATGAAGCCTATTCATTTCTAAATGGAAATTCATGTTACCATCAAATTTTTATAGCCCCTAAAAATAGATATAATTCAACTTTTGTAACAAATTGGGGAGCTTTTGTTTGGATGGTGATGCCATTTGGTGTAAAAAATGGGCCATTAGCTTTCTAAAGAGGAGTTAAAAGAACCTTCAGAGAATATTTAAACTAGTTCATGAAGATAAATTTGGATGATTTCATAGTTTATAGTGATATGGAGAGTCATTTGATGAAGTTTAGACTTTGTTTTCAAAAGTGTAGAAAATATATAATTAGGTTTAACCTAGAGAAATGTGCCTCTATGGTATTCTTAGGATTGATTTTAAGGTTCATAGTTTCCAAGGAAGGAAAAATATTAGAACTAAAAAAGGTTTAGGTAATAATGAACATGCTAGTACCTACCAATCCATAGTAGATTCAAGTTTTTAATGGTATGGTTCAGTTTTATAGATGTTTCATCAAGAACTTTGCCTTTATCATGCCACCAATCACAACGCTAATGAAGAAGACAAAAACTTTTATCTAGACCACAAAGTGTTAAGAAGCTTGGGATCATATCAAGCAAAAATACATAGAAGCCATAATTCTAATACATCCAAATGGGTAGATGGAATTTCATGTGCACACAAATGCATCATTATTGGCAGTAGGTCCAATGTTGGCACAAAATCCAATTAGAAAATATGACCAACCTATAATATATGCTTCTAGATTGCTAAATAAAGCTAAACATGATTATACAACTACAAAGAAAGAAGCCTTAGTAATGGTTTACGCTCTATATAAGTTCAAACATTTTTTATTGAATTCTTTTTTACAATGCACTCAGAATCAATACTGTAATAGTGACACACTCCCAAGCTCCTTGATAAACTCAAATGTGAATCTAAAGTGAAAACAACAGAAGAACAAGGAGTTGGGGACATGTTCCTTGGCTTGCAACACTTTGGGGGTAAAAGGGCGTGCTAGAGCTCCGGGATGGGACTAAGAAGATTGACAAACACTTAATCACTCCAATGGACCTACAAAAAACCAAACAAGTTAGTTAATGCATAGTTGGAGCACTTTTGGTGTTAAGATGAACCATGGGCAAACTTGGACTCACAAGACTCACCACGACCCGAACTTGGGGGAAGCCACCACCTTCCCCCTTATAGTATACTTTGTGCCTCTTCACGAGGCCCACATCCAAATGGCATTTTGTCCCAGGACTCCCAAGTGGGAGTCTCGAAATTCTCACAACTAAGATTCTTGCAATTTTTCGTCCAAACTTGCGATTGAGATGAGGTCTGAAACAAGTTGTAGACCTCATTGAAAGCTTTTTAGCGGTATGTTGCACACCACTTGAGCACAAGGAAATTGGGGTGATTCCCGACTTTTAGTGGTCAGGAGTCAACTTTGCCAATTTGATTCCTGGCCCTTCTTTTGACCATAACTTGTGTTTTAAATGTTTAAATGGGTCATGTGAGCCCATTTTAGACATTTATGTTCTAGCAATTTTCCATTGATATAATGAACTCCTCAATCCATTGAGTTTTGACCCTTGAAATTGCTCTATGAAAATTTGGGAGTCCACCATGAGTTCAACTCCCAAAGTGGAAGCTCCCTTGGAAGTGTGAGGGTTCATTCCTTCACACTTTCCTACACTCTCAGGAACATGCGGCATGACTTTCGGACTTCCCTCTTGGCCCACAACCTTGCAAGTCCTTGCCTTGGTCGTGAGCCCAAGGCTAAGGTTGTAACACTCCCAATCTGATGATGATGAAAAGAGATAGACTTTGTAAAAGAGGCAGAAGAAACAAGAGGATATTGCAATGAGGGGTCATATTAATCCTCAATAGGCAACAAATTTGTTGAAGAAACAACAACATTAGCATTAGAGACAAAAGGAAAAATATGTATATCCTAAATACAATCTAAGAACACAAATCTTTCCTAAGCAAAAGCAGAAATTAGATGGGCAAGAGCACAAGAGAAGGCTTAAATAGGAGCCATAATCTCTAGACCAACAACTAGCAAAGGAACAAACACAAAATCTAGACTTAGATCCACCACAAACATAATAATCTATTCCAACACTACATAATAATGAAGGTATGCTACCTTCAAGACCAAGTTCTACAACAAGCACAAATGTATTTGGAGAAATGTGGACTATACATAGAGTTTAAGTTATTGATGAATGAGTTATAGGAGTTAGATTTTTAAATTTCATACACCAAGGTTTAAACAAGGGATAGAAGCAGAATTGGATGAACGTTAAAAAACTATTAGTATGTTTCAACAAACAATAGAGTACAATGTACAAATGACAAATATTTTGCTTAAACTTTTTGATCTAGAAATCAATGATGAGTAAATCATAGAGGAGAAGGACATATATGTTTATAATTTACAAGGGGATTCAGAGAAGGACCATAAGTTCAAAGCAAAGTTATAGGATAAGAATAATGAATGTGAAGCATAACAAAATTAAGAGAGATTACAAGAGTATGGATGATGCACCCCCAAGCTCCTTGATGGATTCAACTACAAGTCCAAAGGTGAAGATAGTGGAGGAGAAGGAGTTGGGGCGCATTCCCTGGCTTGTAACACTTTGGGCGTAGAGGGGCGTGCTAGAGCTCTGGGATGGGGACTAGGAAGATTGAGAAGCAAGTCAATTACTCACACAAACTTGCACAAACCAACAAGAAGTTAGTTAATGCGTAGTTGGAACACTTTTGGTGCATGGACGAACCACATGCAAACACGAACTCACAAGATTCACCACGGCCCAGATTTGGGGGGAAGCCTCCACCTTCCTCATTTTAGTATTTTCTATGCTTGGCCATGGGGCCAGAACCCAAATGTCATTTTGTCCTAGGATTCCCAAACGGGAGTCCCAAAATTCCCAAAATTGTGACTACCACGACTTTGGAGGCCCATAACTTTGTGCGAAGACCTCTAATTGAGGTGAGGTCTAAAGAAAAGTTGTATCTCTCTTCAAGATCTTTCTAAAGGTATGTGGCATGCCACCTACATGCAAGGAAATCAAGGCAATTCCCAACTTTTAGTGGTCAGGTGTTAAATTGGCAATTTGACTCCCGACCTTTTTTGGGGCCATAACTTGTGTTTTAAGTACCCAAATGGGTCATTCGAACCCATTTTAAACATCTAAGTTCTAAGAAATTTCCAATGATATAAGGAAATCTTCAATCCAATTGGTTTTGACCCCTGCAATTGCTCTTTAAAAATTTGGGAGTCCATCGGGATTCCAACTCCCAAAGTGGGAGTTCACATGGGAGTGTGAAGGTTCATTCCCTCACACTTTCCCACACTCCCAGGAGCATGAAATGTGACTCGTGGGCCTCACTCTTGGCCCGCACCTTCGCAAGTCCTTGCCTTAGTCGTAAGCCTAAGGCTAGGGTTGCAATAATGGAGCAAACTCTCTTGAAACAACAGAAGGAGTTGGAGGACCTTATAATGAAAGTTAGAAATGTGTATTAGACAAACAATGAAGTATGAAGGCAACCTAATCAAAGGCATGGACAAATGGATAGAAATTTACAAAAGCAAATGGCCTTTAATGAAAAATTATAAAAACTTTTAGAGGAAACCCGAAGAGTTAAGTCTTTCAAGTATGATAGTGTTTTCATAAAAAACAATGAGTACAAGAAGCAAATTATTTTGTTTCAGGTAAGACTCGATGCATTATTAATGGAGTTAAAATATATAGATCGTTGGTGGGATGTGATACATGATATTAGAAAGATCTATAGGAGGTATGAGAGAAATGAAAGATTGTACATGCACATGATATCTCAAATGGAAAAGGTCATGCCAACATTTTAATATGAACCTTTGGTTCTTTCTCCAAAATCTGAAACCTAATATGAAGAAGAAGACAAAGGGGATACTAGTGGTGTAGGACCATTAGATCATGATAACCCTAATGGTATAAGAATAATAGAAGAGGAGCCAAGGGATTACAAAGGAGGGAATGAACATATGCATCAAAGCAAATTTTGGAACCAAAAAAAAAGTTATGTAGGATGTTAATTCTTAGGAATATGCATATGTAGCTACAAAAAATGAGGGAACAGATACCAATTGAAGGAATAAAGGATTCAAGAAGTTTAGCAAAATTAGACTAAGTTAACATTAAAGTTGCAACAACAAGAACATATTAAAATTCTATCAAATTTGTAATCACATGAATAGATTCAAATCACATTAGATCTATAGACAAAGTAATAACCACAAGGGATATTAGAGTTGTCGTCATAGGGAAAAACATCAACACATCATCAGACGACTGCACATGTGTTAATAGAAGCATTAGAAGATTAATGAAACATTCTAAATACAATAGAAAATCAAATACAGATAGAACAAACTGTAGTGCAGATTGTAGTGCAACAAAAGCAATATTCAAATTTATGAATCACAGGGTTGGAAATAGCATCAAATTTAGCTTTCTTAACATATTTTTTAATCCAAAATTTCAAGACGTAATTTAGAGTACATGTGGGGTAATGTTAAGGGAGTAAATACTTGCGGTAAAGTTAGTTAGTATATTTTTATTTACTTAATTACTATTTTAGGAATTACTAATTAAATCACTTAGTTTTAGTCACCATTTGAATTTGAATAAAACATAGGACTATTTTTTAAAAAAATATCTTTGGAGAAGAGGAGGAGATGATCATGATTGTAAAACATTGAGTTTTAAAGGATTATGAGAGAAAGCACTTTGAATTCATGAAAAACTTAACTTTCTTAACCAAAATTTCTATTTTGATGGGTTTTTATCATAATTTCATTGCTATATTTTTATTTTGGAACTAGACTTGAGTATATTTGAATGAACAAATTATGTTAGTATTAGTTTCATGGCATTTCAGTCCAAATTTAGATTAAAATATAGGATTAGAAATTTTATATTTACCAATCAATTCAAATAGTAGACGTGCTAGATGATTAGTAATCATTGTATATTGTGAAATTTCTAGGGTTTCTAGGAAGTTCATTTTAGAAAATGAGTTTTATCGGTATCTTATTTTAACTAAAATTCAATAATAAAATATTCAAACTTGGGCACCATATTATAATATTGTTAAAGTACCAAAACAACCTTAATACGGGGGCTTCAAAGGTTGAAATGCATGCAACATGTTTAGCTAGACAATTTCATTGTTGCTTTCAATCTCTCTACCAAAATGTAGTCTTTGACAATGTTAGCAGGTTTAGGGTACTAGATCAACTTTTTGGATAATTTTCAAGTATTGAAACTTATAGGTCAATAATATTTCTAGAGCCAAAATTGCAACTGGACCATGGAATTGACCTTGTGTTGGAACTGCATTTGGAACCAAAACAAGGTTGTTAGGATGGATGACATCCCATGACCTACCAAAACGTTCCTATACATATAATCCCCCTAATGCAATACCACCGCCCCTACATATATAGAAAATCATGCAACTATGAACAAGATGTATACAAAAACAACCATGCATATTGTCATGTGTGGCCTAAAATGTGACAAATCATTGAGTGAGCAAGAAACTATTGAAAGAGACATAAGAGGCCGAAGTGCTTGCAAAGATCCACAAGATATGAACACAATATCTTCATATTCAAATGTCACAATGATCATTAATAGATATCTTCATTTTCTATTCTACTCAACAACCCAAGCATGAATTTTTATACATTACAAGTATTACTAATGTTTGGCAACTCTCGTTGAAATATGTATTTATTTGAGAAAATTAGGTTCAACAACTTCAATTTTAATATTTCAGAATTTTGGTAATTAAGGAATAAGTACAAAGACTGCTAATTTTTTTAAAACTTACAATGGTATCCCAATGGTTGGGACTTGGGATAGTGGAAAACCATTTGTTGTTCAACTTTCATGGATTTGAGCAATAAAAAATAAAAAAGTTTCTTTCTTTTGATTAGGCCTTACATGAATTAATTTGTGCTAAACATGAGTAGTAGGTATGTTATTGCCTTTAATATAGAGGTTTTGCATATGCCTAACATGTTGATAAGCCCTACTTGCTATGCATTGTTTACCTACCATCAAGGTTGGTGCCATTGTTGTTGTTCATTTGGCTAACTTTAAATTACCAAACATGCTTCTTAGGCAACATTTATATGAATGAAAACTGACTAAACCCAAAAACCATATATATTTACATGATTTAACCTCCAAATTTGAATCTACAAGTGGTCCACACATGAAAGCCATGTTGACAAGGATGCACAAACCATGTTAATGAAGCTAGATTCTCCTTCTCTTCAAGCAGTTAGTGTCTATGAAAAAACCTTAAACTTGTGCCATACCCAAGATTACAATCAATGGGCATTTGGACCTCTTGGAAGATTCCAAACATGTCTTGAAGATTCTAAGATAGAAAGTGTCTTTTTGGGAAGCAATTATGTTGTCAAGGTAGCACTTGGTTGATGCGTTGAAGGTGCTTAGAAAAGTGCAAAAGACATGTATGGTTTCACTAATTAGGGTGCATGCATCATGATTAAAATTCATATAATGATATGTGCATGGATGTTGTTGGTTGGTGGGTGGAAATCTAGCATAGGAGGTTTTTAGTTCGAACCTACCATCTAAGGGTAGAGCCATTATACCTACTTGTTTATGTGTGTGTACATGTGATGGCATGTGTAAGGGAAAAAATATAACAAAACAAAGTAGGTTAAGCTAATTAAAACATGTGAAGATTTTGAATTGAGGTTTATGGCAAGAGCCTGGGAAGGATCTTTAGAAAAGTTTTAAAGATGGATGGAGATTATTAGGAAAAGTAATTTTTTGTTGGAAGAAAGGAAAAACTCATTCTTAAACACTAATATTCTTACATTGTGTTTATTTTGGAATCTATTCCTTAACATGTTATTTTGCAAGTAAAAACTATGTTGTATGACAAACTACAAAAATTAGGAACAAAACTCAATTAAAATCCATTATAAGGCACAAATTTGTATAATGTTATTTGTATAATAATCTGAAACAAAATCAAATACTCATATTCAAAATGAAAACAAAAATACAAAAACAAAAAATATTGTAACAACATTGTTCTTCTTCATCAAAATGATTTTATAATCTTTTTTGAGCTTCTCCATCTCCAAGCTACTTCTTCTCTTTCTCAAATCCTAATTCCTCTTCCAAAAACTAATTTCATAATCATTTTTCCTTACAATGCTTCTCTTTAAATCTATTCAAATTCCTGACATAAATTAGCTTGAATCAAGCCTCATTAATCATAATCCTACATAGTCATTTTCCACTTCTATCAATCATTGAAACTACCTTTGTCCAACTTGTCTAATAGGGACAACACAACTCTCTATCCAATCTATTCAACAAAGACAATATAGTTCTACCCTTAACATTACCCCCCTTGTACTTTGACTATCCACATAACTATAAGCTGCTTAGTCCATATATACCCAACTATTAATCTACCTATGTAGATAAGCCACTTACATAACTATCTAATGTGCTTACCTAATTATCAACTAACTACACATATTAAATGTGTTTACTTAAATTTTTATCTCTACCTAACTACCTACACACATTAAAAAAAAGCTTTCAATTTGATAATATGAAAATTTTATTTCAATTTTTATTAGGCAAAATTAAACCAGTAATTTGTAGCTAGTCAAATTGGGTAATTGCCAAACAATAGTTTTAGAGTTGAGTTGGAATTAACATAGTCATAAATGATAGTTTATCCCCAAATGGAGTATTATATCCAAAGTAAACCAAAGTCGAACATTGGTTAAATTCTTGGTTATTCTTTGGGGAGCCAATGCCAACCTTTTTTTTCTCCTCTCTATTGCTTTCTTTTCAATTGTCTATTTCACCTTGCGATATGGAGAGAATATGGAATCCAAAAATGTCAAATAAGAATGCAAGTGAAATCATAAGCCATATATGATGGAAGGAAGCCATGCGGAAATCCTAAACAACCCTAAACCTTTAACCCTAGACATATGACAAAAGAAAACCTTAAATAATAGAAAGCTAAAAACCTTAGTAAGCCTAGGGGAACCAAAAGCTCAAACCATAGACATATAACCAAAAAACTTTAAACTTTATACAATCCAAGAACCTTGGGATATGGTTTATTTAATTGAATACTTTAAACTTTAAGAAATCAAAAACCTTAAAACATTGAACAACCAAAAACCTTATAGATGTGACAAATGAAAACTTTAAACCCTACACATATAAATTTAAAAAAAAACCTTAAACCTTAAACATATGATATATAATACCCTAGTAGTAGAATGTTTTGACATGTAAGTGGCACTTCAAATGTGGGCCCATTCATATGAATAGTGGTAGTCTACATCCTAAAAAAAAGCTTTAAACCATAGAGGACCCAAAAAACCTTTAACCTTAGGAAGGTTGTAATGGAGGAAATTGATTGTGATTGTGTGATGAAGTTTTATTGTGTAAAAAGGTTGTTGAAATGTGGGCCAAATGGAAGATTAGGTAAATTAATTTAAATTTTTGTATGACAAAAGAAAACCTCAAACCCTATGGACCCCATAAACCCTAAATTGTACATTAAAAAACCTAGGGTTTGAAAATTTTAAATAACATTCTTTTCCATTGACAAAAATAAATAATCTTAATATTAAATAGTTTAAAAAAATATTTGGTTGAATTGAATACCCCAAACCCAAAGGACCCCAAAGATACCAAACTATAAACCTTTGTAATGGTGTTGATTTTTACATTTATCAAAAGAACATAAACCCTAAAATTAATATTGAAACACATATTTAATCAATTGGAAAAATGCATTTACTATAAAAATGATGCATTTAAAAATAATTGTAGTTTAATTTTGGGAATTCTTGGGAGACAAAAGGGTTGTGTTCAATGTTGGCCGGTTCTCACTTTTTTCAAGAACTGTCAGTTTTGGTTCTTTATGTCTTTATGTGAAAACCATGTTGGTTCTTGATTTCAAAAAGAAATAGAAGGCTTATGAAAATTGTTGTGGGTACCAAAAAATTTCCAAGGAAAAAGAAATCTGATTCTTAGGCTTGGCAAATTTCAACAATTCAAGAACATCCAATTTTCTTGGTAGGTTGACACAAGTCGAATTTCAATTTTTTTGTTTTTGTTTTGGGGAATTTTTTTTTTAAAACATTTTTTTGACCAAAAAAAGACTTTGAATATATTTTCAGCAATTTATAAACCCACAATTTCATCTTTTTCGAAAGCTTTTTCAAATACTTTTAATTCCTCTTATAGCTTTGCATCTATTCTAATAAATTCCAAAAGGTTAAAAGGGGATTTATAACCAATTTCACAATCATTGGGCTAATTTTTGCTCACAAAAAATATTTTTTCTAAATTTTCTAATTGTAAATGACATCTTCTCAAATTAATGAGGATTGTAGCCCCCCAAAAAAACTTTTCAATCTTTATTTGAGAACCAATGATTCTTAAAATCTACCGAGTAAGAAACCCAACCGTGGGAAACATGGCTTCATGTTTCTCACACCATAGAAGGGGACACTTGATCTCCTTCAAATCCACTTTCTTGTCAACAAAATCATTATTAGATTCTATTGATGGATGTAAGTGATAATAAGATTTCACGAGCCTATTAATGACATTGGATCATATTGCTCAACATTTTTTTCTCTTTGATCACGACCAATGAAATAAAACACTAAACAAAAACTTTTTAATTTTGGGTCCAACATTATAGTTAACATATTGTTTGTTTTTCTTTCATCAAATTTATTCAAGAAGGAAAGAAAGCTATCTAAAATTCCACAAACCTCTTTTCTAATGTTAGAAGCCAAACAAATTAAGTCAAGTGCCACACCAAAATCCTCTTGCATTAGGGTCTAAGAAGATGGTGCATTTTTTTGGTTTTTATTTCAATTTCAAGCTCATCGAAATGGCAAAATGAAGGGCATTACTTAATAACCAATGTCCCCTGGATTGGTTTAGAACACAAGCCATTACAATAATGGAGAGACAATCAACAATAATTGGACAAATATACCATGTCAAAGGGGGTGGAATTTTAGTTGTCATCTTCACTGAACTTTGCCAATTATAAAAAACATTGTACCATTTTTGAATTATAAAACCTTTTGAAAAAGAATGATTTTGCTAGCAAATATGCAAAGAAAAAAATAACAAATGATTATTATCTACATTTTAACAAGTATTAACAAAAAAAATAATAAACAAAAAAATATTAAAATTATGATGATAACCTTGTTTTAACTATATTGTTCAATTTTCTTTAAGGAATATTCAAATTTGCATAAGCCTTGTTCCATTCTTGTCTACCCTTCCCTAACTTTTTCAACCAAGTTATGCATTTTTGTAGGTTAGATTGGGCAGTTTTAACAAATACATATTTAAAACTCTTACAAAAAATTTCATCAATTAAAGCATATTGACAAGCTTTAGAAAATGCAAGGCCAAAATAACTACCTTGAATTTTTTTGTCAAACTTAAAATATCACAACTTACAATAGAATTTAAAGCTATAGTCACAATATATAAACTAGATCCTTCATATTTAACATAAACAATGATTTATTTTCCTCAAGTCATATTTGTCCAACAACTTAATTAAGTATTTGGCTAATGCATGCCCAAAGGTATCAAATGTTTCAAAAAGCCCAATTACAATGTGTCTTGGCTGCCAACCAACCCCTAAAAAATAATAACAAGGGCAAAAATGTCATAAGCCCCTTTTGACATCCACAAATCAAAACTTCTTGTTACAATCTATCAAAACAAGTAGGATATACAATTGTTTAGTTTTTTCCACTAACTTTAGCAAAAGATTTCTTGAAAATTGTTTATTAGAAGGACACAAATCTAGACTAAATCTTTTTAACCATTAATTTTCAGCAATATGCATTGGCAAATGATTTTTTACAATTAAAATAACTAAATCTTCCAAAAATTTCTTTTGTTGCACATCATCTTTCTTATAAGAATCTTTGGCAACAAAAGAGCTAATAGGAATTCCATTTACATGAGGTCATTTCTTTGTAGTTCTTTCTCATGAGGTTTTTCTAATAAATTGTTTACTTTTTTTTCAAATGTTTTTGAAATCACATAGTGGTTTGCATATACATGTTTTTTTTAATGTAATAACCCTATACAATATTAAACCTTTCCTTGCTTGTGTTTCAGCATTTGTTATTGAAACTGGATTAACATAACAAAAAATGCATCTTATCAATTGAAAACACTTAACATCCACTTGCTTATTGTCATTTTACACAATAAAATGACCAACATAGTGCATTTCTACTATCTTGTCTCCACTTCTTTTTGTGAAAATGCAATCTTTTCAAAATTTCCTTCATTTTTTTCTTACCTTCATCTACATTAATACTTTCTTTTGTTTGCAAACTTGGCTAGATTCCAAACTTTTCTTTCATTACAACATCATTTAAATATATATCATCATTATGTTTTCATTTGGGGGTGACTTTTCCATTATTAGGTGGAAGATGAAATTCTATTAGATTAGTGGCATAAAAAACTAAACAATAATATGCCAACCTATACAAACCTCTAGGCTACCAACAAGCAACTTTACAAAAGCACTTACAATTTACAAGAGCATTTACAAAAGGCATTCATAAAAATGAAATGCAATGTTAAAATGTAAATGAGTTCATGGAATCGTACAACCAAAAAAGAAAAAGAAAAATTAGAAGTTTGAAAAGAAAACTAAGCTAAACAAAGCCCAAAACATCAAAACAAAACAACAAAGTTATTGAATAATGTTTTTAAAAAAAAAAACCTAACTCTTTTCTCTTTTCCTAACCTTGCACTTCAAGCTCCAACTTGCATATGGCAAGAGGGGGGGAAGTACAACACCCCAACAAGCAACAATCTAGCAACACAAGGCAAGGAGCAAGCAACAACAACACAAAGGAAGGTGAGATAAATACTTGAACAAACAACATCAACACAAGGCGAAGAGCAACCAAAAGTAACACAAGGCGAATAGGAGCAACCAACGTGAGTAATGAACAACAACAACCAAGGCGAATAGTGAGCATTAGCAATGCAAAGTGGGCAACAAGCAATAACATCACAAGGTAGGTAGTGAACAATAGTAATGCAAGGCACATAACAAACAATAGCAATGCAAGGCGCGCAACAAGCAATATCAATGTAGGCGAGCAACAAGTAGTAGTAACCAAGGCAAGCAATGACCAACAACAATGCAAAGTGAGGAACGACCAGTATCAACGCAAAGCGAGCAGTGACCAACAACAAATGAAGGGTGACTTGTAGCAATGCAAGGCAAGGAGCAAGCAAGGGTAACACAAGGCAAGGTGAGGAGCAAGCACAAACAATGCAAGCCAAGGAGCAAGCACAAAATACAAAAGCAAAGCCCCAAAAAAAAACACTCAAGTGAAGAGGCTAGAAAGCCTCTTGTTTTTATACATTAGTGGTCTCCCCTGGCGGAGGTGCCGCCCTAAATCCTAAACCTAACATGGTGGTTTCATTAAACCCTCCTAGACCCCAGACCTTGAGAACCGGATCCAGGTTTTCATGTGAAAACCATCCGGTTCTCTATCTCTCTCTCTCTCTCTCTCTCTCTTTCCCTGGTTGTGGTTCTCCTAGTTTTCAGTCCACTTTTCATCCAAAATAAGAACAGTTGGTTCTCAATGTGAGAACTGGACTGAGAACTGGGTCGCCCAGTGAGACCTGCGCAACACTGGTTGTGTTTGTCTTTCCAGGGTGTTCCCATTAAGTTCCCCAAGAATTCTTTTAGTTCCCTCACAACGTTCCCAATAGCACCTTAATTTTAAATTTCTAGCCTCCTTTTAGTACCAGAAATATTTGCTCCTTTGCCATAGTGTGGTGTTGTTTGTAAGGGAAGACCGTCGCAACGTCACTGCATCCGAATTAGTGGCCTCGATGGTGCGACAAAACTCCGTTGCTAGGGGTTCCCCTGGAAAAGGGAAAATGGTCTCCTCTTCTTTAAATTCTTCCAGTCACTTTGGCTCTCGTTTCTTGAGGAGCTCTAGCTTCTTTGACGATGAAAATTCAGACTTCAACAGTCCAATAGACAGTAGGAAAACGCACCTACACCTTCTCAAAAGCACACAAGCCCCACCCAATAGGCGACTCGTTGTGAAAGCCACATGCACACTCCAAAAGATGCCCGTCACGTCCTCCACATTAATGACAACAATGCTAATTGTTACTTGCAAAGAGTGCGTGCCACTTGCTGCTCCCCACTCAAAAGTTTGCGCACAACTTCAAACACCATGCCCTGACATTCCTTGCAAGCAACTCTATCACATCTAGTGATGGAATTCTGCTACTCAACACACAATTAACCAAGTGCGTTGAAACGTCCGCATTCCAGGTACTAGTGGCATCTGTGTCTCTTTTATGTCCACTCACGAGGTCCAAATGAATGTGTGCTTAGCCTTAGGTAGGCATTTTTCATCGTCATCTTCGTGTAGTCCGTAGTATGTGCGGAGCATGCTATTCTTTAGGTTATGATAATGTCTGTTGAGCTTCAATGTTACTAATGTCGTTTGGAGGTTTCATGATTAACTAGGTCTTGTTGTTGCCAAGGCTTTCGTAATGGGTAAAGCTCATTCCAACGGCAACAAGCTTGTAAAGAGTGAAGCTTCATCAGATTTTGCCTCAGCCTTTGTATTTGTGCCAGCATGCAAGCCTGAAGCAGGTAAATCATTGGCTACTCATGTACCTCAGGATATCCTTAATCACATCTCTTATACTGGATAACAATGATATCATTTTAAGCACTTTAGCCAGTGGATAGAACGAAATTAAAAAATCAACGATTGTTTTGGTCGTAACGAAAATTCCACAGAGAAACACTTTGAAGGATACCAAACAAATGTTCATGTGTTTTACGTCAGTTTCACCCGTCAGTGTCTGTCAGTGTCTGGAACGATGTCTCAGTCTGAGTATAGCTGATCATCTTTAAGACAAGCTGCTAATCATCTCTTAGGAATCCATTGGCTGTCTAAATAAACCTTGCCCTTTTGGGGGGGCACAAAGGCCATGATTTCCCAGCACATGGGACTACTATGACAGATGCAACCACTTGGAGAGTTTTATGGGCCCAGGATTGACACTGACCATATATCAATAAACAAAATTACCACAGGATTTCTTCAATCACCTCAAAATATGGTTTATTCAAAAATGCAGAGTATATCACTGTCATAAAAGGTCAAAAGTAAGATTTAAGAGTTACAAATTCAGAAAGTCACAATTTATGTAGATTGGCTTGCTTAATGCACAGAACCTAAAATCATGTAATAATACTGCATCAGAGAGAATTTCTCCAATCACCTCAAAATACGATTTATTCAGAACTGCAGAGCATTGCTGCCACTGCACCTAAACAGAACCTAAAGCCATCTCATAATACCAGATATGCATCATCCACCATATTCATTGTCCTTGGAGCTTAACAAGTCTGTGAAGTAGATAGCATCTTAAAAGTAAGATAGCATGTCCAAAACCTCCTCCCTTGAACTATTGCACATCCAAACTTGACCTTTCATTTTACTATAAAAAACTGGGCTTGAAAAACACAGATCTTACCCTTTTATATTTGGCAAATTTGCCAATATTGGCAGACAACACAAATGGGGACATCCACAACAATAGTGCTGATGCACAAAAACTAGGTGACAAGTAACACAATTGATAATGAGACCACCAGCACATTCAACAGCATATTAGACATACAAACAGGAAGGATAAGCAGTCTAGAAAGCTTTCCAGCCATCAGAGTTATCTTGGTTTGTAGCACCAAAGGAAAGTGTGCCAGCAAAAAGATCTGATTCATCATCTGAATGAAAGCTACCCGTGCGAGCCTTGTTGGTTCTTACACTACTGAATGAGTCGAATCTGTTCAGGAAGCTCCCTGTTGTAGCTTGGTCCTCACTTGCACCTGAATTAATCAACCAACCATTGTGCATGGTAGAACAACAGTTAAACACGCCTGCCCTCAGATTAGACATACCCCCCAATTTGTGAAGAGCATAAAAAGCACTGTAAAGAACATGTGGAGATAGTTGCTGACTGTTAACTCACCTGACACTCTCAGTGGGACAACAGGACTCCCAGGACCAAATGAGTCAAAGCGCAAGAAGCTTCCTGCAAAATCATCATCTCTCTTGGTTGGACTAGGGCCACTTGTAAACAATGACGTTGATTGGGCTGTGCTCCCTCCAAAAAACGAAGACACCCTGGAGTCCTTAGACATAGCCAGGGGGCTAAATGAGTCAAAATAACTGTTTCCATTTTGTTCAAAGACCCGGGCAGGGCTTGAGGTTTCATCAATACTTGAGGTCTGTGGAGATCCCACATCCAAAGAGCCTCCTGCAAACCCATGAAATGCTGCCACTTTTGCTGGATGTGTCGCCCCCTGAACAATGCCTCTAGTATTAATAGGAGCCTGCACCAAAATACAATTTGAAATTTAAGAGGAATGGATTCCCCACTGTCATGCAATTTCATTGTGTTGAGTTAACAAGCTCCTCAAGTTAAAGAGTAAGAGATCAAACCTGCAAGAGATGAAATAGGTACCATTCCATGCACATGAACAATAAACTGTACTGAAATTCAAAAGAAATTCTGCGAAATACATTAAGAGATAGGCAAGCAATTACATTAAGATTAAATGTAAGGAGAAGTGAAAGTTACCATAGCAGAATTTTTCTGTAAACCCCATGAAGAGTGCATCCCTGAGTCTGCTTTCTCATCATTTCCAAATGCCCAATCAGACACATGTGACTTCAGAGAGATTTGTCCCTGTTCTGAGCTGTCAAACAGAACATTGGGCAATCTTAGGGTTTGCTTCCACTTTGACAAAACACACCACACTTTTGAAAACATACACCCACAATGCCCCAGTAGGAAGGAGGCTAACTTTCCCCCGCACAGTTTTTCACTCTACAATCCAAAAGACATGGTCACATAGAAACTTACAAGACTGAAGGAGAAAGAATGAATGAAACCTGTTGGTAAAGGAGCTCATTGAGGTGGGACCATTCAATACATCTCCTCCAAACTCCTGTGAATCCACCACACCTGCATACCTGCAGTCCTACAAGTCTCAATAGATGCACTCAATGATTGATCCAGAAGTTGCAGGGAATTCAAGACATACTTGCACGCTGTACTTTGAAACACCCAACTATACCTAGTCAAAACACCCACAGAGACAGTTTTTCCATTAAATAACCATCTATAACCAAGAAACTAAGAAAACCTCACTGCTGGGAAACCTCAAAATGTCATTGAGTTGGAACCCTCTCTGAAATCCACAATGCTTCTCAAGAGTCAATATTGGTTGCTAACCATTACCCCCTCTTTGCTCTCAATTTCTTTGCAAAACTGTACCTTTCACTGGCCTTGCTGACATTGGCAGTCAAGGTAGGCACGGTTTTGTTGTCTGGCAGCAGACTAAACCTGGACACTGTATTTATCTCACTATCATCCCCATTGGATACTGATGCTTTAGCACTCTGCAGGTCTGCAGGTGCTTGCTTGGGCACAGACACTGAATCTTCCTGTGGTAGCTCAACTTTATTCTCCACAGAGGTGGATGTAGAAAACTCAGTGCCCTTCTCAAATGTTCTTTCCCCCTCTGCTGCCCAACTGGCAGCATCACTTGGTTTTGCACTGGAGGCAACCATAACAGACCCACCTGTTGTCTCTTCCATAAAATCGTGGACTGCTGTAAACCCTGCAATACACATTCAAGACACAGGTGCCTCAATCCCAAGATAGCCTAACTGCACAGAAAACATGAATACATGCACAAAAGAAGCAGAGTGAAAGCAAACAAGCAACATGATATCATCTATGAACTTACAATAGAACCCACACATATCCAACAGACTAATAACAACAGTGGCTGCACAAACACCCAAGGGAAAGTGGTTTCATACATTAAAAGAAATAGACTACACAAAGTTTAGTAAAACTAGGTGAGGCAAACCTTCTTCATTGAACTTATCCCAGTTCTCATCCCACAGAGCAGCCTTCTCCTGAATTCCAGGTTGCCAACCTGCAGCATACTTCTCTGGCCATTAGATCACATAACGTACTAGCGATGCAGGTAGATCATACCACCACAATGCTTACTCCAGAAAAAGAGAGGAAGGTGAACACTCTTACTCCACCACTAAAAATAGAAATAGTTCTTGTAGACATCTATAAAGATGCAAAAAAGTTCGGTCTAGTAGCTAGTCAGATGAACATTGCAAAAGCAGATTCACAATACTCAAACTGTGACGGATGATGAGTAACGAAGACAGCATACAGAGACAAAAAATTTCATAATTTCATATGTATCATGGAAACCTCACCAAAAGGAGTCTCTATAGCAGGCTGTTCTTTAACTTCGATACCAAGATGCTTGGCACGTTCATTTAAGGCTTTCCTCAGTTCATCAAGATCAGTTGAGATGCGATCCACACGACTCTGGTATACCATGCTCAAAAGTTATAACCCCCCCACATACACCTCTCCCTCTCTGTAAATACAAGTGTGAATATATATGTCTATCAGTCCAGTTCAATAACATTCAGTCAAATAAAGCTTAAGTTTCTTCCACAAACACATTCAGGAGCTCTAAAATCTAAACCCTTGGAATCTCTACACCCCCCATGTACTTTAGCTGCAGGCCAACCAAAATTCACCTTGCTTGCAACATACCTGCAGAAGAGAGTTTGTATTGCCACCTTGTTCCATTTTGACAAGTGCATTGAAAATATCTGTCTTCCTTTCCTGTAAACCCAGGAATATAAAAGAGCTGTTAAACTCACAGTGAAACATGTGGATGCACTGCAGAGTGGCAAGTCAGTCTACTCTGACCCCCTGCTGCTCATATTCACCAAATCCATCTTCCCAAAAGAGAGATCTCTCACTGCTTGCCTGTCAAGTGTTTAGCAGCAGTAGTAAAGATACATGATCAACTTGAAGTTCAGTGAAAAGTGTCTTGTGAAACATAACTAGAATGCTAAAATTTGTATATATCAATCAACCAGGTTCAGATCAGATCCAGTCAAAAGAAAATAGAGCAGATTGGTCATAAAGATGATCATTTTTCTCAAGCAAATGATTTCTTTTCCATCATAGACGAAGACTACCTGAATCTCTCGATATGCTGCCTCTCCTGCCGCCAGTTGTGTGTTCACATCTGCTGCTGCCCTGTACTTCTCATCATATTTTTTGGCTAATGATTCCACCTGGAGCAGCAAACTACTTTAGAGTATGTAGCAAGGAATCTCATGGAACTCAATGCCAAGAACAGGGGGGGAAAAGTTGAACTTGCAGTTGAAATCAAATACTCTTCACACAGAGCTGCCAATTTGCCAATGGAAGATTGAATCAACTTGCTCAAGCATGTGTACCTTCTCCAGATACACCCTCAAAAGCCAACCCTTGCATATAGGACTGACAGTCAACCAAACATCAAAACAGCAGTAACTAAAACACAATTGACAAAAGGCTCAAAAGGCACCATTGGGGGTCAGAGCCAAACAAACCTCCCGCTTGTCAGCAGCAGCCCGCTCTGTGATTTCAGCCAACTTGTTGTCACAACGGCTTTTAAGTAAAACCTTCCATAAACATAGCAAAGATCACATCAGAGGCAAATTCTTGGAGCTGTCAAATGCATGCAGTACACAGATAAGAGTGTCTTTGAGTCAATGAAGAACAATCAGTGATAACTCAATACATCCACAATGTGGAAAACAATTCACAGGAGCTTACAAGATCAAAAATGGGAGAGAAACTTACAATTTCTTGCAGCTTTGTACGGTAGTACTCTGCCTTTTCTTTGTGATCCATAGTATGGTCTTTAGGCTCAAACACCTACAACCAGCAAAAAAAATAGTCTATAAGGTTGATAAATCTTAGACAAGCATGCTCACTATTTTACTAACTAAAAGTCCGTAACTGTGTGGTGTTGGTCCCCATCAGTGTGGAGCATACTTCATGACAAACACATGAGTGGCAGCCTAGAAGGAAATAGGAGATCAGAGAAACCTTCTTCTTGGCCTCATCTGCATCTCCACGCTTTGTTCTTGGCACTGCTGTCTCGCTGCAGTGACCCTGTTTAACAGAGTTGAACCCTGAAAAGAGTGCCTGGGTGCCAAGCTCTGGATGGCCTGCCAAAGACTGATCTGGCAATGAACCCAAGGCTCTCCCAGAACCAGTTGATTGAGAATTGCCTAGAATATTGCACCAGACAAAAGTGTAAAATCCCAAATGTGATCAAACACAAGTTTGGAAACCTAAACTGATGGCTCAAGATATAAGACAAGTCATGAAGCAAAACCCTAACAGCAAAACCATAATCAACAGATTAAAAAAATGGCTAAGGCAGTACAAGGTGAAAAGAACCTTGCATCTGTTGCCAGCCTGTCTCACCATAATCAGTTGGAAGCTTAGGGCCAGTTTTGGGACCATCAGGGACATCAGGAAGGTTCCAGTCATCAAGGTGAATGTGAGATGGGAGTTTTGCAGGCAGTGTCCAGCCTTCTCTGAAGCGTTCCATAAAGTAAAGGGCAGTGCAAAATTCACGGGTTGATAACATGCTATCGCCATCTTGGTCAGATAGATTCCAAACCTGCTTCAATACCTCTAGAAACACAGATGCACAGGAAGTGATAAGAGAGAGGACCATGCTATGTTGCACTTGCAGAGTACTGGTGAGGAATTTACACAACACCCACAGTGGAATGCAGTAGCCAGATTAGGAAGTGACAATACTGCAGATGAAAACTGCTTTCTTCCTTCACAAGGACAACTTCAGCAGTCCCATATGATACTGCAAGTTTCAGCAGGTGAATATGAGAAGCCAACCAACCTCTTGGAAGTTGCCAGCTCAAAAAAAGATCACGTGCCTGTTCCCCGGTGATCTTCCCATCATGATCAGTGTCCACCTTGCTAAACACCCGCATGTATCTCTGAACATCATTTGGGGTCATCTGAGGCCATGGAGTTGCTGGTCCCTGACCTATAAAAGCCCTGGCACTCAACCCAGGTCCCAGATTCTCAGGCATTGACAGAGATGGCAGAGCTTGAGAGACTGCAGGGGATTTTCCCAGACTAGCTGTAGGTGCTAATGTTGTGGGCAAAAAAGCCAATGGTGCAACTGGATCTGCCAAAGAAGATGAATCACCAAAGCCTTGCAAAGCTGAAGTGGACTTTGCAGCCAGTGCCCCAGGAGGCCTTGCTGGTGGGGCTGGAGAAAAAAAATCTTCACCTGCATCTATTTTGAGGGAGCTACCACCATGGCCCGTGGCTTTGAAACCACCACTAAACAGATCTGCAGTTGCTTGAAACCCAGGTGCCCCAGATGAATCCTGTGCATGAGCTGTAGTTGAGGGTGCTGGCATTGGAGTGGCTGTTGGTCTGGATGTTCCAGATGTTGGCATTGATTGAAAGCTTGAGGCAGGAGCCACATTCGCAGAACTTAAGAACTGTGAAGCACTTGGGAAAGAGGGAGTTCTGGGAGTTGGCCATAAGGAATCTGCAGCTGCATAAGAACTTCCCAGGGGCACTTGTGGTTGCAGCACTGCTGATGTAGGTGGGACTGGCCTTGGCAGAGTTTGTACCTGCATTTGATTACCTACCGAAGGAAACCAACCCTGTGGTTGACCTTGAAGAACCTGGGGTCCTCCACTTCCCTGGGATGAGAGTGGATGTGCAGCAGACCCTCCAATTCCTCCTTGTAGAGCTGAAGGAGGACGTGGGGTTACCTGCCCATACACTGCTGAGGGACCAGGAGGATTGATTCGTGGAGGTGGAATTTGTGCAGCTGCAGGACCTGTGAGTGCTGCCTTCACCAGTTCTGCTGACAACTCTCTCCCTGTTTGTCCAACTGTCACAAGCTTCAAGGCATTGTAGAACTCGGGCCTTGAGAGGTAACCTGTTCGCCCTTGGTCAGCAAATTGCCAAATCTGAAATGATGCACAACAGAATTGAAGTCAGTGTTGCAAATTCAAATGTGCAGCCAAAATCAATATCTTGCACATAAGACTGTCAGACTTCAGATTGATGAATTTCTCATATACCCATATTTGGAAGGCAGCATTGAGCCAAAAAGTCCAGAATCTGTTGGATCAAAGTCCAATCAGGAGAAATATCGTTGTCCTGCCTGAGAACATGCTCAGTATGATCAGGAATATCACACATCTACCATAAGGCCTGCTGTAGCTTGGACCACTTTTCATTGTAGGAGACCCCCAGAGGGAGTAAAAACTAAAAACATCTGTCCAAAGTATACTGGATAAGTATCAAGAACATCTTGATAATAAAGATTTTTAATAAATCTAATGGAATTGTGAGCTGACCTGATAAGGTTTACTTGGATATGTCCAAGCTGAACCCAAATATCATTAGAGAGAGAAAAAATATATATAATCCATATGGCTCATGAAGGTCACCACATGTTCTTAGTGCAAAACTATTACATGTATCAGCATTAACTTGCTTTTCAAGACCTAGAAATATCATAGGAAGTTGGATTTTGCAAAGTTTTGGCAGATTGTGTTGGAACAAAATGACTTGCAGGTACAACACACTGGACTCGCCTTTTGTATCAGAATCTGAGGACAACTCTCTGTGAAGCAATCAATGTAAATGCACAAAAATTGGGAAGGAAGTGGAAAGAGCACATGTCTTGCTGTGTTTGCTTCAGTAATATAATCAACTCCTTAGATGAGAAATCTTTGATACGCCCACTAGGAGCCTTAAGATTTACTGTAAGGAGCAAATCCTCACATGCCAATCTCAAACAACAAACCATCTTCAGAAATACTGAGATTTTCTCCATGCTTATGATTAAAGTCAACCCAATATAATGGACAGATGACCCAATGACAAGGTTATAAAGATTTCAGATCTGACAACATAACAGCAACAAATCAGCAGACATGAAAAAAGGGTCACCTGTCATCTTAAATCTTTAGGCTTGGGTTATAAAGGGTCCGAATAAAGATTTCATCTGAAACTTTATAACCCAAGCCTAAAGAACAAAGGAAAGAAGAAACCAAATACTGAGGATCAGTTTGAACAACAGAAACATTCATTTGAATATTCAGAGACCTGCAACAATGGTATTGACCAGCTATCATAATATAACATCTCCACTGACCTCATCCCAAACAACAATAGGAAGCGGTCTAATGTCACATGGAATTGAAAAAACTCAAACAGATGGAAGACAGGTACAGAGAAGGCACATCCAAACAGGGAATGGCACTCCACTACCCCTTACATCATGACAGTTTTATAGATGCCATGCTCCAAATAATACTACAACAGATCAGCTTCTCAGTTAGCTAAGCTCTTGTGCAAGCAGTACCATACCACAAGAGGATCAAATCTATCCACCTTTTCCAGTGAAGGTGCAGACTTTGCACAAAACAGAAAGGGGAGAAGAGAGCAAAGCAAGATGCATTATTTTTCTCTGAAGGATATACCAGATCCTTACGTGTCTGCTCCCCCAACCCTATTTTGTGTCAGCCAGATGCTTGCAAGAAAAATCAGTACTAGTTTATCAATCACTGCAAACATCAGCGCTTTGATATGGGAAGTGCTCCCGCACTCGTCATCCTTATGTTTCACTAAAGCAAAGAGCTAAAACGATATCAGAAAGGAAATTCTCCGACGATTATTGGTTGAGCATTCCAGGACGATGTGAACAACCTGACTTCGAGTTTGAGATCGAGGTAACCTGTAATACATTGGAATAAATTGAATCTGAGATGACGACGAGATCCAAGCAAGAGAGGAAAAAACCTTAGCAAGAGTCACTTGCGGCAGATTGGCACCCTGGAAAAACGCCACGGCTTCCGCACCGCTGATACGACCATCCCGATCCGTATCCGCTCTTCGAAAAAAGGCATCAAAAATCTCCGCGTTATTCGTCATAATAATCGTTCAGAAAAAACCGCTTCCCGACTCACACTCAATGCTGTATCTGTGATGATCCACTGTAACAAATCTCAGTCTACAAAAACAAAGAGAATCCTCATCCGGAAACACAAGAAACAAACCCTATTGTGCCTGCCTCACTCAAAACGGTGTACCGCATCAGAGATGTCGAAAGTGAATGAAAGTAAGGAGAAGATAATGAAGAGCAAAAGAAGTTGATCGGGATAACAAAGAGAGCAGTACCTATGGAAAAAGATGCAGACTGATACGACACAACTGCAGAAACTGCGTGGCAAACAAAACCTGCAACGGGACCAAGGCATTTGATGTGTGGCGACGGAAGAGAGTCTCTACTCTTCTACAACACTCTCACTGCGCATGTACGATCTTTTACTTCGTCATCTTATTCTTGATCTCCTTTCCCCTCTCGCGTGTCACTGCACACACGCGAGCCAAGCAGGAGCACTCGCCCCGGCTACGTATTTCTTGGAAGGTGGTCATATGTATTTCTCCTACTGTATATAGTAGTGTAGCGTATGCGTACTCCAAATCGTATATTCCTGAAAATACATAATGGTCTTTAGTTTACATCTTTATTTCCTCAGAAGTATTAATGTGGCATGTGCCATGGCTGAACCGTGACTTCACCAACTAATTTCTCCTTCCTAAACCTGTTTTTGTTCTTTGGATTTATCAAGAGTCTATGATTTCAAGTTTCATATATTTGTGCGCCCTAATGTTTGAAAAGACACATTTGGATTTAATTACATGTCAAAAGACACGCAATTTGATGCAAGACAACTATTGGGACGTGGCAACTACCCTTTACTTCCTCATTATGTCAATTCATGTTCTTTGTTGCTTTGGTGCATTATTATTCATGTATCCTTTCACTTTCGTGTTATTCTTTTTTCTCTTCCTTTGTGTCTTATAAAGGCTTTGGATTCTAATTTAGGAATTTGAAACATGCATGCATTGTGTATAAGAGCACTAGCTTTGTTAGGTCAGAGCATGGTTTTTCGACACATTTGGATCTCTGGAATGAAACTTATCTAAGTTTTAAAAGCACTAAGCAAGTTCTAATGCATTTTCTTATTGTGAGTTTGTAGTGATTCCTAATGGATGGACATGGTGGAAAAATTTAGGTTTGCCTTTCAACATCATCAATTGTAAGGTGGATTTTCAAATCCTAAACAAACTGAAAGCATTAGATGATCCATAGTCGATCTTTTGTAAATTTTCCATTCCACAAATATGTTTGGCATAAACATTCTTTGTTTTGTTCTAGGAAGGAAATGACTCAAGTGGCTTAACTATTATGGATTGCTTTCAATTCTAGAAAGTCTTTAGTGCCTCAAATATCCTTACATTTTTTGTTCAAAGTGGAATTGATCAAAAGACAACTTTGTCCATTCTTAAAGTAGCTATTGAGTATTTTCATTGTGAGAACAAAATTAACGTGATGATGGAGCCATTGGGTTTCCATGTAATCAAATGACTATTGCACGACATCATAATCAAACTATTTTCTAAAACTTTATCTCAATGTTTGTAGACAATGGTGTTGAATAGGCACATTTTTTTTCATAGTAAAGTTAAATAAGGTCTTACCTTGCAAAATCCAACATACCATTACCTTATCCTTGTCTAGGATAAGTATTTTTGTTTAGACCTTTATATGGTATCCTTACTTTTTAGGTATGTTTGCAAAAGTGAAATGTAAATTGGGCATGGCATGTTTATTTTGAAACTTGTTTAAGATTAGCACAAAGCTTTCTTGATAGATCAAAACACAAGGTTCACAATGGGACTTCAATATTGGGGATGGTAAGGAGTAGCTACAAATGGATCATGAAAGGAAAAGACCCAAATTCTATGTAAGCTTCTGCTCACCATTTTGTAAATTAGAATTTTTTGTACATTAACATTTGTTTGTTGTTACTTTCCACTTTCCAAAAGGATATAGCTCAACTAGGAGGCAAACATTGGTATACCTTTACGTTTATTGAATGATATTGGTGGTGAACTCTCAATTATGTAGTATTGAAAGTTTGCAAACCTAGTCCACACTCTTGACATGCATTTTTGGATCATTTTAATTTCATAAACAAATAATGAAGGTTGTTATGACCTTAACATTGGGCTTGCAATCAATGTTAGGATAGGACGAGGGATTCAAGTTGGGAATCAAATGCATGGTAAGATTCTAAAACGTTCAAATGATAATTTGAAAGGTCAAATCAAGTCAAATTGAGGAGCTTGATATGGCATGTAACATTTATTTGCCAAATTATGTCTATTGATTATTGTAAAGCTTTAGATTGTTAAATTTGATGTCTTGAAAAAGTTATGAGTTCTTGAATTTTCAAAAAAAAACAATCTACATTTTTTCATATCTATAGTTTTGGTTGTGATTTAGGTGTGTGCCATCAAGGCGCCCGATTTTGGTGAAAACAAAAAGGCCAATTTGCAAGATCTTATAGTTGTGACTGGGGGTCAAGTATTTTGAAAAGCTTTACCTTGGACATCTATTTATTATGTGTTCCATAATTTTTTTCTAAATGCACCAAAAAATCTTAAGGACTTTTATTAATTCATAACCTCAAGTTGCAAACTTTGATGTTGATAGGTTTGACAAATTTAAGGTTCTTGGCTTGGCTTAGATTATCCAATGTTAGTTAACTAATAGTAAGAAGAATCTGGAGCTATTGAGAGATGTTGCAATTTGGATTACAACTTACAACCTACTTGGTCTATCAATACTTGAAATGTCATGTCGGTGTATGGTTACAATTCATCAATGGATATTTAGGTCTTAAGCTTGAAAATGTGCAAATAGATATGTTTGGATCTGCAAAGGTCACAATATCAAAGGATGGCACAATTATACATGATGGTGGGGGGGGTGACAAGAAAGGCATTGGGGGGCGATGCAAAGTATATACAAGTACATAATTTTATATCAATTTTTTTAGTTGAATGTGTACTTGTGAGTCTTGAATCCATTATCTACAAAATAGTTCATATTACATCACCCACTATGTGTGGTATTTTCCACCCTCATCATGTGTGGCTATTGTTGTAGTTATGAGCACAATTGTCATTCGTTGAAAACTAGCCTTGCACCTACAACGTAACTAAATTGTGTTATAGGTTAATATAGGTATGGGAATCCATTAGCATGCTACATCAAATTATGACAAGGAGAAGTTATAAAAATGTTTGGAAAAGCTTTTAAGAGGTGTTGTTGTTTTTAAGGTACATGCTTGAAGTTTGATGATTTTTTTTTGCAAAATTTCTCAAATTTATATTGCATGTAATTTTATTTTTTTCCATTTCATACTTGGGGAGCCTTTGTGCTTGCCTTTTGTTTGGGTCACTTAGATGGTATTACTAATAGTAGATCGGTGGGACAAGTGAAGCAAAGGTTAATGATAAGAAGGATCATTTGACACCAAGGCAACAGTGGAGGAAGCCATAATTCCTAGTATGAATTTCACCCTAACATAAATCATCACTTAAATATTGCCTAATTGTAGAGTTTTGTAATCCCAAGCTCATTTGTGTGTGCTCATTGTGGTTAGTGATTAGAAAACTCATTTATTTGTGTGTGATTGTGTGTTTAGGTGGAGGTGTGACACTTCTATATGCCTCACAAGATTTTGATAAACTCCCAACTGCAAATTTTGATAAAAAAGTTGGTGTTCAAATAATCCAAAATGCACTTAAGGTACCACGTTTTGTACTTCTAGAACAATGGTGGTTGGTTTGTAGGTATTAAATTCATATGTGCAAGAAAAGGTAAGTACATGTTTGTAAGAACTAAAATTTGGTACAAATTTCAGGGTGAAGAGGAAAGGTTCATGCGAAAGAGAAATTATATTTCTCAACATCATTTTCATGGCTCATGAGAAAGAAAAAGTATACTTCTCAACATCATTTTCATGAGCCTCATCTTATGATCCATCTTCTTTAAGTCTTATGTAACTAGTGGGTAAGTGCATGAATAGGTGGACCATTTGGCAGTAAGAAATTACCCATTCAAAAGTCCAAAATAATAACTTTACATATGGGTTAAAGTAAACTAAAGGGGTCATGGGTAAGTTATACAAAACTCCTGATTGGTCAATTTAAGTGTTCACTTTAAATTTGCTCAATGGCGCCACTTTGATAGGCTTAAGAAAAACTAGTTAAACTTATGCAAATCCTTGATGTCGTCTCTCTCAAAGTCTTAAGTCAAGTTTTTACGAATATAGACTCACATGAAAACTTTAGTCCTTGGTCCTTTTACATCTTCCGCAACATTCATTACACGTGAAGTTCATCATCTCATCATCATTTGCAACTTTGGGAGCAATGAAATCAAGCACATGGTGAAAATCGAAAGAGTTAAAATGAAAATTGAAAGAGTTACATCGCCATATGTAAAGCCATTATATGGGAAACTTCAAAGATCATTTTTTATCATAAAACCCCCATCATTTGTCAACAATTTGCATTTGTTTATGACTTGTGCATCACTAGGTCATGCCTTAAATGCTTGAAAGTAGGTCAAGATTTTGCAAAAGAGGAAATGTAAGAGCTTTTTGGGCCTTCCAACAACAAGAATGGGTATTGATATTGTTTCAATGACAATGTGGAACTCATTAAGCACATTGAGGAGGTCTGGATGATTGTTCATCAATGCATTCAAGTACCAAACAAGCGCCTTGTTAACAAGGTTGAAGCTAGGGGCATCATGCGTGAAAAGAAGGGGCAAGTAATTAATTGGTCCATTTTTTGTGAGTGGACAATTAAATAACAATGATGAAGGATACAACTTCTTGAAGCAAGCAAAGGGGACAAAGTTGGTGGACACTTAGGCGAGGAAACAAAGTCTAACGAATAAGCCATGGCAATAGAATTATTGTCACAAGCACCTAAAACTGATAATGTTTCACACAGTGGGAGCAACAACATGGTTGATTTGGAGGTTTTGCGCAAGTGGCAAGATGCACTTTTGGCCTCAAAGAAGGAATGCATTTGGCTTATCACTCATATGTTTTATTTGTTGAAAACCAAAAATGATTGCAAAATCGAATTATCGCTCATCAATTGCCAATAATTGAATCACAACCAATTATTTCAAAATGCAATGGTGACTCTACAAGGTCATCAACTCAAGGTTGACATCTAGCGCCTTGCTTTGGAGGAGTTGAAAAAACCATTAGAAATTGACAAATCTCAAAATGCCAGTAACACTCTCATGGCGTTACAAACATTGTAATGAAAATGGGATTTGCAGGCAAATGTGGTGGAAGCATTTAAGGATTTAGTGGAGAGTGGGCGAAATGAACACAAAGATTGCCTTGGAAAAATCTTTTGTTGTGGATGATGTTTGGCTCAAGGTTAACGAGATGTAAGATGTTTGCATTCGTCACAAAAAAACTTTGAATCAAAAAGTTTTAAGGTTGTGCATAGTAATGCAAAGGAACAAAACTTTGAACCCCTCCTTGTAGATTTTAATGTTGATGCTAATTTGAGTTCATGTTCAAAAGTTTCATGATTTTTGTTTGTTCCTTTTGTATGTAAAGCTTTGAATTAACCTAGGATTGCAAAGTCATGGCATGTGGGCATGTGTACCATTCATGGTGTGTAGCCACCCATTTTTAGAGCTTTTTCTAGATGTATGCAAAAAGGATGTGACAAAATACCTCATGAAGATTAGTGGAGACTTTCAAGAATCAAGCTAGTTCTTGAAGGTGGACATGGAGGTGCAATAAAAGATCTCCAAACACCCCTTCAACAAGGTAAGATTCTTTTACATCTTCATGTGCAAAGTTCTCTTTTCCCTAAAGCTCTCTTTAATGTTTTGCTTAAACTACCCAATAATCCCAAAGTGTTTTAATATTCCCAATGTCAAAACCCATAATTCTCTAACACCCCCCATGATAGCTTTTGTGATTATATAATCCATGTGGTATTCAATGACTAGTCTATTGTTCATGAATGTTGAATGTGGATGTCGAAATTTTAGAAATGTTTTATAAATTGTCTACCATAGACTCCACTTAGAGTCCCAATGATCCCTTTCTAATTTATTACAATCCATGTACATTTAACTCTATTGTCCTAAAAGTCAACCAAAATCACTAGATTATAAACTTTGGGTGCAAGCAAGGTAAAGTAGACAACTCACAACTCCTTGTTAAAAAACTTACATGCATCCATGAAAAAGTTTTAATGTATTGAAAATATTTTTATTTGTATAATAATTAACATGATGATAATCTTTCATTTTATATTAATTTTTTTGAGAAACTCCATCTTGAAAGTAGGATTAAGTATAATTTTTTAAAATGTTTATACTTGCACAAAATGTCCCATCTTACAAAACGGGCTACATGTAGATGAAATAATATATATTAATTCAGTAAGTCTTTGTGTCTGTGACGGAGGTTTTGGGGGGTGGGGGAAGGGAGAAACCCTGAAACCCATATTAGTTTTAATAAAATTGTTCCCCCGAACTCGAGGGCTCAAAAAGTTTTAATAAAACTGTCCTCTGCAGCTTTCTGCCCGGGTGGGGGTGGTGGGCGGTTGGAGGGGAGGTTTTTTTTTTCAAGTTGTATTTGGTGTGGAGAGTGGACAATGGACTTTCCATGCAAGTTTTATTTGGGCGCCGGGGGGGGGTGGTGGAGGATTTATTTTCCTTTCAGCCAATGGGAAGGCCCAAGGTGCCTTGCTTTTATTCCTTTTAAGTTTGGGGGGTGGGTGACTTGGGCCTTGCTTTTATTCCTTTTAAGTTTGGGAGGTGGGTGAGGAGATTTGGGTGCGTTTTTTTGGGGTTAACGGTTTAGGAGAGTCATGATTTTTATTTTTTTCGTGAAGG
>Ga0209208_10001359_pt1 | contig 34226 bp, 29 predicted proteins | sample S1TSphfallax_3_FD_187694 | JGI IMG/M metagenome (GOLD analysis project Ga0209208, IMG submission 187694) | Host-associated microbial communities from peat moss isolated from Minnesota, USA - S1T2_Fd - Sphagnum fallax MG (SPAdes) (version 2) | ecosystem: Host-associated > Plants > Peat moss >...
ACACCACATCAGCTAGAAAATGTCAGATTCTTTTAGCAATTACAGAACCAGAAGTTATGCTGCACAGAGCCTAGAGGGAAGTTTATATCTAGGTTGCAGCTTTATTGATGGTTTTCTATGCCAGGTTTGTGGAATTGAGACAGTGACAACATATGATCCAAACACCCAGGAATTCATCATCAACACTCCTTGTGAATCTGCTCAGAAATACTGGATTGGAGGAGCTGCAAAGGTATAATATGATTGCTCTATCTTCCTTCATGGAAACAAAGTATGGAGACCCAAACCGCTCTGTTGGAAACTGTCAAGATGCATAAGAGCTGTCTCAGTACACTCAATAAGATTCAATTGATAGCAGTTTTTTTGTGTGTGGTATGCTACCCCCCATTCTATTGTTTTCTCTCAGCTGGTAATAGATGGGAGAAATGAGGGTATACATGCCTTCATTTGTCAGTTACGTGATGACAAATGCAATGTATGTCCTGGTCTAAGGATTGCTGACTGTGGCCACAAGATCAGGCTGAACGGTATTGATAATGGTCACATCTGGTAGGCCATCTTTTGAAGTTAATTATGCTTTTTGAACTTCAGCAGTTTACGTGAAAATGCATTTTATGAACCTTCTGAGGAGTTGTAAAGCTAAAGCAAGTTACTGAGTAGAAAATGTTGTGACAGGTTTGACAAAGTGCACATTCCTCGTGAGAATCTACTCAATTCAGTTGCAGATGTCACACCTGATGGACATTACCAAAGCATGATCAAAGATCCAGATCAGGTGATGTTTGTTCTTAGACCTGGGTGGAAGGAATCTTGAGTACTTTTCTATCTCTTTACTGTTCTCTTTTCTTTGAGTTGTCTGGATTGCCAACAAATTTTTGGGTACAATCTTTTGCAGAGGTTTGCTGCCTTCATGGCACCATTGACAACAGGTTGTGTGAGTATTGCTGTGAGTGCTGTAAATCAAGCCAAGGTATTGTCAATGAATGCTACATTTTTTAAGAGTTGAATTGCAGACACCAAACTATTTCTAAAATGAACTTCAGTCTCTTCCAAATCAAGGTGAGACTTGGTAGCAAAACTTGGAGAGATGCTTATTAAATAAAGTAAGAGCTAAAAGTGATGACATAGTTATATATGGCGGGCAATATTTGCACAGATAGCATTGGCAACAGCAATTCGATATGGCCTCACACGACCTGCTTTTGCACTCTCTCCGGGACAGCCTGAAATGATTCTACTTGACTACCCCAGTCACCAGCATCGCTTGCTCCCTCTGTTGGCAAAAACGTAAATTTGATATCGAGCTTTTCTTTACTAAACCCCTCTACTTGGTACATGGGACTTCTACACATAAATGGTATTTAAGTATTCAATAGTCGAGGATTGAGCCAATAGTCAAGTGATGTGTAAACCTCATGGCCACATTGCACTGTGTGTTTAATTCATCATTGGTTAATTGCTAGATGTTCCCATGATAGTCAACCTAACTATGGTGCGTTTCAATGGGCAAATCCATCTATGTTAAGGTCTGGGGCGGCAGATTTTGTCATTTTCTTGACCACATTATATGACATAATCTTCTGATGACAATCATACACTCACTGTAATGACCAAAATGTGTCTGTTATCAAGAATTTTTAAAAAATCATTGGATCTGCCACCCTGGACCTCAATGTCATAGAATGGGCTTGCCCTTGCCCTTGCCCATTATGTAGGGTGCATTGCCTGGCTTGTCCTAACTGACTCACCTGGTACCTTACCCAACACAATGGACAGGGGCTTGACCATTCCATAGTACAAATCAATCCACAGCTTTGAAATGGAGACATTTATCCCCATGAGTGAATATAGTCTCAATGAGAGTCATTGCCAGACAGGCTCTTTTGTTGGCCTTGCCTACCAAGGTGAGGGTATTGTGTTTAGATTCATTATAGAGTATAGTAGCTTAAGGGATTTTGGCCCGTAGTTAATAGGTCTATTTTTATATGAGGATTTTTGAAAGATGATATTTTGGCTTGTGTTGAAACTTGAGATTAGTTATAGAGCTATAATATCTTGAAGGATTTTGACTTTTTTTAGAGGATTTTTTGAAGATAATATTTTTGCATGGTGAAATATTTGAGTTTTCATAATTCTTCTTTTGTCTTAAGATACCTTTTCAATGTAAATAGCAAGGCCACAGTGTGACACACCCCTTGTTCTAGTTCTTCAGTACTGCTTCCTCATGCAGTCCTCATGCAGTCTTGTATGCTGATGGATTTGTATTGGATCTGTACAGCTATGCAATGAACTTTGCAGCATTAGACTTGAAGAAATGGTACTCAGCTCAAACAGCACCAGACACAAAGACTATTCATGTCGTGTCAAGCGGCTTGAAGTCTATGTTGACCTGGCACAGCCTTCACACCCTTCAGGTTGCTGATTAGCCATGTGTTCTTGCAAGGATTGTGATGGATGTTTCTTTCTAATTCTTCTCACAAACTAGGTTCCAGAGTTCTGTTACAGCACCTGTGGTAGAGCTTCATTTTCATCTTGATAGATGGTGAATTTTTTATGCTCTCCAACTGAAAGGAAACTGTCTTTTGTTGTGTTTATTCTTGGTGAAAATCATGTGTGAATCAGTTTAGAAGCCTTTTCTCATTTGTGAATGTAGTAGGGTTGCAGGAATGTCGGGAGGCATGTGGTGGTCAGGGTATAAGGAGTGACAACCGAATAGGCCAGGCTAAGGCTGAGTATGACGTTTAGTTGACTTTTGAGGGTGACAACAATGTGCTAATGCAACAGGTTGACATCTGTTGTTGTTCAATTGCAATCAAGAAGAGTGTGTAGTTTGATTCCTTAAACATTGCTCACTGTATAGGCTTACTAGCTCAAAGATTCATGAACTGCTTACTTGGTGGATCTAGGTGAGCAAAGAATTACTCAATTATTATTCTTGCACTCAAAGGATGGGTAAACCGTTGAAGGATTTGGGGTTGGAGCATATGAATGGATCTTGTCCCATCATCCCATCGGTGCTTGACAGGAACATGGTCCATGATAAAAATATTCAGGTACCATATGGGCACAGCACTACAATATATCAGAGCTGTGTTTTCTTTCCCCTCCAACCCTTTAGTATTTGCATGTCAGAGCATTTTGTGTTTCAAAGACTGATCATATGGAGAAAATTTGCAAAGGTGCAAAATTTGATGAAGGTCGGGTTCTGTAGTATCACCAATTTAGAGTCATATTTACTTTAAATGTTCTCACTTCATGCAACAGCTAAAGAACTTTCACCAATTTAAGACTAGTGCTCTTGATATCTTTCCATGATCCTCAATTGTCTATTTGTTGCTAAATGCATCTATGGCAACAGTTGGGCCTCTTCCAAGCTAGAGAGAGAGTTTTGTTGGAGCTCTTGAGCATGAGGGTTCAAAGGATTTCATTGGAGGGAGTGTCAATCACAGAGGCACTCATGGCAGTATGCTCATTTTATAGTAGTTATTCACCATTACTCAAAATTATTGTTTTGGAATTCCTGTCATTTGTTGCACTGGGGGAAGCTCATTTCTGTTCTTTGGGCTATGGGCATCAGTGTTTTATAGAGTAAATTAGATGACTTCTCTATTGACCTGAGTTGTTCCATGTTGAATATTGTGTACCAGAGTTATCAATTAGTACAGGACTTGGGTAAAGCATTTTCAGAGCGTACAGTGCTAGACAGCTTTTTGAAAGTTGAAGACCTACAACCAGCAGGTTCGTTGAACGTAAGTTGGAATTTTTGTCCCTCGTGAGAGTAGAATAAGGGAAGATTACAGAGCTGGTGGATATACAAGGAATGCCAACAAAATGAGTGTAGAAATGTTGAAATTTCTTAAGAGGAGAAATGGATGAAGAAATACAAGAACTGGATACTGAAAATAAGAACATTGTTGTGTGCTGAGTCCTGTCTGCTTACTGTTATCTGAAGTGAGACATATTGAACAGATTTGAAATCAATCACAAAAATCTGTGAAAAGATTGTACAAGGATGTAGAGGAATGATCTGCAAAGATTGTAGCAAGATGACTTGCAGAATAACAAAAAACAGAAAGAGAGATAATAATACAAAATTTGGAACAAGAGATCTTTCCTGACTGATGCAGTTCCATGGATCAATAATATCTGAGGAAGGATAGACTCTGCAGTATTGACCATCATCAGCCTAGTGCTTGGCAACAGAGGATGTTGGTAGTAGAGTCACTTTCTTAAATTCCAGGATAGCTATATCCTGATTGTGGTGTTTAGAAATCTAGATACAATAGTTGTATCTAGTGTTGTCAGTAGAGAATGCCAATATTGGGTCACGTGAAGGGGAGACTAGTTAATGCCTGAAGGCAGCTGACCAGTATAAGTACCTTCTCTGGTTTGTGATTTTGCTAAGGTTTGCACTTTTTGTTCATGTCTACAGAATGTGCTTGGTCTTTTGAGAAAACTATATGTGCTATCCACAGCTGAGGAGAGTCCTGTCTTCTTGAGGTTTGTGATCCTGTTTATGACTGTGATATAGCTAGACATTCACTTGTGCTTTTACTTTGAACATACTCTCTTTGCTTGAGGGAAATTGTCAACTTGCCAGAAGGCTACAAGAGGTGCACTCTTTAGAGTAATATAACATTCTTTTCTTCTCTACTTTTCTGTGGTGCTTACACAGGAACGCATTGAATTGTGCAGGTGTGGGCTTTTGTCACCAACACAGTCTCAGCTGGTTTCCGAAGAAGTGACAGCCTTATGTGTTGAGATCCAACCTCAGGCATTAAACCTGGTTAATTCTTTTGGAATTCCACAAGCACTTCTTGGCCCGATTGCATTTGATTGGGTTGAATACAACTCATGGGCAAACGTTCAACACAAAGAGTCCTCTAATTCTACACCCGCCCAAATGCATACTCATCCTCACAAGCTTAAACTGCCAACGCCGGTTCAGGCACAGGTGAGTTGTGAAGTGATTCCACATCCATAAAATCAAATCAAGTAGCCTACTAATTTAGCAACTCTTCTATCAATTTGAGTGATCTACTGCTCTCCCGGATTACCCAAACTTGGTGCCAAAGCCACACCCTTACTCCAACAAATGCCAGGACACAGGGAGGTGGAAACCAGTGTCGGGTGGTTCTTTACATATTCAGAAAACATTCACATTCCGTTCTTTGATTACTTGTGAATGAAAGTACCATGATGATTCTAAATTTTCATTTTTGTTATTTAGTCTGGTAATTGCCAGACAGCAGCTTTTGTGGTGACCTTGGCGCAGCATTTTTTATAGTGGAAATTTTTCACCATTTTGCATTTAAAAAATGACCCAGCAACACCAACAACGGATATTTTTCTTTAAAATGACCTAAATTCGCCAGATTTTCACTTTTTTTAAATATAAAATTGCCAGATTTCTACTGTAGACTCTAGCAGGTAGCCACAGTATAGAAGAATTTTGAAAACAAATTCGTGCGAGATCTCCTCTATAGCCAACTGTGGCTAAATCTTGTTATTAATGATCATCACTCTGGCAATATTGAAAAATTGGCAAAAAAAAAACCACTTCATTGGGGTCCATGTAACAATAATTTCATTTTTTTATTGTATAAATCTTCGGCTACAAAATGGAAAAATGTAAGCACATTGAGGCTATCAATGTGCTCTCCACTAATAGCAGATTTGGTTATAGTATATGGGTTTAGGGTAGGAGATTTGGCTATGGTATTAAGGGTTTCATTTTCCTCCAAAATTATTTCCCTCCAAAAGCCACCCCTTTTCAAGAGAATGGGGCAAGCGGGGACTTGTCACAGAGTGATCATCACAGCAATCTTCTTAGCATTCTTGACAGGGCAGATGTCAGAAATAGCTCTCTGGAGGGAAAAACTGCTAGTGGTGATGATGTCAAAGATTTGGTGCCTCAGGCAGTGGAGAGTCTGGAATTTGTTGCAAATGCAGAAACTGAAGAGACAGAAAAGCAGATGGCTACACCTGGCAGTGATAGAGAAAGAGAGGCCCGCATACTGCATGGTGCAGAGGCTATTGAGTGTAAGTTTCGGGCAGAAGAAAATGGCACTGTTGTGGTGGATTTGTTGACAGTTGAGAAACCTCGTGTTGAAAAACCAGTTGTACCAGTTGGGCCAAATGTGGACTCACATGGTGCTGAAACTGAGAAGAGCACAGTGGCAACTGTTAAAGTTTTGGAGCAGCACCCACTGCCTTCTCTGGTGGATGAAAAGATGCCTTTGGAGATGCCAAAAGTGGAGGATCAGCTCAATGAGGTAGTTCAAACACACAACCTTCTGTATTTGATGCTATTGGCCAGTTCCATTTCAAGTTATGTGTTTTTGATGGAATTGATCTTTTGGCTTTTCTGACCAGCCTGTCAACACAGGTTCCTGAACAGACATAATCAAGATCTAAACCAATTGAAATGGGCAAATCTTCAAAATTAAGAGACTGCAACACTTCCAATAATAATTTTAATAATTTTATTATCTATTTACACTATTTATTGAAATTATTTTCAAAGGATTCATGTACTTATTTTAAAACATTATTAGAAAAATTAAATATTTAGTATAATATTTCATAATAATTACAACAAATGACATCATAATATATATTATAATAGTAATATAACTAACCTAGGTTAATTACAACTTACATTATTATTATTATTATAAGTAATCAATTATTAAGTATTATTACATTCTAATATTTACTGAAAAAATAATATATAATTTGAAATTTTAGTATTTGGGCTTGGTTCTGATTTGCATTACCAATGATAATGATTAAATTATTTTGTATGGACATAATTATTTTCTTGTAGTCAATTTTGTCTTTTCAAAAGATAATTTTTTTAAATTGCCTGCATGCTGTGTGAAATTCTGCTCTATGAGGTTGATGTTGTGCAACTCTTTATGGCTTGTGAATTCTCAGCTGACACACACCAATAGTTGAATAGAAGACTTTCCTAAATATTTGTTGTTGTAGAACCACTTAACTCTGTTTACATAAGCAAATGTGCAGGCACGTGGGTTGTTGACGTTGGCAATCTCCTCAGGTCCATCCCAGGAGGCCAGACTAGCAAGGGTATGGCTATATTCTAAACCACTATTAATGAACAATTTTTTCTTCTAGCAAAACCAAGCAGTTCACATTATTTGAGCATTGCATCTCAGAAGGAGAAAGAATGTTTATAGAAGTGGAAGTGGTATATTTTTTGGAAAGACAAAATTGATTACAACAAAATTATTATGTCCCCACAAAATAATTTAATCATTGTCACTGGTGGTGCAAAGCAGTGCGGAGCCCAAATGTTTATAGAAGTGGAAGTGGGTGTTCTACTGGCTTCATTTATATGTGGTTTGTTTCTGGTTTCTGAATACTTGCCTTGCCACCCATAGAAAAAGGCCCATTTTATGGATCTGCTCATTAATACAAGAAGATTTGGCCTGGATGCAGGTTTGTGCTGGTCTTTCATCACGGCTACTGGAGTACCAGTCTGAAAATCTGCAACTGGAAGAGCTGTTGCAATTTGAGGTGAAACTGTTTGAATGCTCCCTTCTTACGTGATTTTTTGGGCTGGTTGGGTACATGCAATAGAAGTGTCATAAAACAGATCATCTTCTTTGCAAAGTCAAAGGCAATCTATACATGTGTTGAACCTAGTGAATGTTGAGTGAACATTTGCATTAAATCTTTTGCAAATCTGTTATATGTCAGTCTTTGCTCCTGTAACTGCAAATAGTGTTTTACATGTGCTGTACCCTGGAGGGTACTCTGTAAATAAGGCTAACATAGAATGCTCAATGATGAGGTGCCTCAGATATGTCTGCAAATGGAGCAGTCTTTAGTTGTATCAACCTATTTGAATTTTTTTGTTGTGGTTAATGCTTTTCTTTTTCTAACTGGGAAACCGGAGGGAAGAAAGGAAATCCTTTTATCCCAGGATGCGGCAACTACAGCAAGAATTAGCAACAGTGAAAGAATCAGCTGTAGCAATAGAGCTTGGGATGGTAGCAGCTCTGGCCTCAAAGAATGCTGAAATCGATAGCCTGTCCAGTTCTATCGAGAGTTTTAAGAGGCAAGCTTCTATGGTAAAAGGCAAGCTGGCGGCCTTGCAAGTTGGGCTTTGATGTCCATCCCCAAATTGCATCATGCTTGTCATATCATATCAAGAGTGCTATTGTCTACCTTCTTGCGGTTATTTAGTGTTGCTTCGTTGGGTTCCATATAGAATCTTTCAAGAAAGTCAGTGCATTGTCACTTCCCTGCAATTCCTTCAAGTTTTTTCTAGTCAATGAAAAAGGGGACCTTTTGCAGACAACCGTTGAGGCCATGAGCAAAAACCGAAACATGACAAAGACTAGGATGATCTAGGTATACTTCTTGCCTTTGCACTTGGAAAATCTCATGATGTTAATTATTACAAAAGTGAACATAATTCTCCCATAGAAATCATTTTCGGGTACAATAATTTGTAATTGCCTATAATAATATAAAATATAAGTTAGAATAACTAAAGTAGCGTAAAATAATATAAGGTATATCATAAAGTAGCATACATAGAATATTTTTAAAAATAAAAATAAACTTATTTACTATAATAAATTATAATAATGAATTACGTTAACTAGTAATGAAACATGATGTTTACAAAGTGATATTAAAGTGAAATAACTTTCACTAGGGTGAAATTAGTAAAATGCAATGAAGTTATTTCACTTTTAAGGTCCTATAATGATTTAGGCTAGTAAATTACACCCCATTTTTGTAATAGTGCCTTCATCACCTTTTGCCACATGTTTTTGTTCAATATTTGGAATTCAACATCAAATTGGTCATATGTTCACTCCCATTAACAAAGGGATCTAGTTGAAATTCCATGGCTAGAATTAGATTGATTACAATGACCAAGGCATTAGATAATAACTAGTGACCTTTGGACTGATTTAGCACGCACATTGGACTCAAACACATAATGACAACTTCAGTAATGGCCCACATTTGGGCCTTTGAGACTTGTTGCTACGAACTTAATATTTTTTAGTGGAGGTAGGCTTGAGGGCTCAAAACGTGATCTGAAATTTCAGAGAGCCACGTGGCATAATTTGATGGGCTGGGGGGTCTCAAGTCCAAATGTAAGATTTTGCAAATTAAATATATGCACTAAGGGGCCTCAATCAGGGGTTTGGATGAACTAGCACCTGCAGTGGTACTATGGCAAAAACATTTATAAACATTATAAATACATGCCTTGGATGAAGAAGCACCAACATTGGTACCATGGTAAAAATAAAAAAATTCATCTAAACTGTTTCTAAATATTATAAATATCATGGGACAAAATCATAGACTTATTTACTTGTTCCCAATTGGGGTGTTTACCTAATTCAATTGTGGACTTGTCACAACTCAAAACATTTTGATTATATGGGTGCCACAAATTTGAGAATTTGCTAATGGAGTTCGAGAAACTTCAAAGTTTGGTGGAACTAGACTTATTTACTTGTTTGCAGTTGGGGTGTTTACCCAATTCAATTATGGACTTGTCACAACTCAAGACATTTCGATTATATGGGTGCCACAAATTGGAAAATCTACGAGTGGAGTTCAGGAAATTTCAAAGCTTGGTGGAACTGAACTTATTTAGTTGTTTTTAGTTAGGGTGTTTATTTGATTCAATTCTAGACTTGTCACAACTCAAAACATTTTGATTGTCTGAGTGCCACAAGTTGGAAAATCTACCAATGGAGTTCAAGAAACTTCAAAGCTTGGTGGAATTGGTCTTATTTGGTTGTACCTAGTTGGGGTGTTTACGTGATTCAATTGTGGATTTATCATAACTCAAGATATTTTGATTATTTGAGTGCCACAAATTGGAAATTTTGCCAATGGAGTTTAGGAAACTTCAAAGCTTGGTGGATTAAACTTATCTAGTGCTTCCCAGTTGGGGTGTTTACCTGATTCAATTATGGACTTGTCACAACTCCAAACAATTTCATTATAAGAATGCCACAAATTGGAGAATTTGCCAATGGAGTTCAAGAAACTTCAAAGCTTGGTGGAATTAGACTTATTCAGTTGTTCCCAGTTGGGGCGTTTACCTGATTCAATTATGGACTTGTCACAATTCCAAACAATTTGATTGTATGAGTGCCACAAATTGGAAAATTTGCCAATGGAGTTCGAAAGACTTCAAAGTTTCATGGAACTAGATTTATCTGGTTGTTCCTAATTGGGTTGTTTATTTGATTCAATTGTGAACTTATCACAATATGGTGATTTGGCCTTATTATACTAATGTATATTATAAATATACTCATGGATCCTTCAATATAGATAATGAATTTTTTTTAAAAATACTACATAGCATTAGTTTTGTAAAAATAATTGTTGCAGGGCCCAAAAACCAAAATTGATACCCAAAATTAAATGTATTACGCTTTTGGAATAACTATATTGTATGTACAATAATACTAAACACAAAAGTGCCCCAAAGGGGGTCACTATAATGCACTTTCACCCTTTTGAAACTTTGGTCAAAATTTCCCATATTTTGAAATATTTTCCCCCTAATTTACACATAAAAATGAAAATGTTGAACTTGTTCCAATTTTATTTGAACCACATTGTGGATATTCACTAAAAAACACTCGAGTTGGAACTTTTGTTCAATGGTTTATTTTGATGAAAATATTTTCCTCGAACTTTTTGACATTAAATATTGATATATATTCATGTTAATTGTATCCACCCGATTTTTTAAAAAAACCACATGCCTTGGAATGGCATTGTTTTGCAAGTTTCCACATACCGAGTAACTAAGAGTATAGAGTTTGATCCAACATTATTAATTAATTAAAATTTTATATTTATTATTTTATCAAAATATTTGGTCATACAACTTGGAAAAATGTTATAATTTATATTAAATCACATTTAGTGAATTGAAAAGACCTTTAAAAAATAAGATGGAAATTTATTTTTCATAATAATATTTAATTAAAAAATGACATTAAAAATGTGTATAAATTAATAATTATGAAATTTACATAATTTCAATACTCTATGTAAGATTTAAAATGTTGTACATAATATTATATATTTAATATATTACATTTTTTGAGTTAAATTTAAATATTTTAATAAACATAAAAACATTTATACACCATTTATTGATTCACTATGTGTTTAAAAGGTGGGGAAATATAATATTTAATTATTTTTTAAAATAAAATATTTTGATTTTAAATATGTTTATTTACAAATCCTTTTATGATATATATATATTTTTTTCAAGACATCATTGTTGTTCAAATGTATGAAATAGTGAAGATTCAAATGCATTTTTAGTCAAATAAATGGATAGTTTTTTTTTAAAAAAACTACATATGTGTATAGCTTGGAAAAATAATTAAAAATTAAGTTTTTTTTTTCATTTGAACAAAGTATGAAAAAAAAGGGTTAAAGTTGGCTACCTTTGTATGGGACAAATGATGATGTGGGATAATGTTGTAATGTTTCCCTTTCGTTATATTTATTCCATATCCTTTGTCAATAAGTTCAATTTTGTAAACTATATAAGTAGATGAAAGAATAACAGTCTACACATAATACATGCACTAATTATATTCAAAATGCAAGTACTACTTGTGATGAGCCAATGAAAAAAGCTTGTGACTCAAAAAAAAGGATTCTACTTACCTACTTATTTAGGCATATTTACTTACATATGCATACCTACCTACCTAAACTTTTAAGCTACCTAGGCTTAAACTACTTAGTTTAGCTAGCCTAATTTTGTAGGTTAGCCTAAGTTGTTCAAGGCTTTAAAGTAGGCAAGGTTCATAAGTTATGTTAATAAATAGGTAACTAGATTGTCAACATGGTTTTATTATGCTTAAATACATGTTTACATGTCATAAGTCAGTATATACCTAATATTTAATTATATTTGCCAATTGTAGTTATAAAAGTCACATGATTAATCACATGAATAACTATTACCATAATTATTACTATTGGCATAAGCCACAAGTTTGATTTCACTACATATTTATGTAGTAATATGTGACCTACATTATTAGAGACACAATAAAATGTGAAGTAATATATGCCATGTTTTTAACATACTATTTATTATTATTTATATGAAAAACATGTTAATTTTTTCAAACACCACATCCTTGTTATTAAGCTTCTTAATGTTATCATCATCATTCACAAGGCCTCTATGTGCTACAAACTATATTACATTCATTGTAACTATCCAAAAGCTTTCAACAAATCCCAAAATGAACCATAAACTCAATAATGCACAAACAAATTTAACAAGCTTTCAATCTTTTGAAATGGGCATTGAGAAATAACCATGGGTTATCCAAATCCAATGTGAACAACGATAGTTCAAAGCAAGAGCAAGTAGGCACACAAACTTTATGTTTCAATGGTGGGGAATTTGAGCAAAGTTCAACACATGCTCAAGGCATTATATTGCTGAAGGAATTACAACAACAAATGCTTGAACCTTACGCATGAACAAGCAAATGCACAAACTACATCTAAGTGAGAAGCAACAAAAATAATACACACAATAGAAAAAGTTGAGCACTAAAAGGTAGGGGAAATGAACCCTTACTTGTGCATTTTCAATTTCAACACTTGACCAAAAAGATTTCAAATAATATGTTTTGTGCCATGTGGCTATGGAGTCTTGAACTATTTGGTCCTATGGTTCTTGGGGATACTTTTAACATAATTGTGCCCATTGCCAAAATTGATTAATATAGTTATGGACTATTGCCACTTGAGCAACATCAAAAATTTGACAAAAAGAAACATTAATATGATGTAGGTATCTTTCATGCATAATTTACAAAACTAAAAAAATTATGGATCTGTAAAGTGGACTCATGGACTTTCACCCCTTGATAACAAGATTTTGTATGGATTTTATATGGATTTCATGGTATATATTTGATTATGGTATATGGTATACAAATATAATTTAATCATATAATAAATATACAAATCATGTCCTCTTGAAATTGGATCCAAATCTTTTTAATAACATGTGGAAATAGTCTTGGATTGATTTGGTATATGCCTTTCTTTCTATTCACTTCTTCCAACATTTGCAAACTTTCTTACATTCCTGGTCTTTGATTTGGGTCTTCCTAGAAGAAACAAATGTCATGAAAGTTAGATGTCTATTATTTAATTGTTATACACTGCAATCAAACTATGACAAAACATGCTCCAATAAATGGGACCATATGTTTCAATATTCAATGACAAGATTTGAACATATCTTTCAAAAACAAATGTTGAAAGCAACCTATGTATTTATTCAACATCATTTTATTGACATTGAAAATAGGAAATTTGTTGACTATATATCCACATGAAAATGGTCTAAAAGAATTCCAAGTGAAATATGGTTTCTTGAATGTACCATTTACATGTATAAACCTTTTTAGGAAGTTTCACATATTCATTGAATAATCCAATTTTATTCATTTCAAATTGTTTTGAGTATTCCATTAACCTTTGATTTTAGGTTTTTGAAATTCACTTGACCATAAATTGAATGATAAACATAAAAGATTTGGCATGAAGAATACTTGGATGCATTTAAGGGAAATGTGTAAAAATAATTTGGCTTCATTGTTATAAACACCACAATTGAATTTTTGATTATAATATTGAAAATTTGTTGAAATCCATTTTCTTCCACATGAATCTTTCTTGCCCATTGGATAAATTTGCAAATTTTATCCCTATCCAAAATGAATGGTAATCCATTCACAAGTTCAATCAATAATACTCCAAAGCTATACACATCACATTTTGGCGACACCTGCATGTCTTTGTTTTGATTCTAATATAATCTCTAGTGCCATATATCCAAATGATCCTAGTGTGGAAGTTGAAGCCAATGCAATATTCTGAATTTTAATTTGCTAAATAACATAATCGATCATTTCAATGGGTTTTGCATCATTGAATATACATGTTGAAATTCATAAAATCCACGTTAAAAGTATTGCAATACCAATAAAAAAATTTAATTAATTTTTTTTTTTTCAATTATAAAAGTTTCAAACCCTAATTTTTTATTTGTGTAGATATAATGAGCATGCACATAATTAATAAATGAAAAAAAATGGCAAGGCACATACCACATTTTCACTAATGCCATTTAAAATTTTGGCCAACCCAAAATCAGCCAATTTTGGGGTGTAATCTTTATCCAAAAGGATATTTCTTGGTTTGATGTGAAGATGAACAATGGTTGGATTACATTTGTGATGTAAATATGCCAATCCTTGAGCAACTCCTATAATTATGGACATTTGTTTGTTTTAATTCAAAAGCCGTTTATCAAGAGATTTATTTGACATGTATTCATACACCAACATGTGTTCTAACCCTTGAATACAATAGCCCAAAAGTCGAATCCAATTGATATGTTGAGTTAACCCTAAAATGTAGACTTCTGATGTGAAAAAATTGTTTGCACCTTCATTGTGAGAGCCACTCTAATTTAAAACTTTAATTGAAATCTTTATGCCTTTCCAATGACTTTCATACATTTCTCCAAATAATCATTTCCCCAAAAATTTCAAAAAATTCAATTCATCATATGCGAAAGTCGAATACTCAAATTGCATTGCAAGGATTTTATTATAAATTGGTATTCAATCAACATCCATTTTAACCAATTTTGAGTTTGTAATATCAAATGATTATTTGGTTCAAGAACATGAACCTTTTCCATAGTCTCTAATGCAATTTGATATTTATTCAAACTTCAATTTATGAAAGCATGAAATATTAAAGTGAATACATTGTTTGGTTCAAAAACATAAGCCTTGTCAAGGTCCTCCAAGGCTCTTTGATAGTCCTTCAAAGTCCTTTTGACATCTCCGCGCCATTTCAAAATGAATGCATTATTTGGTTCAAAAACATCAACCTTATCAAGGTCCTCTAAGGCTCCTTGATAATCCTTCAAAATCCTTTTGACATGTCCATGCAATTTGAAAGTGAATGCATTGTTTGGTTCAAGAACATTAACCTTCTCAAGGTCCTTCAAGGCTCTTTAAAAATCCTCCAACATCCTTTTGACATTTCCACGATTTCGCAAAAAGAATGCATTATTTGGTTCAAGAACATAAGCCTTGTCAAGGTCTTTTAAGGCTCCTTGAGAGTTTTCCAACATCCTTTTGACATGTTCATGCCATTTAAAAGTGAATGCATTGTTTGGTTCAAGAACGTCAGACTTGTCAAAGTTTTCCAAGGTTCTTTAATAGTCCTTCAAAATCCTTTTGACATCTCCATGCCATTTAAAAGGAATGCATTGTTTGGTTCAAGAACATCAGCCTTGTCAAGGTCCTCCAAGGCTCCTTGACAATCTTCCAACATCCTTTTGACATTTCCACAGCTTCGCAAAGTGAATGCATTGTTTGGTTCAAAAACATTAGCCTTATCAAAGTCCTTCAAGGCTCCTTGATAATCCTTCAACATCTTTTTGACATTTCCATGGCTTTGTAAAATGAATGCATTGTTTGGTTCAAGAACATTAGCGTTGTCAAGGCCCTTCAAGGCTCCTTGATAATCTTTCAAAATCTTTTTGACATCTCCACGACATTGCAAAATGATTGCATTGTTTGGTTCAAAAACATTAGCCTTGTCAAGGTCCTCTAAGATTCTTTGACAATCCTCCAACATTATTTTAACATCTGCACGCTTTCACAAAGTGAATGCATTGTTTGGTTCAAGAACATCAACCTTGTCAAGGTCCTCCAAGGTTCCTTGATAATCTTTCAAAGTCCTTTTGACATCTTCATGCCATTTCAAAGTGAATTCATTGTTTGGTTTAAGAACATCAACCTTGTGAAGGTCCTCTAAGGCTCCTTGACAATCCTCCAACATCCTTTTGACATTTCCATGGCATTGCAAAGTGAATGCATTGTTGGGTTCAAGAACATCAACCTTGTCAAGGTCCTTCAAGGCTCCTTGATGGCCCTTCAAAATCCTTTTGTCGCAACCCTAACTTGGCCAAGTGTGGGGGTGAAGCCCAACACTTGGAAAAGTTGGGGATTTGGAGTCCTCCGAGACTCCCGAATGTTCAGAGCTCGACAACAGGACCCAAAACACCTTGCATTGGGGTGTTCTTGGTGTCATTGGAAAGGTCTTGAAGCGCAGATATCGAAAATGCCCTCGCATTGGGCATTTGGATATCTTTCGCCCAAGTTATGGGCAAAAGAAGGGCCGGGAGTCAAATTGGCAGTTTGACTCCCGACCACTAAAAGTCGGGAATCGACCTCTTCCCGAAGTCAGAATTGAGAGTGCGATACGCCGTTGGAAAGATCTCGACGAGGGCTACAACTTCGGTTCAGACCTCGTCGCGATCCGATCTCGCAGTCGGGAGTTATGAGCTCCCAAAGTCCCGGGACTCCACCCGGGACGATTTCGGGACAACTTCGGGATTCCATTTCGGGAGTCCTGGGAATTTGTGCCATTTGGATGTAGCCCCCACGGGGCGTCGCAGAGTATACTATAGGGAGTATGGTGGTGGCATACTCTCGAGTCCGGGCCGTGGTGTGTCTTGTGGTCCGAAGTGCCCGTGACTTGTCCCAACACCAAAGGGTGTCCCGAAATGTGAACTAACCACTCGGGTGGTTTGTTTTGTACAGATTCTAGTTTGATCGACTAAGTCACTCTTCCTAGTCTAATCCGTGGGCTCCCAACTCGACCCTCTACCCCTTTTTAGAGTTGGAAGCCGGGAGCGTGCTACCAAGTCTCAACTTCCGCAACTTGACTTTGTGAAACCCTAAAGTTGGTTTCACCCCATGACTTGGGAGAACATCAACCTTGTGAAGGTCCTCCAAGGCTCCTTGACAATCCTCCAACATCCTTTTGACATTTCCATGGCATTGCAAAGTGAATGCATTGTTGGGTTCAAGAACATCAACCTTGTCAAGGTCCTTCAAGGCTCCTTGATGGCCCTTCAAAATCCTTTTGACATTTACACGACATTGCAAAGTGAATATGTTGTTTGGTTCAAGAACATTAGCCTTGTCAAGGTCCTCCAAAACTCTTTGACAATCCTCAAACATCATTTTGTCATTTGCACGACTTTGTAAAATGAATGCATTGTTTGGTTCAAGAACATCAGCCTTGTCAAGGTCTTTCAAGGTTCCTTAATAGTCCTCCAACATCTTTTTGATCTCTCCAGGCCTTCGCAAAATGAATACACTATTTGGTTCAAGAACATCAGCCTTGTGATGATCCTTCAAAACTCCTTGATATTCCTTCAACATCCTTTTGACATCTCCACACTTTTGCAAAATGATTGCATTATTTGATTCAAGAACATCAACATTGTTAAGGTCTTACAAAGATCCTTAATAATCATCTAACACCTTTTGGACATTTCACGACTTCCCAAAGTGATTGCGTTGTTGGATTCAAAAATGCGAGCATTATCAATGTCCTACAAAGTTCCTTGATAATCATCCAATATGCTTTTGAACGAAATTCATGACTTTTCATTGTTGCAAAACTATTTGGAATAGTTGGATTAAATTTTTTAATATAAACCCACTTGAAACCTAGGAATGTTGTGTTCATGTTTTAATTATTCACTACTTGAAGTTTGAAACAAATTGCACGCATTATACCATTTAATAAAAACACAAACTTCGTTTTGACATTACAAGACATATTGAGTTCAAGATGATAGATGTTAAAATGCGAAGCACATACTTACAAGTTTTGAAAAATTGCAAAAAAGGTGACACTTGAATCACCCTAATAATTCTTGTTGTCCTTTTGTCACCAAAAAGAGAGGGTGCAAGATCAAACAACACCCTGACCTACTATATGGGTCTAAGCAACGTTGTAATTTTTGAGCTTCTGGGACAAAACACAACCACTGATCCTTTCCCTCATACTTCGTCTCTGAGTATTCCTGTATGCATTCTCTGATCAATAATCAGACATAACTTCTACGCATACAAATCGGCAGAACAAAATTGCAGAAACCAACGCTCACATCTCGCATTCACAAAAATTGCCAGAGAGTACAAGCTTTTTGACTCCAGAATACTCATCAAAGTTTAGAGTCCTATTGAGGTCTAGCCCTTCATATGTGCATCATCGTCTGCTTGGCCAAATTGTTGGCGCAGCGGAGAATTCTAACAACCAGCCAAGTCCTCTAAAAACAGAACTCTACACTTTGTGTTCACAAGGATAACCAGAGAGTACTAACTTCCTTACTCCAACATGTTCCTCAAAAATCAAACAACTACTCAGCCAAAAATTCCCTCCCACCAAAAACCAGACTTCCCAATCTATCTATCCATCACCTCCCTATTCATTTGCCACCTTCAGCTTCCATCACAAGCTTCCCTTCGCTGTCATTCCCTCCATTTCGGCTCATCAATGCAACTCCACTCCTCACCATCATTCGCGTCGCCTTCCTGCTGTACAACAAATCACACACACCCATAGAGTGACCTCCCCATGCATTCCATGCACACCGTCACTAACCCCCACTCCCCAAATTGATAAATCTCGCCGCCTTCATTAAGAAGGTTGACTGCAGGCTTAACTTTTAAACCCTTAAAATGAATTTGGCATTCACACTACAAAGACCATCAAAGACCAACTGTTTGGTCACTTCCTTTCCGGTCACACTTTCACATTAGTTGCTAGCCCAATGGAATGCATGTGAAGACTGTTGCACAGAAGAGGATTAAATTAACCTGCTTGAATATAAAATCATAGTAGATGAACCTTTACGCAAATTTGAGCCATTATGCATCTAGGTCCAATATGCATGGTATTCTTATTGTTTTAAAGGACATGGAACCAAAGTTTTAGACATACTAGGGTTGACCATAAAAACATGATGGTATGTGAGATGCACTTACATTTAGCAAGTGGATGATGAATACTCTTCTTGTTGCATTGAGCCATCAAGCCCTCTAAACGCATGTGATGTTGGCAATAGCGGAACAAATGAACCAACCTTGATAGAAATTTGGAACAAGCACCTTAATGCAAATCTAAGCCAAGGGAGAAATAATTTGTTGGCTTCCTTCCATTTATGCTAGACCGGTGAAGAACTTCTGGTTTTTGAAGAAAGGATGCAAGGGATCATCTAGATGCAAATCTGAGCCAAGGGTGAACTGGTCCATGGGATTCCTGCATTTAGGGTAGACCCATGAACAACTTGGAAGGTGGTTATGAAGAGAGGTTGAGAAAAAGGATGCAACTGGTCCTTCTAGGATGGTGCACGCCGTGTGGCAGCAAAGACAATTGAGGCTGGTGAAAGTTTTCTGTAGTACCTACTCAGAACTTTACTCTGGAATATATTATTGCAAGTGGATACTTTGCTGACTTTCTGTCTAGTTGTTGTCTGCATAGACAATTGAGGCTGGTGAAAGTTTTCTGTAGTACCTACTCAGAACTTTACTCTGGAATATATTATTGCAAGTGGATACTTTGCCGACTTTCTGTCTAGTCGTTGTCTGCATTCACGCTATTCAAGATTGGAAGTCTTTAATAAAGTTATGCGTGCCTCCTGGACAAGGAACTTCCTCCGATCATTGAAATATTTGGCGTTTAGAAAATGGAGGCAAGTGGTCCATCATTGATGGACTGGCGCCCACCATGTGTGTGTCGGCAGAGAAAATTGAGGCCAATTAGAGTTTCCCAGAGTACTTTGTCTGAACTTTCTTCTTACATAAATTATATCAATTTGTCCAACTTTTTCTCCCTTGATTACACCTACTGGGAAACATTGTTCATAATTTGTTTCCCATAAAGTCATGGCACATGCAAACCTCAAACTTTCGCATGGTAGGTGCTAGGCCTAGACTTGAAATTTTTGTTGGACTCGCCTACCAAGGCAAGGATATTGTGTTTAGATTCATTATAGGGTATAGCAGCTTGAGGGATTTTGGCCCTATCTAATAGGTCTATTTTTCTATGAAGATTTTTGAAAGATGATATTTTGGCTTGTGTTCAAACTTGAGATTAGTTATAGAGTTATAATATCTTGAAGGATTTTTGGTTTCTTTTAGAGGATTTTTTGAAGATTATATTTTTTGCACGGTGAGATATTTGAGTTTTCATAATTCTTCTTTTGCATTAAGATACTTTTTAATGTAAATGGCAAGGCCACAGTGAGACACACCCCTTGTTATGATCAGTAAAGTTTTTAGCCTTTACAAAATGGATGCACTAGGTCATTGCTTGATGATGCACACAGCCTGCAACTGCACATGTCAGCAGAGAAAAGTGCGTCTGCTGTTGTGCTTCCAATAAACACACTAAAATTGGTGAATTCTTTCAATTTTTTCAAAAATGGTGAATTTTCTCCAAAAAATACAAAAGTGACAGAATGTTCCAAATATGAAAACCAAAATATTTAGTTATCTTTCCATAGTTTTGGCTACATATGAAAAACCAAACTCAGAAATCGGGCAATTTTCTTACTTCTGGTGATTGAAACCCTGAAAAATATTCAATTTCAATTTTTAAAATTTATTTTTGGAAAAAATTGGGCAGTAAAAAAAGGGTTGTTGCAAATAAAGATGCCTCAGTTACTCTCCACATGCCACAGGTTTCTGCCTGATTGGGCATGAGGATTTCTTGGTGCTAAAAATAATTTTCTCCAAATCTCAAGGGTGACCTATTCAAACATCAACAAGCCGTCCATCATTATGTGAACATGGCTTGGGTAGCAAAGGGTTCAGGAGGTCTTCCACTTTTGATTTTGCATGCTTTTTATAGACAGAGGGTGTTAGTGACGTTGCAGCAGGTGCATGCTGCAACTATTCTAATGTGACAAGCCATTATTACTGGTGAGGGTTCTTATAGCCTAAGTGGTTTTTTTAGTGTACCTCCCCTCTCCATTTTTTAACATGCTTCTTATGATAGTGAGGTCGACTGCATGACTTTTTCCCACTCCTCTTACTTGCCCACCTTATTGACCATTTTTGTTTTCTGGACTGGACATGGGTCTTTTCCTTGTGTTCCTTGTTTTCCCCCTCTTTCGGGTGCTTTGTCTTAATAAAGTTTGACACGGTTTGATCACTTGACTCAATAGGGTTCCCCAAGGGACGTATCCTAATGAAACTAGAAAAAATCCCTGGTCATAAACAACTAATCCGAAAGCAGCGGTACATATTTCTTAGCTGTACTTGCAGGGCAGCTCACTAGACAGGATATTTCCTCTGCTGAAAGACGGGCAGTTTCAGTGTAGGGGAAGGCCATGGTATCAGGGCAGTACGCCCTGGAATTGAGGGCGGAGCCCGAGGTCTGGGTGTACTGCCCTGACACCAGGGCCTTCAGAGGACATTATGACAAACATAATGGACTGAACCTGCCGATTCTGCACGTTTTCACGCATTGATACTTTTCCATAAACGGCCAGTGGCAGATCTGCCTTCTCCTACCTACCTGGACTATGTTAAGACCTACGTAAGCCGCACATTTAGTCCATTATGCCTGGGAGCCAGCACTGGGTGCTAGTTATGGCTCCCAGTTTGCCAATGGCTTTTTTCAGTATGGATGCCTTTTATCTAACCAACCTTAGAATTTTTATCATCAATGAAGGATGATAGCTTGATCAAATTTTCAAAAAGCATGAACATTTTGAAGTTGTAGGTAATTAGTGGAATTGCACTTTGATTGGTGGGCATTTTCCATTTCTCACCCAAATTTCTTTTCTTCTAAAGTTCAAACATTCAACTTCAAGAAATTCCTGACAACTCTGTAACAGGTCAAAATTCCAACATTTTACATGACTTTGGGGCAGTTATGTGATTGCATGACCAGGGTCCTCCCAGTTGGGAATGTTTTGACCAAACGTCAATTAAGGGGCTAACAAGGGGTGTGTCACACTGTGGCCTTGCCATTTACATTAAAAACTATCTTAAGGCAAAAGAAGAATTATGGAAACTCAGATATTTCACCATGCAAAAATATAATCTTCAAAACATCCTCTAAAAGAAACCCAAATCCTTCAGGATATTATAACTCTATAACTAATCTCAAGTTTCAACACAAGCCAACATATCATCTCTCCAAAATCCTCTTATAAAAATAGGCCTATTATCTAGGGGCCAAAAACCCTTAAGCTACTATACTCTACAATTGAATTGAATTGATTGAGATTGAAGTGGACTTAGAGGACCAGTCAAATTTCAAGGTTCATATAGATGAATTGAAATTATGGAGACGTGATGATCATAAATGTATTTAATACAATAAGAAGTTTTGTTTTCCATGTTGGTCATTGGAATAGTACTCTCAAGACTTATAATCAATTTTTTTCTGTTAAAAGTAATTATTTTAATACAAATATTCTACAAATGAAATTCTATGTTATAGAACCATTTGTACGAAGCAAGAGGGGGGGGCAAGGGGGGCAGGAAGTAAGAATTGGTTGAGAAGAAACCACATCTAAAAATATCATTAAAAAAATCCTAACACCTCTAAACATATATATATACACATAAATGGCTGGAGGGAACCAACAGCCACCAATGCACCAGTTGAGGATGAGCGCGTTAAAGCCGTTTTGCGGATGAACAAAAATCCCATCCTCCCTGCCTGCATGTTTTTTTTTTCCACCTCTTCTTTGCCCCAAAATTTTCCTGCCTCCTACCTACCACCTACCTCCCCCCTCACTCCATCGCTAGAACTCTAAAGCCGGCGAGCAGGAGCGAGCTTGGAGCTGGAGCTGTGGCTAGAGCTAGAGTGTGCCTCGAGCTGGAGCTGTTGGAGCTAGGGAGCTATGGTTCGAGTTGGAGTAGGACCCACGCGGGACCCATGTAAACATCTTTTCTTTTTTCTTCTTTGTTTGTTTTGTTTGTTCTTCTTTGTGTTGCAAGAAAAAACATCTTTTCTTTCTCTTATTTTGCTATGCTACGTTGCAGCGCAGTGTAGCAAAGAAGGCGATGGCAGTGCTGCTCTCATCACCTTCTTCTTCCTCTTCTGGAGTTGTGTTGCAGCGCAGCGTAGCGAAGAAGGTGATGATAGCAACGCCATCGTCACGTTCTTCTTTCTCTTCTAGAGCTGCGCTACAACACAGCGCAACGAAGAAGGTTACGGTAGCAACGTTGTCGTTGCCTTCTTCTTTTTCTTTTGTTGTGCTGCAACACAAGAAGGCGACGGCAGCAACGCTGTCATCGCCTTCTTCTTCTTCTTTTTACAGCGCAAGAAGGCACGAAGATAAAGGTGATGGCAGTTGTTGTCACCTTCTTTTTTTCCTTCTTTTTGCAGCGCAAGAAGGCACGAAGAAGAAGGCGACAGCAGCATAGCTGTCGTCGCCTTCTTCTTCTTCTTATTTTGCACAGCGCAGCGAAGAAGGCGATAACAACAACGTTGCCATCGCCTTCTTCTTTTTGTTTTGTTGTCGCGTAGTTGCTGCCGTCGCGTTTTTTTTCCCCTTATAGCATAGCAAAGAAGGCAGTAGCTTTGTATTGAAGAAGAAAAAGACGACACGTGCCGCCACCTTCTTCGATGGCTTTGTTACAAGGAAATGGCGACATCCGCCTTTCTTTTATGGTTTTGCTGCAAAGAAGGTGACGGCAACAATGTTGTCACCTTCCTCTACGGTGACGATTATTTTTTTTTGGTGTTAATGGTTTAGTTCATTAGGATTAACATTTAATAATAAATGGTAGTTTTTTGTTTAGGGTTGAAGGTTGTAATGGCTAGGGGAAGAAGACTAAAGAAAAACAGTGGTGGTGAGCTGGAAATCAATAAGCAAAATGTTGTTGCATCAGATGAGGTAATTGTTGTGCCAAATGTTGTTGCAGGAGATGAAGTAGTTGTTGAGCCACATGTTGCTGCATCAGATGCGACAATTGATGAGCAAAATATTACTGCATCAAATGCGATAATTGTTCAACAAAATGTTATTGTATCAAATGAAACAATTGATGACCGAAGTGTTGTTGCATCAGATCAAGAAATTGGTGAGCAAAATGGTGCTCTATCACAATTGAAACACAAGGATAACAATTTGGTATAGATTGTTTTAGAATTTATGGACATTAGATTAAATACAAATTTAAAAAATTATATAAGTTTCTTGAAGTTTAATTATATCTGCACCTTCCATCATTTGTTGGAAGGTGCGGGATTTTTTTTGTCAAAATTTTTCTATTGCAATACCCGAAAACAGTTCATGTTTATAGGAAGAATATGCGATTGTGTGATTTTATGTTTTGTAATACCTACATTCTATTTTTTGAACTCTCATTTTTGGGTTTAGGTCCGAAACTTGAAACTAAGCAGGCTTTTCAGCCACTTGCACTTCTTTGTCCACCTAACTTGGTTTGGAAGGACAAAGAATGGACGAAGGTTGGATCAAAATGGAAGTGCAAAGTTGGCACTTGCACTGTCGCATATTGTGCCAAATGGTTGTTGACTAAACATTTGAAGGAGGTGCATGGCTTGGTGGCAGAAAAGGCCAAACCTAGGAGGCCTTCAACTTCTACAGGAGGTCTTCGACATCAAAACCATGCCAAAATGAATGTTCGCATCTTGGGAAATGCCATGGCTGTGCAAAGGCGAAATGATCAAAAAGTTATTAGTTGCGTTCATGCCAAAGCAGAACGCGAGTGGAATCACCTAGTAGCTGTTGCAAAACAATGTCCACCACTCCCAAAACCAGTTTTGGTAATTAGCTTCAGAGTAATTGTTGAAGGTGTTGGGCCTCAATGCCTAGGGTGTGGACAATGTGCCTCGATATGCAACATCACGGATGGAGAAGGATGAAGATTTACAAGGGATGATTCGATTCACCCGTTGTGTATATGCATGACAATTGAAGACGGCATGGGATGTCAAAAATTAGGATCAAAAGTCCAATAAAACAAATCGAACAAAATAGTTGGCAAATGTTTTGGATTTTCATGAATCTAGAATGATTCATGGAAGGTAAGAAACAATAATAAGCAATGTTTATTATTTTTTATTATATTTCATCCAAGGTGTGTTATGGTTTAATTTGGTGATTTTTGAGTGTTTATAGGGTTCAGGAACAAAGGAAGAGTTTGTTGCAAATGCAGTTCAGGTTGAGATGCAATGCCGCCATTTTTACATTACTCGTCATGTAGCAAAGGCTGCAAATGCAACAGCTGCATACTGAGCTAAACATGAGATTGTAGATACTGATATGGGTTAGGGTTTCACTTTATATAATTAGTTAGGTTTTGTATCCTTTTTATTTTTTGGACTACCCAATTTTGAACTTTGATCTTTTGATATGTTATAAAGAACCAACGTTTTTTTTTTCATTGGGTTCTTTAGTAATTTTTCATGCACCCATTGTTTTACATCTTTTATCAATATAATAGTATTTTCTACTCACATTTGTTTGATGGGTATATGGTTAATCATATATGTCTTCTTTGTCATAATTCTTTTAATACTTGAGATGTAAGAATCAAACCAAAGATCAAAATGAACATTGTGTAATACTTACATCTAATATAATAGGATTCACATCACCTGAAGACTTTTAAAACAATACACACATTTTAAACATATAACACCTACATCATTTTCTATTATAAACTCCATAAAGCCATTTTCAAATATGCAATACCCGCATATAAGTCCTAAAATAGCCGCAAGCATTTTGCATTCATTGCAATACCCACATATAAGTCCCATAATAGTCGTTGGCATTTTGCATTCCTTGTAATACCTGCATATAAGTCCCATAATAGCCACTGACATTTTGCATTCCTTGCAATACCCGCATATAGTTTCCATAATAATCGCTGGTTTTTTTAACATCTCTTGCAATACCCACATATAGGTCCCATAATAGTTGATGGTTTTTTACATTCATTACAAAACTTACATTTTGGCATAAAATTAATTCAGAATAATAATTAATTTAGGTATATAAAAAGACATATTTTGGGTACCCAGACCACTTATTAATTATTTTGAAATGACATTACATGTGGGTATTGCATTTAGGGTTTAGGGTCTTCACATAAGGTTTGCCTCAATCACCTATGGATTATTTTAATATGAACTTACATGTAAGTATTACATCTAGGCCTTGGTCTTCATTCAAAGGCGCACCCAAATTACATATTGGGTATTTCAAAGCGACCTTACATGTGGGTATTACATTTAAGGTTGCCCTTTCATTGTAGGTTTTGCTTTATTCACCTATGGGTTATTTTGAAATAAACATGAATATGACTATTGCATTTAGGGTTAAGGTTTCATATAATTTTGCAATATCCACACACATACTTACTTTCACCATTTGTAAATTTAGCCATAATTTTTTTAATAATTAAATAAAATCTGTAACAAATCACAAAAGAAGGTATGTCTCTTACCATTTGTTAATCTCCAAGCTGATCTCTTTCAATTTCTTTAAAAATATGTATTGCATTGTTTTGCATATAAAATTCCCCTTATAATGCACCGTAGATTTATTTTATTTACTATTAACTTGTTAAAAAACTATTAATTAATTTAGGGTTTCCCAAACTCTAAATTTGAATCATATTCCAATAGTATATACATATAATAGTTATATGGAAAAAATGTGCTTTCTTTTTTATAAATGTTTTTAGTTCAAATTTAAAATGTTATAAACTATCATAAATGCTTATTAAACTTACATGGCCTAGGTTAGTATATAACCTATATAATTAGTAGGTTTACTTAATAAACTCAACCACCTTCAATACCTACATAGACCATCTAAGATATTAACTTAGAAGGCCTACATTAATGAATAAACTACATAATAGGCCTATATTACGTAGGCAACCTATCAGGTAATTAATTATGTTACTTAACAATTAGTTTACTAACCTATTATTCATGTTTAGGTTAGGTTGTTTAGTTTGGTCAATGTTGACACTTTAATCAATCTGACAACCAGGCTTAGGTTTGAGATTTTCTTGAAGCTAGTAATTTGTCAAGGCTATAAATTCTTGGTTTTTTTTATGAACACTATTGTGTTTTTTGGATAGTTAAGTCATTTTTCAACTTTTGAAGGTATTGAAAACATTACATAACAACTTGACCCTCACAAAGCTTTTAAAATCTACACAAACTTTAGCATGATGTCTAAGAGCTTATGAACATTTTCATACCTAGCTATTAATCTTTTGGAAATTTTAAACTTGCATTAAAAACAAAGTTCATTAAAAATCGCAATATACGTAACCATAGGTATATATATATATAAATATGAAAATATTATATGTATTGAAATGGATCAACAGTATAATTCCATAATATCATTATGTATATATTATGTGTTATAAATAACAATATTTTTGGACCAATATTTAAACCAATATTATACATCATAAAAAATAAAGTTTACATAAGGATTTGTGTTATATATGTATAAAATATAAAACATTTTTGACCCACTATATGATTATTTTAACCAAAAACTTATTTACTATATATAAGAAAAATATTTAAAAAAAATTTAATCAAACATAAGATTAATATGTGGGAGAAATGATTTTTATTATTATGTGAAATGAAAAAAAAGTAGAAAACTATGTGCTTTGATTTTTTTTAAAAAAATTGTTTAAAATCTTATTGAATTAGAGACTTTATATTTTTGTTTTTTGAAATGAGTTTACAACTTTAAAAGGGAAAAAAACATAAATATGAACATATTTGAAGAAATTTTAAGCTTGAACTTTTAATTTTTTGATCTCGACAAATTTTGTATTACATTTAAGGTTGGGTTTTCACATAAGGTTTTCTTTTTACCTTTGTGTGACCTCTCCAACCAATTTTTTCCAATCTCTTTGAAGAAGATATAAAATGAAATTATATTGTTTCACATATGTTTGAACCCTAAAATTTTCCCCCCAGTTTAATGTAAAATATTTTTGATAATTAATGAATTATCACCAAATTTTGTCGCATAATTAAATAACTAATAGACCAATATTTTGGATAATTTAAATGATTAATTATCAATAAATAAATAATCAATAAATAAATCATTTGGTTTAACTTTATTTACTTGGATAATAAAAAGTTGGATCTACAAATCAGATTGATTAATTTAACATTTGATTGATTAACTTAATTATACTTTTGGTTTAATAAGTTATTGAAATCACTATTTAAGATAATTATTCCACATTATAGATTGTTAGTTCAAAATTTCCCTGAAAAATTCCTACACCAAGATAAGCTTAATCACAATTATCGTTGTATTATTTGTTCCACAAACAATACAACCTCTTCCCAAATTCAATGAAACAAAGTAAGAATCATGGAACTCTTAATCAACAACCCCAACCTCTATACACACCTTTGTTAGCATACTATTTTGAAATAAACTCATTATTTTGTGACTCAAAATGTAAGTATTGCATTTAGGGTAGGATCTTCATTTAAAGAGGCTTAAACCCCACATATGTAATTTCAAAGTGACCTTGAATGCAGGTATTGCATATAGGGTTGGGTTATTTCAAAGTGACTTTGCATGTGGGTATTGTGTTTAGGGTTAGGTCTTCACTTAAGGGTATTCAAACCATCTAGATGGGTTTTTTTTAAACGTGGCTATTGCATTTAAGGTTGATTCTTCATTTAAACTTATAATATCTGAACTTATACTTACTTCTACCAACTAGAATTTTGGGGTTTCATTGCAATACCTACACTCGTACTTACCTTTACCAACTGGAATTTTGGGGCTTCATTGCAATACCTACACCCACACTTGCCTCTACCAACTAGAATTTTGGGGCTTCATTGCAATACCTAAACCTGTACTTACCTTTACCAAATGGAATTTTGGGGTTTAATTGTAATATTTGCACTTGTACTTATTTCTATGAACTAGGATTTTGGGGCCTAGTTATAATACCTGCATTCAACATTAATATTATCACTCTCATTGTGTATTTGCATTTCACATTTTTTGTGTTTATTACTTGGAAACAATAATAACTTTTGTGCCATATTAGACTTCATGTGTGTGTTGAATACATGATGTTCAAAGAATTTGGGCTATGGTTTCCTCCATACAAAATTGATTGTAAATCAAAAGTCTTAATGCCAATGGCAACAATCTTGATTAGTAATTGAGACATTTATTCATGACATCGTTTAGTACATACATTTGTGTGATTGAACATTGTTTCATGCCAATCTTTGAACCGTTTGACATTATTTCCCAATCCATCTTTTACGCAGTGTAACACCAATCTTGGGTGTGAAATTGCACTTGCCTTCGTGAGGCGTATGTTACGAATATTACATGCCAATACTCTCATGTCTTAGGTGGCATGTTCACAAAATGTCACATCACCTTCTTTACATTCATTTGTGATCTCTTGCATTGTAGTGACCAATTGTGCAAGCGCCCTTTCCATTGGGGTTAATGAATTTATTGTGTCATTAGACCCTACAATGGCACCCATAGGGAGATCATTTGTTCCATGTTCATGAGCCCATCAAATTCCATGATCCCATCATCACCTTTAAGATGTTCATTTTCTTCGTCATCATTGGACTCCATATCATTTGGAATATGTCGTGGGTTTGCAAACATGTGACCCAACCTTCCATGATGTGATCCATACCATGTTCCACAGTAATGAATGATATCCTCTTGAGAAATGTCTGTGCATGTGAAAATGACTACAATTTGGTGTTTACACATGTTCCCTCGTAATGCCCATTCACATGTGCAACAAAATATTTCGGTGAATGGGAATTTCACCGCGTAAATAACATTGGGAAGGCGTTGGCTCTATATGCCCCAAGCTCCATCACTTTCAAGGGTTGGTTGGTACACATGGGTGAGTGGAATAAGGGTTGCATTTTCCACACTTTGTGTAATAATGGCCTCCATAACCTTGTTTTTTATGAAACCCCTTTTTTTCATTTCCAATGTGTGCATGTAATGCCTTGCAATGGTTGTTGTTAATCGACCAACTAGTCAATCCTATGCCCTTTAAAACCTTTTGTGTCAAGAACAAGCCAACGTTTCAATGCACCATGATATGATTCAATGCTTGCTTGGGTGTCTTGGTTGGAATGGGGCACTCTTCAAACACCCACCATCCATAATTCTGCAAACATAAACATAATGCACAAGGATGAATAACATTATTACAAAACGATTTTGAATACTAAACCATGATAAATATTATCACTTACCAAACTGATGGTAATAAGTCTAGAAATAATTTGTCCACGCATCACCGGGCCTATGTTTATGAAAACTTTCTCTCACAACAACCCTCCCACGTTCTTTGAAGTCATCAATTGTTTCTCCATGATTGATGGACATGTACATCACATCATGAAGGTCTTGAAGATTCCACCCCGCACTTCCACATCTTTGATTTTTTCAATACCATGTAAGTGCCATGCCAACAACAAAGTTAAATGGGAACCTTGTCCATACCCCATACAACCCTAATAAGGACACGTGCAATAAAATCTCCATGAGTGGATGGGGTTAATACAACATAAAATGCATTTGAAATAATCAATAATTTTATGAAAGATATCAAAAAACATATAAGGAAATAAATACAAAGTGGGTCTTAGGTATAGAACTAACCATAATGCCTTCAATTCTTGAGGTGCATCATCAACGAGAAAACATGATGGTTTCCAATGTGGCATGTGTGACAACATCTTATTTTTTAATGGTTTCAACCATTCGATCAAATCTTGAATTGTTTGCCTACTTGTAATGATCCAAGCTAAAAGGACACCCGTGCGATAATCATCAAACCCCATCAAGGTGAATAGATGGAATTTCATGTCATTTGTGCCAAATGTTGCATCCATAGAAATGGCACCATTGTGACCATATGATAGCATGGACTCACATTGAGTTGGTGTTTGAATACCTATGGTGAATGGGACTTGAATCCCATTGATTTCACCAACATCTTGGAGAAAGAATACATCTTTCGGATGTTGGAGAGCCCAAGACCGAATTGAAATTATACGGTTGGTGTGTAAACGCTAACTCCCTTTTTTATGTTTCCGATCCAAATATGCAATGTCTTGAAGCCGAATGAAATCATTTCGTGTCATGCTTTGACCCGCATTCACACGTTCCCACCAAATTGCTTTATGCTTGTCATATATTTGTTTGGTGGTGTAACCTAAGTTTAGTTGGGCCCATATGTGGTCCTTCAATGCTTGTGACATGCGTGGAGCATAACGAGACATACGAGAAATGGATTCTGGGTCATGCTCATCATGTGCGAATGACCCATCAATTCGTGTATGGGCCTTATGATAAATTGTGATTTCAGCCACATCAGGTCATGTGTATAGACGTATGATTGAGAATGACGCTAGGCATCCTCGCTTAATAAATCGAGTGTGGGTTGAATTTTCCCGATAGTCCTCTGGTCCATATCCACATTGATACCTAAACCAAAAAACTTTCAAAATGTAAATGATTACATCTTGGTATATGAATTAAAGATATTAAAAAGGTTAATGCCATAAATGTTTACCACGTATGCCCGAGGTGGTTTTTGATAGTTGGTTGCTTGACATTTGTTTGGCTTGGAAAGTTTTTATAAACATTCCATTCCACAGGGGTGCTCATATCCCTTCGTTCACCTTCCAAAAATTTCGAGATGTGAGCATATGGAACATAAGCAAATTGAATGGTCGTTTTATTTTGCCCTCCATGGTGTAACCCAGACCTCCACATCAAGTCCTTGTTTGAAAAAGGGGATTTGGTGGGGTTTTGGACATGAATGGAATGGGATTTTGGAACCCTTCCCATGATTGAAGGAAGTAGGACAAATTCCTGCACCAAGATAATTTATAATTCTGTAAACATTCATCATTGAACAAAAACCCAAAATGCAATACATACATGACATTATGAACCCATATACTAAAACAAATTTTGGTAATGCCCACATTGAGTTATTAAACTTTTCCATCATTGAAAATGTTCACATATGTAATACCCGAACTGTATTTTAAGCCCATAATGTCTAAAAACCCCATGTAGCAATACCCACATAATGATAATTAATGCACAATGTTTGAGAGGTGCAAAATGCAATACCTACCTTCAGCCATAAAACCCACACTGGTTGTGGGGAGTCAATGCATTATTCACATATGGGTATGAAAAAATCAAACTACAAAGAGATATTAAATATGAAATATTTGTGTAAAGGTATAAAACCTTTATTTATGGTTATATATTTAATGAAACTTGATGCCCTTTCTATATCCAATCACTTGGAAATGAAAAAAGGTTGAACTATGAAAATATAAACAGAAAAAAAGAAATAACAAGAGACAAATGCATACCTTTAGGAATAAAAGATGTTAACGTTCCACCAAAGTTTGTAGTCCCAATTGAAAATGCAACCCTAAAAGATCACAACTCATACAAAAGTGGGTTAGAAAATATTAAACTCTAACAACTGTGGAACATATGGAAACAAAGCAGATTCATAATTATCGTATAGATCTAAACAAGTGATAAGATCAAAAACCAATACAATGAACAAAATTTAGAATATAAACCTTAGGCTCTGAAATATATGAACCAAATTCCTATACACTAAATCATAAAGCATAACCCTAAAAATCCAAATGATATTTTGCCATAAGGCTTATTATAACCCTAACTATACAAACCATAACAAAAAAAAAGTCCAAATGTATGCCCTAAATGCCCTAAATGCCCTAAACCCAAACAACTTTACAAACTATACAAATTATATAATGCAAAATAAACAAATTTAAATGAACATAGGAAAAAATTTAGAAACCAAAATTTAAAGGTTTAAACTATAAATATTTATTGACTGGAAGAAAATACTTTAATAACAATCAAATAAGTACAAAACCAAAAGAGAAGATATGTTTTTTTACCTTTGTGTGATCTCTCTAACCTAATTTTTTCCATTATCTTTGAAGAAGATATAGAATATAATTGTATTACTTCACATATGTGTAAACCTTAAAATTTTCCCCCCAAATTTAGTCTACTTTAGGTTAATTACTATACATTTGTGAAAAACTTATTAATTAATTTATGTGTCCCAACCCTAAACTTAAATCATAATCCAATAATACATACTTATAATAATTACATGAAAAGATATACTGTAATGTCCATTCAATAATAAATTAGGTGAACAAAATTTAATAAAATATGCATAAACTAAATCAAAATGGTTGCAATTATGGCATTGTTTCCACTATAATTTTTTTAAAATATTAACATATGGGGACCTATGTTCATCATCCATAAACTAGGGCGAACCTTAATAAATTGATAGGTAGGATTGACAGGGGGGGTTGAAAAAAATGAGTAGGTAATTAATTAGGTATTTGGCTATGAAAAAAACATAGATAGATAGGTACTTAGGTAAATAGGCAAGTTAATAGGGTATGTAATTAATAAGGTAGCTAGGTTAGCAGGGTAGGTGGTTAGTACAATAGCTAGGTCGTTAGGTCAATAGCATAATTAGTTATTAGTGTAGCTATGTCAGTAGGGGATAATAAATAAGGTACGAAGGTTGGTGCAACACTTAGGAGGTAGGAAAGTGAGCAGGGTGGCAGGTCAAGTCCAGGGGAAAAACGGCCAAGAACCAAAAAAAAAAAAAAGTACAATGGTCAGCAACAAAAAAAAAATGGACTGTGATGAACCCCATTTGGCGCCAAATGAAAAATTGCACCCCATCTAGTGGACAGAACAGCCAACTGGTGCATTGGTGGCTGCTGGTTCACTCTGCCCCACATAAATTATATAGAGCTGCTATGTGAATCATGCATGTACCTTTCCCCCTATCCAAACAAACTGTTATCTAGCCCCCATGGGCCCAACAAGAGCCCAAGACACATAATTTTCCCATTAAGGCACATTTCCTTGCTCCAAGTGGGGCCTATGATCAAGAGGGTGATTTTCTCCCATTGCCAAGATGGATAAAATGCATCATCCTTGCATGGCCAATGGGAAGAATGCTAATGCTCCGCTAGCCTTACCTAAAGTTTGAAAAACATTCCCTTTCGTTGTGCAACGGGTTTCCCATGAGACAACAAAAAGAAAGAAACACAAAAATCAAACATAATACACACCTATTTAGTCATAGGGTGCACATTGAATGTTGGGTAAATTATTTGTTCATCCTTAATGGTGTTCAAGATTGTTGCTTTGATGCTTA
>Ga0209208_10001361_pt1 | contig 34204 bp, 39 predicted proteins | sample S1TSphfallax_3_FD_187694 | JGI IMG/M metagenome (GOLD analysis project Ga0209208, IMG submission 187694) | Host-associated microbial communities from peat moss isolated from Minnesota, USA - S1T2_Fd - Sphagnum fallax MG (SPAdes) (version 2) | ecosystem: Host-associated > Plants > Peat moss >...
TGGGTATTTTTTCCGCCGATGGCACAGGGAGATCCCGAGGGGCGGCGAGTTCTGTCGGACGTTGAAGCCTTCAACCACGCGGTGACGCTCGACTCGCACGGGGTCGTGCGGGAACTCGTCGCGATCCTCGGTCTCACCGCGGTCGCTGTGCTCGGCGACGTCGGCGAAACTCGCTCCGTTGCGCGCTGGATGGACGATCGCGAACCCCGCCGCGTCAACGAGTTGCGCTTCGCGTTGCAACTCGCGCTCATGCTCAGCAGCCGTGCCGATGCGGCGATCGCGCGCTCGTGGTTTGCGGCGACGAACCCGCAGCTCGGCGATCGCGCGCCGATCTTCATGCTGCGCGATCGGCCCCTGCGCGACATCGAAGGTTCGCTGCTCGAGGCGGCACGGTCGTTCGCCGGACGGCTCTGAGGCGGCCCCGTTCCGGGTCGTTTTCCGGTGCCGGCGACACGTGTGAGGCCAACTTGAACGCCGGTCGTGTTCAGCGTAGTCTAAGGGACACGTACAAACCCCGTCCTGAGAGTTGGCCCCGTATGATCTCGAACCACCGTCACCATGCCGCCGGAGCGCTCGTTCACGAACGTCTCGCGGACGCCGATATCATCCATGTCGTCGGCGAAGCCGATCTGTCGTCGGCCGGCGAGTTCGAGGCGGCGTGCGTCGCATCGGCGCGTCACGAGAGCCGGCTCGTCGTCGATCTGTGGGACTGCACGTACCTCGACTCGTCGATCTTGGCCGCGATCGTGCGGCTGCACAAGCGCTACGAACCGCACTTCTCGGTCGTCCTCAATGCGAGCGGAATCGTGCAACGCATCCTGCAGATCAGCGGCCTCGACGCGCTCCTACCGCTGCGGTTCGAGCGCCTCGGCGAAACCGGTTTGCAGGCCTCCTAGATTCGGTGCACCAGCGGGCTCGCGACGAGCCCGTTGAGGATGAATTGTACGGCGAGCGCGGCGAGGATGATACCCAGCAGCCGCGTGACGACGTGGATCCCGGTCGTTCCGACCAGCCGCAGCAGCAGCGTCGAGCCGCGCATGCAGAGCCAGGTGACGACGAGCGCGGCGATATAGGCGGCCGCGACGATCGCGAGCCGCCCGCCGTTGCCGTGGCTGAAGCTGACCAGCAGCAGCACCGTCGCGATCGTCCCCGGTCCCGCGATCATCGGCACGGCGAGCGGAAAGACGGCGGGATTTTCGAGCATCTGCGCTTCGTGTTCTTCTTCGCTCGTGGCTTTGGTGCCGGATTGGCGCGCGAAGAGCATGTCGATCGCGATCAGCAAGAGCAAGATGCCGCCGGCGATCGTGAACGCGGGCAGCGTGATCCCGAGATACGTGAGGATCGCGTGGCCGAGCAGCCCCATGAAGAGCATGACGCCGGCGGCGATCAGGATCGAGCGGTCGATGATCGCGCGCCGGGCGGCGGGCGGCGAGGTCACCGTGACGGTGAGGCTCAGCGGGATCATGCCGACCGGATCGATGATCGTGAACGCGGTTGCAAACGCGGTCGCCGCGAAGCGCCAGTCGATCACGATGCGAGGCCGAAGAGCGCGTGTGCGTTGCGCGTCGTTACCGCGCTGACGTCGGCGACGCTGCGCTCGAGAACGCGCGCGACGACGGCCGCCGTATTGGTAACGTAGGCCGGCTCGTTGCGTTTGCCGCGGTGCGGAATCGGCGCGAGATAGGGACAATCCGTCTCGAGCACGAGTGCCTCGAGCCCGACCGCGCGCACGGCCTCGCGCAGCGGCTCCGCGTTCTTGAACGTCACGACGCCGCCGATCCCGAGGCGCATGCCGAACTCGTGCACGAACGTCCGCGCTTGCGTCGCGTCCCCCGTGAAGCAGTGGATCACCCCGCGCTGCTCGGCGCCGTCCCAGCGCTCGCGTAAGATCGCGACGAAGTCATCGTAGGCGTCGCGTTGATGGAAGACGACCGGCAGCGCGCGCTCGCGCGCGTAGTCGAGCTGCGCGCGCAGCACGCGCGCTTGCGCGTCGTGCGGGCTGTGATCGTAGTAGTAGTCGAGCCCGGTCTCGCCGACGCCGACGACGCGGGCCGGCGCCTGCGCCCGGAGCGCTTCGAACGCCGCGGCGATGTCGGCGGGCGCGGCGCCCGCTTCGTGCGGGTGGATGCCGATCGTCGCGAGCAGATCGTGCATCTCAGCGACCTCCAAGGCCCGGCGGCTATCGTCGATGTCGCAGCCGACCGTCACGATACGTCCGACGCCTGCTTCCCTCGCCCGCGCGAGGACCGCGTCGCGGTCGTCGTCATATCCGCGGTCGTGGACATGGGCGTGTGTGTCGATCATGACGAAGCCGTCCGTTCAAGCCGACCCATGATCTCCACTTCTTGGCGCCCACGAACGCGGCGAGTTCTCATCGCCGCCCTCGTCCTCTCCGTGCTCATCCATCTGTTCGGAGGCGCGGCGTACGATTACGGGCGTCATCTGCTGCTCGCCGCGCATCTCCTGCGCGAACCGGTACCGAAGAAGAATCCCAACGACTTTGTCGCCACCTCCGACGTGATTCACATCGAAAAGCGGGCCGTTCCGCGACGCACGAACCCGCAGCGCCCGGCGCCGCGGCCCGCCGCGCCGAGCCGTGCCGAACCGCGCATCGATCCGCAGCTGCCGGCGCTCGCCGTGCCGCAGCTCGATCCGGAGAAGCCGGTGGCGCGGGCTGAGACGCCGCGCCCGCTGGAAACACGGCCGCCCGAACTCGCGCACGAGACGCACAAAGCGGCTCCGCGCTTGGCGGAAGAAAAAACCGGTGGAATCCCCGACGCGACGCCGGAACCGAAGCCCGAAACGGTCGAGCGTCAGGCGCCGCGCGCGCAGCGGAAGCCCACCGAGCGCAAGACCGCCCAATTCTCACCGCAGCAGATCGCGACGCTCGAATCGCAATTTCAGAAAACGATTCAGTCCTCGCGCGAAGATCTGTCCTCGGTCGTCGATCAAACGAAAGAACCGGTCGGCGGCCCGAAACACTATGCGATGAATATGTCCGGCATCCAGTCGAACCTCACGCGCGGACAAGGGACAATGCGTCCGGTCTCGGCAACGCGGCTCGATCGCATGCACACGCTCTACGTGGTACGCTACGAGTATATGTATCCGGACGGCCACATCGAATCCGACGTCATTCCGTGGCCGTTCATTTATCCCGTATACGACGATCCGTTTGCACGCGGTGACAAGATTCTTCATTTCCAACTACCACCACCGACGTTCCATCCGCGGCGCCCACTCACGCCGCAGGAACAGATCTTTTATGACGCCGCGCAAGCTCAGAGCGCCGGCGCGCCGTAATCGCTACGTTGATTTCTACCACGTGGCGTCCGCGCACGCGGCGCCTGCTCATATCGAGGAGGACGATATCCCGTGGCCGTTCTTCTTTTCGATCCGGGACGATCCGTTCTTTGACCGCCGGCAGCCGCGGATGCGCATGCAGCCTCCACCGCCGAGTTTCCGACCCACGCGGCCACTTACGCCGCTCGAACAAGAAGCGTACAATCAAGCCCAGGTGCAGCCTCCGCCAAACGCGATCCCGTAGCCGATGATCTCGACCCGCTGGCGGCCGCGCACCGCGCGGCTGCTGCTCGCCGCGCTCGTGCTTTCGCTGTTCATCCATTTCTTCGGCTACGTGCTGGTGCGGCTGGCGTTGCGCGCGCTCCCGAAACCGCACGCGGAGGGCGGTCGGGTGGCGCAGCGTGCGGTTCCCGAGCCGATCACGATCGAGCGGATCGTCGTCCGGCCGACGCCGCCGCCGCCGCCGCCCACGCCCGCGCAGCGTCCATCCGCTACCACGATCGGCAGCGGCCCGCCGCATCATGCGGCCGCGTCGGTTCACGCTGCGGAGCATGCGACGCCCGTTACCGTCTACCACCAGCACGCGCATCGTTCACCGAATCGGATTGCGCTCGGGCCGCGCTCCTCCGGTGCGGCACGAGCGGTGCCGCCGCATCCATCCGACCGCCTCACCGAAGATCAGATCGCGAAACTTGAAACCCAATTCTCGAAGACGATCGCCGATTCGCGTCAGGACGTGGAGAGTTCCGTGAGTTCCATCCACGAAGCGGTCGGCGGCGCCACGCTGCGCTATAGCGCCGAGAACGGTACCATGACGGTGGGCTCCGGCAATTGGCGCATCAACTCATCGCAGTTGCTCGACGGCGGCCGCATCGCCTATCGACTCCACTACACGTTCGTCACGGACGACGGAGCGGTCGAGGAAGGCGATATCCCGTGGCCGTTTATCTATCCGCGGGGCGAAGATCCGTTCGCACGCGGCGAAAAACAGATCGCCTGGCAATGCCCGCCGCCGGGTTTCGTCGCGACCGCGCAGCTCACGCCCCGCGAGACCTTCGAGATCGACGTCTGTTTGGAGAGTCGCGCTAGGCCGTGACCGCGTCGATGCGCGGAAAGAGCGCATCGCCGGGGTTCGTCTGTGTGTTCGCCGCAAGGCCGCCCCACTGCAGATTCTCGGGCCACGCGACGCTCGGCGTGCCTTCGAGACCCAGTTGCTGCCAGATCGCCGTCGCTTTGGCGGGCATGAACGGATGGACGAGGATCGCGAGCCAGCGCAAGCCTTCGCAGAGTTCGTAGAGCAGCGCGTCGAGCTCGTCCGTGCGCTCGTGCTTGTAGAGCTCCCACGGCTTCTTGTCGTCGATGTCGCGGTTGAGCGCGGCGATGAGTTCCCACGTGGCGTCGAGCGCTTCGCGAAAACGCAGGCTCATCAGATGCTCGTAGACGGTCGCACCGAGCTCGCCGAAGCGCTCGCCGATCGCCGATTCGCCGGCCGGGGGGACGAGGCCGTTGCGGTACTTCGCGAGCATCGCAAGCGACCGCCGCAGCAGATTGCCCAGATCGTTGCCGAGGTCGGCATTGTGGCGCACGCGGAGTTTCTCTTCCGAAACGCTGAAGTCGCTGCCGAACGGCGCTTCGCGCAACAAGAAATAGCGGATCGAATCGGCGCCGTAGGTCTGCGCGAGCGCGAACGGATCGAACGTGTTGCCCAGGCTCTTCGACATTTTCTGACCGTCGGAGAGAATCCAGCCGTGCGCGAAGACGCGCGACGGCGCATCGAGCCCGAGTGCCCACAGCATCGCGGGCCAAATGATCGTATGAAAGCGCGCGATCTCTTTGCCGATCAGCTGCACGCTCGCCGGCCACAGCGTCGCGAAGCGCGCCGGATCGTCGAGCCAGCCGGTCGCGCTGATGTAGTTGAGCAAGGCGTCGAACCACACGTACATCACGCCGCCCGGCAGCGGGATGCCCCAATCGAAGCTCGTGCGCGAGATGGAGAGATCGTCGAGCCCGCCTTCGAGCGTCGCCATCATCTCGTTGTAGACCGACTGCGGCCGGCAGAACTCGGGATTCGCCTTGAAGTACGCGATGAGCCGATCGCGATACGCCGAGAGCCGGAAGAACCAATCTTCCTCGGCGAGCCATTCAACGGGTCGCCGGCATTCGGGGTTCGGACAGCGGCCGTCGATCAGTTTCGATTCCGGCCAGAACGTCTCGTCGTTCGTGCAGTACCAGCCCTCGTAGGTGCCCGCATAGACGTCGCCCGTCGCGACGAGCTTCTCGAAGACGGCTTGGCAGGTGCGGATGTGGCGTTCGTCCGTCGTGCGGATGAAGTCGTCGAATTTCGCGTCGAACGCGGGGGCGAGTTCGCGCCAGCGGGGCGCGAGCGAATCCACATAGTCCTGCGGGCTCATCCCCGCGGCGGCGGCAGCGTTGGCGACTTTTTGTCCGTGCTCGTCCGTGCCGGTGAGGCTGAACGCGGGGCCGTTCGCGCGCGCGGCGCGCACCAGGACGTCGGCCGCGATCGTGGTGTAGGCATGACCGATGTGCGGATTACCGCTGATGTAATAGATTGGGGTCGTGACGAAGAACGCGCGGGACATTAGCGCTGGACTTCACGACGGCGGCTCGGACGGACCTGCGCGGCGCCGTTCCGAGACGCGCGCGTAGAGATGACGGCGTTCGCCGAGGCCTCGCTCGGCGAGTGATTTTGCGATCGCGGAAGTCGTGCCGCCGTCCGCCAGTAGCGCATCGATCGCCGCATCGAGATCGACGTTTGTCGGAGCCGCGAGCGGCGCCGGCTCGCCGCCTTCGAGTGCGAACGCGATCTCGCCGCGCACGGGCTCGGCGAGCGCGGCGGCGACGTCCGCCGGTGTCCCGAGCAGTTGCTGCTCGTGCAACTTCGTGAATTCGCGAACCAAGAAGACACGCGCCGCGGGCGCGACGGCAGCCAAATCAGCGAGCGTGGCACGGATACGGTGCGGTGCTTCGTACCAGATCGACGTCTCTCCCGAAGCGCGCGCGGCTCGAAACGCGGCGCGCCGTTCGCCGCTCGCGCGCGGCGCGAAGCCGGCGAAGGCGAAGCGCCGCAAGTCGAACCCCGAGAGCACCGCCGCACAAGCGAACGCGGTCGCGCCCGGCAGCACCTCGACGGCGACGCCGGCCTCGCGCGCGGCCGCGACGAGTGCCGAGCCGGGATCGCTGATCCCCGGCATCCCGGCGTCCGTAACGATCGCGACGAGTTCGGTGCGCGCCCGGTCGAGGATCGCGGCGGTCGCGGTGGCGGCGTTGTGTTCGTGGTACGTCCAGACCTCGCGCCCCGGCAGATCGTAGGCCGAGAGCAGCCGCTTCGCAACCCGCGAATCCTCGGCGACGATCAGCGTCGCGTCGCGGAGGATGTCGAGCGCGCGCAGCGTGATGTCGCGGAGGTTGCCGAGCGGCGTCGGCACGAACACGAGCCCCATGCCGGGCGTTTCGTCGCCCTCGATCGGTCGCCACCTTCTCAAAGGAGCGCGCGGTGCCGTATTTTCATGCCCAGTCGTTCTTCATTGGCCTGCTCGCGATCGTGGTCGGCGTCGCAGCGCTGATCTACGGAACGCGATCCGGAATGGCCCAAACACAAGAAGCGGATCTCCTCGACTCGCTGTTTTTTCCGTGGCTGGTCAGGCGGAGCGGCCGACTCGGGTTGCTCTATTTTCGAGCCACGTACATCCTCGGCGGAACCATCGCGCTCACCATCGGCATCGGCGCGCTCTTCGCTTCGCTCGTTCTGCCGGAGGGGCGGCAGCGGTAGCGAACGCGAGCGAAATGTCTGACGATTCGTCATCGGCACCGCAAACATTCGCGCGGCTCATCGAGCTGCGCGGGCATATCATCGACAGCGGGATCTTCAGCCGTGTCCTCGGCACGCTCACCGACGACGAACGCGTCGCTTACGTGATCGAAGAATTCGATTCGGGCCATACCAAGACCGAAGTGTCCTATGCACGTCTGCGGGTCGAATCGCCCGATCCGGGCGCGCTCGACGAGGTGCTCGACGCGCTGCGCGCGCTCGGCGCGGAGGTGATCGCCGATTCGGATGCGGCGCTCGAACCGGCGCCCGCCGACGGCATCGTGCCGGATCAGTTTTATGCGACGACCAACTTTCCGACCGACGTGCGCCTCGCGGGCCAGTGGGTGCCGGTCGATCTGCCGGAGATGGATTGCGCGATCGTGGTCGACGGCGGCGCAGCCAAGACGATCGCCTTCTACGATGTGAAGGCCGGCGATCCGATCGTCGTCGGCCACGAAGGCGTCCGCATCCATCGCACCGAGCGTTCGCGCAAGCGCGAGGTCTTCGAGTTCATGGCGAGCACCGTTTCGAGCGAGAAGCCGCGCCACGCGCTGCTCGGCGAGGTCGCGCGGGAGTTGCTCGGCGTGCTCGCGGCCGGCAAGCGCGTGCTGCTCGTCGGCGGGCCCGCGATCATCCACACGGGCGCGGGTCCGTATCTCGAAGAGCTGATCCGCGAGGGCTACGTGACCGCGCTCTTCGCGGGCAACGCGCTTGCGACGCACGACATCGAATCGCAGTTTTTCGGCACGTCGCTGGGAATCCAACTCGACGACGCGTTTCCCGCCGAAGAAGGCCACGTGCACCACCTTCGGACCGTGAACCGCATACGAGCCGCCGGCGGCATCCGACCGGCGATTGAGGCGGGCCTTCTGCGCTCCGGGGTTATGTATGAAGCGTATACGAAGCACATTCCGGTCGTGCTTGCGGGTTCGATTCGCGACGACGGCCCCTTGCCCGACGTAATTCCGGACGTCGTCGAGTGTCAGCGCGCGATGCGCCGCTACGTCCCCGAGATCGGGATGGCGCTGCTCGTGTGCACGCTGCTGCATTCGATCGCCGTCGGCAACTTGTTGCCCGCGACGTGCAAGACGATCTGCGTCGACATCAACCCCGCGAGCGTCATCAAGCTCACCGATCGCGGCACGCACCAGTCACTCGGCATCGTCATGGATGCATCATCGTTCTTGCGCGAGCTGTCGCTCGCAATCGCGGCCGCACGCGCCGCCTGAGCGGCGCCGGCGCGTTACCCGACCTCGATGCGCGGGGTGACGAAGAGCCGATAGCCGATGACGAGCGCGGCGATCGAGCCCAGCATCGGCAGAACGCCGACCGCTTCGACGTCGCGCGAAAAAACCGTCGTCGCGACCAGCGCCGCGACGATGAAGGCGACGTTGCTGAGCGCATCGTTCACGCCGAAGAGTGTTCCGCGCATATCCGCGGGCGCGCGCTGTGAGAAGAGCGAGGACATGCTGGGCCGGATGAGCGCGCCCGAGAGCGCCCACAAGATCGCCATGCCCACGAGCAGCGGGACCGAGCCGATGAACGGTACCACCGCGTACCCGCCGATCGCGACCAGAAAGCCGGCCAGGGCGACGCGGCCCTCACCGAAGCGATCGGTGATCGGGCCGATCAAACGGCCTTGCACGACGATGCCGATCAGGCTCGTGACGACGAAGATCCAACTCGATTGCGAGGGCCCGAAATTCAGCACGTGCTGCACGAAGAGCGCGAACACCGAGATCCAGCAATAGAAGGCGAAATTGAAGGCGAACTGCACGAAGAGCAGCGGGCGCAGCCCGGGCGTCTCGAACGCCTCGATGATCTCGCCGATCCCCGCGCCGGTCGCGACCGGTTTGTGTGATTCCGGCAGCAAGAAGACGGTCAAGAGCACCGTGCACACGGCGAGCGACGCGCCGACGAGCAGCGGCACCCGGTAGCCCCACTGCACGAGGAAGCCCGAGAGGGCGGGCCCGATGAGAAAGCCGATTCCGAACGTGGCGCCGATCAAGCCGAACGCGCGCGAGCGTTCCTCGGGCGTCGTCACGTCGCTGACATACGCTTGCGTGACGCCGAGTCCGCCGCCGCCGATGCCCTCGATCGCGCGCGCAAGATAGATCACCCAAAGTGCATTTGCGAACGCGAGCAGCCCGAACCCGGCGACCGCCGCCCCCTGCGCGATGAGCAGCACGCCGCGCCGCCCGATGCGGTCGCTCACGCGACCCCAGATCGGCGAGAACACGAGCGCAAAGCCCGCCACCGTCGCGTAGATGCCCCCGATCTCGAGCGCTGAGGCGCCGAAATGCTGAGCGTAATACGGCAAGATCGGGATCAACATCGTGAAGCCGAGGACATCGACGAGCGTGATGCCGAGAATCGGAATGAGCGCTTTGTTCATTGGATCGCTGCTTGGACGCGAATCGAACAGGGAACGTTGCAGGCAGAGGAGTTCAAAGGTGCGACCACATACAGACGCTGTTTCGAACAGTATGCGATGCAATCGCCGGTCTTTATGCGCGACCTAATTTCGCATTCCCCGGATGCTCCTATCCCGGTCATTCCGGCCACGCGCGCGTTCGCGCAACCGCGGCGTGCCCTCGAGCGCTGGCTCGACGAGCACGCTGAGGCTCGGCTGCGTGTCGTGCTGGGCCCGGCGGCGTCGGGGAAAACCACGGGTGTCGCGCTCTGGGCGCGCGATCGGCGACCGGCACCGATGTGGGTCACGCTGCCGTCGCGGGCTTCGGGGGAAGTGCTTCTCTCGCTGATCATCTCCGGGCTCTTCGAGCGGTCTGCGCGGGCGGTGGCGGGATCGCTGGTCGTTGTTTTCGACGGCATCGATGAGGCGTCGGACGAGGCGCGCGGTCTGTTGGCGCGGCTCCCCGCGTTTTTGCCGCCGTACGTTAAACTCGTCTACCTCCAGCGTTCGCGCTTCGAGATTTCGTCGGCCGACGAAGCCGGCCTCGATGCGTTTTCGACGCCGTCGCTTTTGGCGTTCGACGTCACCGAGATCGGCGCGTACGCGAACGCGCGCGGCGTCTCCGCGACGCCGGCCGATTGTGCGGCCGTGTTGCGCGCGACCGGCGGCAGCGCGGGTGAGGTGATGTCGGTCGTCCGGTTCGCGGCGGCAACGCGCACCGGCCTCGTCGATGCGTGCTCGCGCGTTCGCTACGATAGCGCGCAGCCGTTCGATGGCGGCCTCTTCGATGGCGCCCACGGGAAGAGCCGTCCGTTCGTTCCCGTCGAAGCGCAGATTCCGCGCCGGAGTCCCGGTTCGATGCAACCCGCGATCCTCGAGCTGTTCGGCCGGTTTCGCTTGCGAATCGGGGAACACGAGGTCCGGTTCGTCAGGCGTCGCGATCGGCAAATCATCCAGTATCTGGCGCTGCAGCCGGGCGGCGCGGCATCGCGCGCGGAACTGCAGGCTGCCTTTTGGCCGGGCGTGCCGCGAACCGATGCCGCGCGCCGGCTGCGCACGGCCTGCAGTACGATTCGCCGCGCCATCTCCGCTTGCACGGGCGACGAATTCGTCGACGCCTATTTCCAGACCGAGGGCAGTATGGTCATGCTGCGCCCGCAGAACGTGATCAACGCGCTCACCGCCTTCGACGATCATCTCGAATCCGCGCTGGGCGCACGCGATCGCGGCGATGTGCATGCCGCCCGGCGGCATTTCGCGGCGGCGCTGCGGTTGAACGATCGACCGTTGCTCTCGGGTGAGGCGCCGACGCCCTGGATCGCCGCTCGCGCGAACGTCTGCGAAGAGCGTGCCGAAGGCGCGCGGGCGTCGCTGCGCGCGATCGACTCGTAGCGCTTGGCCGCGAGCCGCGAGCGCTTCGGGTGGCGCTATGCGGGTGTCGTTGCGCTTGCGATGGCCGTGCTCGCAGCGGTGCTCTGGAACGATCGCATCATGGCCGGGAACCGGCTCGTCGACGTCGTCGCGTTCGCCTGCGGCGGATCCGTGCTCGCGCAGGGCGCCGATCCGTATCGCGTCCATCCGCTGACCGAATGCGAACACGCGGTACACGCGCCGGGGCTCGACTGGCCGCCGGGCGATCTCACACTGCCGGCGCCGCTGCCGACGTACGTGCTGTTGCCGTTCGCCCTCGCCTCGCGTGTCGCGCCGTTCGCCGTCGTCGCCTGGAGCTGGATCGTGCTCAACGTTGCATGCGTGGCGCTTGCCGCCGCCGCGTTGCGCCGCCGGCTGCCCCACCTGCCCGCGCTGCCGATCGCCGCATTCACCATCGTCGCGACGCTGCCGGTTGGAATTCTCTACGGGCAATTCACCGGCGTCGTGCTGCTGGCGGTAGCCGGCAGCGGTGAGATGCTCGCACGGGGCGCCCTCCGGCGTGCGACGCTGTGCTGCGCGGTCGCGATGCTGCAGCCGCAGGTCGGCCTTGCGCCCTTGCTGGCGCTCGTCGTGCTGGTGCCGCGCGCACGATTCACGGCCGTTGCGTGTGCCCTGGTGCTCGGGGTCGTGAGCCTGTGGCCGCGACCGGCGTTTGCGATCGAATATCTGACCCAGGTGCTCGGCGCGCATGCGCGCGCGAACCTGCCGGATTTCTCACAGTATTCGTTGCCGAGTCTCTTGACGCTCGTCCACGTACGCGCGGCGCCGGCGCTGCTTGCCGGAAACGCGGTCTTCCTACTCGCGCTCGTCGCCGCGGTTCTCGTTGCGGGCGCAATCGCGCGACGTACCGGCCGCCGCGAGGCGATCCCCTGGATCGCGGCGGCGATCGGCACGTTCGCCTCGCCGCATCTGCATTTTCAACAGTTGGCCTGCGCGCTGCCGGGCCTCGCGTTCGCCGTCGATGCGGAGGGTGCCGGCGCCCCCGCGCTGTTCGCGCTCATCGCGTTTGCCATCCCGTGGGCGCGGCTCGCACTCTCCCCGATCGGTGCTTTTTCGGCCGGCTTCGCAACCCTCGCGATGAGCTGGGGCCTCGTTTCGCAGCGCGTCGCCGCGTATGCGGCGACCGCCGCGACGATCCTGGCGCTCGGCCTGATGGTCGCGTTCATCCGCACCGCACCGATGCACGATCTCGTCCCGCACATGCCGGTCATCGGCAATCCGCTTGCCGAAGTGCCGTGGTCACTGACGATGCTGCGCATGGATGGCGCGATGCACACCGCCGCGATCATCGTTCGAGTGCCGACGTGGATCGCGATGGCCGCGTGCATGACGATCGTGCTGCTCGTGCTGCGCGCGCGGCCGCGGCCGGATGGTGCTTAGAGGCAGCTCGCGTTCGCGTGCCAGCTAAGCGTCGCCGGCGCGGTTCCCGAGAGCGGTCCCGGCGCCGCGGGCGAGCCCGTTTTCGAGGGTTGAAGCGAATTCAGAATGATGGTGTTGAGCGTGGGATAGCAGCCCAGCATGAGCGGCACGCCCGGCGAGCTGAAGAAGTTGGCGTTTGCCGTCATGGAGACGGCCGAGGTGAAGAGCGTCTTGAGCGGACCCCAGGCCGTCGTGGTCAGCGTGGTTTGGTTGTGTTGCAATAAGAGATCGTTGAAGAGCCCGAAACTTGCCGCGCTGAAGCCGGTTGGTCCGTTCGAGACGCACGAACCGACGGGGGTCGAATATGGCGCCCAGAACGGCGCCGTGTTCGACCCCGGCAGCGGATTTGTTCCGCCGAGGATGCCGCTGCCGCCGGGCGCCGTCGTGTTGGTCGGCGAGATGCAGGCCTGGTAGACGAGCGTCGTGTCGCCGGCGTTCTCATACAATTCGTACAGGCTGTAATTCGCGTTGGGATCGAATTGCTGCGCGACCAGGCCGTTGTAACGCAGCGCCTGCGGCAAACGTTCGGACTGGACCGCGATCGCGATCACGGTCAGCAGCGCCAAGATGATGAACACCATGACCGGAACCGAGATGAGGAGTTCGATTAAGGCCTGACCGCGCTGCGCGTGCATGTTATTCCTCGGCCTTGCAGTTTGCGGCCGGCGGAACGTAGACGCCGCTCGGCGGGAACGGGATCGGCGCCCACCAGGACAGGTAAGCCGAAAATTCTTGAACGTTGATGTAGCCGCTATAGGAGTTGGTGCTCACGTTGGCCGCATAGGTGTTGCCCGTAAAGGACGTCGTGTACGCGTTCGGGTAGGTGAGTCCGTAGTTCTCGGGCGGCTGGATCACTTGGTTCGGGTACTTCGGATCGTTCGAAGCAAACGAAAACGCGCCGGGGATGAGCCACTCGGTCGTCGCGGCAACCGTGGTCGCGCCTGCGCGTCCGATCGCCAAGAACGTTTGCGCATGCAGTTGGAAGAAGTTCGCGATGGGCGGCGTCACCTTGGCGCAGGCGACGACTTCGAGCCGGGCCGGCAACAGATTCGGGTTGATCGTTGCCACCGTCCCCGGTTGCCACTGGATATATCCGTAGTAGCCCGTCGTGCCGCCGAAAAACTGGTCGACGTTCCAGACCTGCGTGCGCGTTTGGAGCTGGCCGTTCGGCGCGAGCGCGTACGTGAAGCCGCAATCCCAGCCGTTACTCGTGCCGCACAGCGTCCCGCCGTTCTGAGCCGCGATGATCGCATTGATCTCCGTCGTCTCGTTGGCGATCGTCGCGTATTGTTGAATGGTTTGCAGTGCCTGCGCTTCCTGCGTGTAGCGGTAGAGCGCGGCGATATAGGCGTTGCGGAGTGCCGTGTACGCGACGCCGCACGCGGAGGCCGCGTTTCCGCTCGTCCAGGACGGCGTTTGATTTTGGCAACCGCCCCCGCCCTGGACCGCCAGATCCAGTGACTCGATGAGATTGCGGATCCGCCACTCATCGAGCGAAAGCGCGTAGAGCGTCATCTCCATCTGATTGAAGCGGTTCGTTTGGACCGAGAGGAGCGAAGCGGCAGCGGCGTCGGCGGCATTTTGCGCGCGGACTTGCCAGCGGATCGTGCTGGCGTAGTCGAGCGTGAACCAGAGCAGCACGAGGCCGGCAACGATCCCCCCGATCCAGATTGGTAAGGTTTGGCCGCGCTCGGCGTGACGCGCGCCGCACGGCATCAGCCCGTGCATTGGTTTCCGCCGTAGGTATAGTTCGGGCGCGTATGCGTCTGGGTCGGATATGCGGCCTTGAGGTTGAGGTCCCAATAGTTGTACAGCAAGTAGAACGGCGAGGTCGTGTAATTGAGGTTCCACGTCGCCTGCGTGTTGTTCCAGTTCGGATAGGTGGCTGGAATATACACCGAGAGCACGTACGCGAAGTATTGCTGATGGAAATACACATCGCAGAACACGCCGGTCGATTGGCTCGCGTCCTGCATGGCGTTGTCCCAATTCTGATCGTCCAAGAATGCCGCCGTTCCGAGCTCGAAGAACGTTTGGTTGCCGTCCGTGCGGCAGGCCGCCGAGAGCTCCGTGCAGTGCGCCATGAACATGAAGCCGACGAGGAACGGTGGCGTATTCTCTTTGCTGGTCGTGCTGAAATAGTTGGACGCGGTGTTCGAGTTCAAACTGGTCCCGGCGACGTTGAAGTGGGCGTTCATCGTCTGCATCAGGGGTTCGATCGCGGCGGCGCTCACGTTGACCGAGGTCGGGCCGCCGACGTTGAGCGAGGCGCCTGGCGGGGGCGTGACGACGGCCTCCGCTTGCGAGGGGCGGACGCCGGTAATTCCGCCTTGCCGCGCGTTTTGGTTGTAGGTGTTGTAGAGGCCCGGGATGTTCGGCGAGGTGACCGTCGGCGGGGCCGGTGACGCGTTCAAGATGACGTCGGCTTGCGGGATCGTGGGGAACGCCGCCGAGGTGATCTGTGAGGGGCTGATCGACGATGAGAATTCTTGCTGAAGCGTATACTCGTGAACCGCGAGGTATGCGGCCCCGTCGGAGGAGAGTTGCAAGTAGCCGACCAGTGCGATACGCACCATCGCGAAGAGCAGCAGGAGCCCGACCGAGATCGTCAGTGCCGTCTCCGGCAGCGCAGAACCCGCGCTCCAGCGCTCCCCAATCATGGATTGATCGGCGGGTATGATTCCGCCGAAGTGACGAGATTCGTCTGCGTCGTGTTGAGTGCCGTGTTCGCGGAGACGCCGATGGCGACGAGCGCGGCCATCGCGCCGATCGCGACGAGTGCGATGACCAGACCGTATTCGGCGAGCGGCCCGCCACGCTCGTCGCGTAGCAGCTGCAGCGCGAAGCGGATCACCGTTGGATGATCTCCGGCGTCATTACGAAAACGACGTCGGTCTTGCTGGACTGATAGTTCTGCGAGCGAAAGAGTTTGCCGATCACCGGTAGATCGCCGAGGAACGGGAATTTGTAGAGCGTGCGTGTTTCGACGCGCTGCAAGAGCCCGCCGATGACGATGCTCTCGCCGGGTTTGGTAACGACCTCGGTCGAGAGTTGGCTCACGGTGAGTGCGGGGAGCGTGTAGCCGCTGATCGATACACCGTCGGCGTAATCGAGCTGCGAGACCGTCGGCGCCACCTTACAATCGATCGCGCCGCTGCCGAGGATGACCGGCGTGATTGCAAGCGATACGCCGTAGTCTTTGAACACGATGCTGACGGCTCCGAGGCCAGTCGAGTAGACGTACGGGAAGGATCCGCCGATCAGGATGTTCGCGGCGATGCCCGGCTGCGTCAAGAGGTTCGGTTGCGAGAGCACGCGACCGTGGCCGCTCTCGATCAACGCGTTGAGGGTCGGCGCGAGGTAGGTCGTGCGGATGAACGAGCCGATGTTGAGCGCGCTATTGACCTTGGCCGGGTTCTCATAGGCCGGGAAGGACGGGGAGCCGTAGGTGACCGTGCCGCTCGTGTCGACGCTCGCGCTCTGCAGCTGGATGCCGAGATCTTTGAGCCCGGTTTCGTCGATCTCCAGGACGTAGACGCGGACGTCGACCTGGGTCGTGCTTGCGACGGCGATGCGGTCGATCACCTTGCCGTCGACACCGAGGTAGGATCCGGCCAGGCCCCGTGCGAGCGCCAACACCTGCTCGGCGACTTGGCGCGTCGTGGTCTCGCCGCTAACGATGACGTTGCCCTTCGAATCGCCGACGAGCACGATGTTGCTCGTGCCGGGCAACGCCGCGATGCGCCGCTCGGCATCGCCGAACGGCCGCTGGACGGAGACGGTGTTGATGATCTTGTATTCTTCGGTTCCGCCAGCGCCGGTCGCACTATCGAACCCGCCCGTCTTCGCACCGTTGAACTGCGCGATGATCGAAGCCAGCCGCTGCGCGTGCGAACCATCGGGCACGGTCCCCGAAACGATGATCGCACGGCCGATATTGCGCACCGTGACGTCGGGTTCGTTGATCGCGCGCTCGATGATCGGCACCATGTCGTCGAGGCCCTGGGCATAGACGAAGATTTCGTAATTCGTGCGGCCGAGGGCCGACCACACGAAGACTGTCGTGCTCCCGGGCGACTTCCCGACGATCAGCACTTGGTCGCGCCCGATGGCGGTTACGCCGGCGATCCGCTCGTCGCCGACGGCGACCCGCGTCAAGCCCGCCGCGTTGACGGTTTCGGAGTGCCCCGTTTCGAGGTACAGTTTGGCCATCGATTGCGCGCTTGCTCGAGAGCAGGGCAGAGCCAGAAGCAGGACGGCGCAGGCCGCGATAGCCCAGAACGTCCCGCGTTCTCGTGTCTTCATCTCAAGTCAAGATAGCCAATTCACGGAGCCGACGCTCGCGTTAAGGCGTCAACGCAACGTAAAACCTTCGATAAGCAGGGCTGTCTACCGATGGAACCGCGGCCTTTTGCGGAACGTCTTTCTCCGTGGAAAGAGGTGCGATCGTGTGTCTCGCCCGGAAAGCGCTCGCTGTCGTTATCTTGGTGTCGTCCGGCGTCTTACCTGCTACGGCGCAGAACGTCACGAACATCACTCTGCATGCGGCGCGTCATCCAGGCGCGGCAGCTACGGACGTTTCGGGTACGGCGCCACCGTTCATGCCGATCGTCGTCACACTACGCGCACTCATCTCGATCGATCTCCCGATCGTTTACGTTCGGGAAGTCAAAACCCAGACGGACGCCCGCGGCCAGTTTTCGGTCACACTCTCCGATAGCCCGGTCGCCTTCAGCCCCGTTACGTTCGTGGTCGACGCCACATCCCCGACGCCAGGCGTCGTTGCGGCGACCGTTCGCATCCCGTCCTCCCCCCCAACTCCCGCGCTGCGCTCACCAGTCGACGAAGTTCCACCGGAATATCGATAGCGCCGGACCCACTCACCCTCGTCTGAAAGGACCCTACCCTCGTGAAGACCCTCATCCGTATGTTCAAAGACGAAGCCGGCGCCTCGCTGGTCGAATACGCACTCCTCGTGGCTCTTATCGCCGTCGTTGCCCTCGCGGCCGTCAAACTGCTCGGCACCAACGCCAGCACCGCTCTGAACTCAGCCGCAAGCGAACTCTAAACGGCGCATTCCGGTTCGGTTCGCCCGAACCCGACCGGAATCTCGCCACCGCTCATGACGCATCCCGTCATCGCCTACGCCGTCGTTGGAATCGCATGCGCACTCGCGGCGATGACGGATGTGCTACAGCGCCGGATCCCCAACGTCCTCACCGGGGCGCTCGCTCTTGCAGCGGTCGCGCTGGCGATTTTGTCCGGGCCGGCCTCCGGCTTCGCCGCGCTTGCCGTGGCGCTCGGCGTGCTGTTGTTCGGGGCCGTCTGCTTTGCGCTCGGCGTCCTCGGCGGGGGTGACGTGAAATTGCTCGCTGCCGCTTCGCTTGCGCTCGGCTATCCGCACGCGATCGGGTTCGTCGTCGCCACGTTGATCTGCGGCGGGGTTCTGGCCATCGGATTTCTCATCGCGACCGGACGTCTGCGCGCAGCGTTTACGCGGCTCCGCGGTGCCCTACTCGGCGGCGGCCCGGCGTCCATCGGTGCGGGCTCCGGACATATTCCGTATGCGCTGGCGATCGCGGCCGGCGCAGCGTGCTCGGCGTTCGGAACCTTCGGGTTGCCGTTCGTGAGGATCGCGCGATGATGGACCGGCTGCAGCGGATGGATCGCCGCACGCTGATCATCCTCATCGCCGCGGTCGTCGTCGCGCTGATCGCGTCGGTTCTCTTTGCCATCTTTTCACGCCCCCCGGGGCCACCGCCGGTCGCCAACCGGACCATCGTCGTGGCCGCCAACTCCATTCCCGCGAATACCTTGGTTACCGGGTCGATGCTCGCCGCGGAAACCCGGCCGGTCACGGGGATGCCCCCCGACGCCGTCAACGCAAGCCAAGCCAGCGACGTGATCGGCGCGACGACGCTCGGCGTGATCCCGGCGGGCGCGCCGGTGACGCTGAGTCGCGTCGGTCACCCGTCGACGGCCGGACTGAGCGCCACCCTCCGCGTGGGCGAGCGAGCGATCGCGATCCCGATCGATCGCGTGAAGGCGGTCGATGGCCTGATCGAACCCGGCGATCGCGTCGACGTGATCGCGATCGTTCCGCTGCGCGGCATCTTGGGGCCGGAGGCGAAAACGATCCTGCGCGACATTCGTGTCCTCGCCATCGGACAAGCGACCGCGGCGCCGCCGGCGAATGCATCGCCTTCACCGATCACGGAGTCCGCCGCGACCGCGACCCTCGAGGTCACGCCGCAGCAGGCCGACGTGCTTGCGCTGGCCGATGCGAATTCGCAGTTGCGGCTGGCCTTGCGGTCGCCCAAAGAAGCCGCGAACTCGGAGCCGGTGCAGCCGGTGAGTTTCGAGCCGCCGCCTCCTGCGCCAGTAGCCCCCGCCGCCGCTGCCCCCGCCCCCGCACCGAAATCCACTTCCAAGCCTGCGCGTCAGCGCAGCGGCGTCGAAATTATCGACGGAAATACCGTCGTCTCGGGCTCGTGAGCGCAAAAGTCTTCGCCTTCGTCGGCAGCAAGGGCGGCTGCGGCGCGACGACGATCACGCTTGCGGTGATGGAGCGCTTGCGCAAGCGCGGGATGGTCACGGTCGTCGATGCCGATTTCAGCGGCCGCCGGAGCGTCGCGGTCTTGCTCGATGCGATTCGCGAACTCGACGGCGCGCGCAACAAAGCGGCCATCGGCTCGGTTCGCATCGACAATACCCTGCGCGTCGCGGAACTTGCGCCCACGATCGACGCGAGTTTCACGCTGCGCCCGGACACCGTCGACGAACTGACGACGGAGGTGACGAAGGAGTCGGATTTCGTCGTCGTCGATGCACCGCAGCCGTTCGCCGCCGCGATTCGGCCGTTGATCAAGATGGCGTCGCGCATCTTCATCATCGTCGAACCCACGATGCTCGGCGTCACCGGCACGCGTGCCATGCAGGTCGAACTCTTACGTTTTGGTGTCCCTCCGGCCCTCATTTCGCTTGTGTTGAATTGGCGTGATGCGCAGAGCGAGCTGACGCGCTCACAGCTCGAACGGTTGCTCGAGGCGAACATGTTCGCCGAGATCCCGAACGGCGTCCGCGATCGACGATTCGATCGCGAACTCAACGTTTTCGTCGAGGCGATCCTCAAGATTCCGGCGCTCGAGACTGCGACGCTCTTGCGGCCGTCGACCCGGGTGCCGCTCGGGGATCGCCGCTTCGGGATGCGATCGGATCAGGGTCCGCCGCCCGGTCCGTCGCCGGCGGCCACGAACGGGAGCGCGTCCGGGGGGCGCGCGGCGCGCGCCATGCCGATTCAAGACATGGCTCGGATCAACGAGATCAAGAACAACTTGCACGCCGCCCTCTCTTTGCGCCTCGCGGCGCTTCCGGTGATCAACGCGGGCGGGGACAGCGAACGGCTCGAAGCGCTCCGCGGTCAGGTCGGGAAGCTCGTCGACGAGCTGCTCGCCGCGCGCACGGATCTCGGATCCGCCGAGGACGTCGCCGAACTCAGCCATGAGATCGTCGCCGAGGCCGTCGGCCTCGGCCCGCTCGAAGATCTGATGGACGATGATTCCGTGACCGAGATCATGGTCAACGGTGCCGAGCGCATCTATGTCGAGCGCAAAGGGCTGATCGAGCGTACGCCCAAGCGGTTCGTCGACGACGCCCAGTTGCGGCTCATCATCGAGCGCATCATCAGTCCGCTCGGCCGTCACGTTGACGAATCATCGGCGATGGTCGATGCACGTCTCCCCGACGGTTCGCGCGTCAACGCGATCATTCCACCGCTCGCGATCGACGGGCCGGCGCTCACGATCCGGCGCTTCGGCAAGTACCGCATGACGTTCTCCGATCTCTTGCGGGTGGGTGCCGCGACGCAAGCCATGCTGAGCTTTCTCAAGGCCTGCGTCGAGGCACGCCTCAACATCATCATCTCCGGCGGCACGGGTTCGGGAAAGACGACGTTTCTCAACGTCCTTTCGGCGTATATTCCGATGAACGAGCGGATCGTGACGATCGAGGACGCCGCCGAGCTGCGGCTCATCCAGGATGACGTGGTCCGGCTCGAAGCGCGGCCGGCGAACGTTCAAGGTGCGGGCGAGGTTCGGATCCGGGATCTGCTGCGCAACTCGCTGCGTATGCGGCCCGACCGGATCATCGTCGGCGAGGTCCGCGGCGGCGAAGCCCTCGACATGCTCCAAGCGATGAACACGGGCCACGACGGTTCGCTTACGACCGTCCATGCCAACACGCCACGCGACGCGCTCGCGCGTATCGAAACGCTGGTCTTGATGGCCGGGCTCGAGCTGCCGCTCCGCGCGATCGCCCAGCAGATATCGAACGCAATCAACATCATCATCCAGACCTCGCGCATGCGCGATGGTACGCGCAAGGTCGTGGCCATCTCCGAACTCGTCGGGATGGAAGGCGACGTGATCACGATGCAAGACATCATCAAATTCGACGAGCAGGGCATCACCCCCGAAGGTAAGGTGCTCGGGGGCTTCGTCTTCACCGGCGTGCAGCCGATCTGTCTCAAACGCTTCGAGGAGCTCGGGATCGTCTACGACATCCGCGAGCTCAGCGCCGTCGGCTCGGGTGTTGCGGGCGCATGGTAACGCGCGGCGTGGTCGCCAGCGGCGTTTTCAAGCCGCTGGCCGATTCGTACCGGGATAAATTTTTCAACGCCGGCATCGTGGTGCGAGGCGAACGCGTCATGGCCTTCATGGGCATCGGCAGCGTCGTCGCCTGGGTCGCCTACGTGTTCATCGCGGGACCGCCGCCGCTGCAGGCCGTGCTCGCGTTTCCGATCATCTTCGCGGTTGCCGCCGTCGGCGTCGACTACTGGGTGAAGTACCAGATTCGCCGCCGCCTGCGCAAGTTCAACGATCAACTCGAGATGGCGCTGCAGTTGATGGCCACCGGCTTGCGCGCGGGCCTCGGGTTGCGCCAGGCCCTCGTCGTCGTCGGGCAAGAGTCGCCGGAGCCGATTCGTTCGGAGTTTCTGCGCGTGATTCGTCAGACCAACGTCGGCTTGAGTATCTACGACGCCCTCGACCAGCTCGCAAGACGAATGCCCTGCGCGGAAATGGTCATCCTCGCGCGCTCGCTGCGCACGCAGGCCGAAACCGGCGGCAACCTCGTGCGCTTGTTGGAGCAACTCGCCCTCACGATCAAAGCGCGCCGGCGGATCGAACGGAAAGTCAAAGCGATCAGCGCCGAAGGCGTTGCGAGCGGCTATGTCATCGGCGGGCTACCGGTCGGCGTTGCCGTGCTGCTCGTGATCATGATGCCCGATATGCGGCATGCGCTGCTCTTCACCACCGTCGGTCACTTCGCGATCTTGGCCGCCTGCATACTCGAGGGAATTGGCGCGTTTCTCATCTCGGTCATCTTGAAGATGGATATCTGAGCCGTGCTCTACTCCATCGCGGTTTTCAGCATCGCGCTGATCTTGCTCGGGCTCTTCGGCTACGTGCTGATGCGGCGCGAGTCGCCGATCGAAGCGCGCCTGCGCGATCTCGAAATGACGGAGCGCGGAATCCAATCGAACGAACCTTCGATGATCGAACGGCTGATGAGCGAAGATCGCCGTGATCGGCTCTCGCATCGGCTCTCGCGCGCCGGTTGGTATAGCGTGACTCCGAAGTCGTTCATTCTGTGGACGGGCGCCTGCGGTATCGGCTTCGGCGCCCTCGGCGTCGCGATCGCCGTGTTCTTGTTCGGGAACGCGGACGTGACATCGATCGGAACCGTGCTCGTGCTCACGGTTGCCGGATTCGCGTTTCCGAATTACCTGATGGGCAGCGCGATCAAGAAGCGTCAAACGGAGATCGCGCGCGCGATCCCCGATTTTCTCGATCTGCTCGCGAGCTCGGTCGAGGCGGGCATGGCGCTCAACGGCGCGCTCAATATCGCGGTCGCGGAGATGAAAGGGCCCCTTGCTGAGGCTTTTCGCGTCGCGCTGACCGACATCAAGATGGGTCGCGGTCGCGCCGAGGCCTTCAGCGCGATGGCGGTTCGCGCGCAGCAGACCGATCTCACGCTGCTCGTCACGACGCTCAATCAGGTGGAACGCGTCGGCGGCAACATCAGTCAGGTGCTCGCCGAGATCTCATCGGATGCGCGGGATAAGCGCATGATGCGCGCCGAGGAACTCGCCGCGCAGTTGCCCGTCAAACTCATCTTTCCGCTCGCCCTCTTCATGCTGCCGGCCCTCTTCGTCATCATTTTCGGCGCCGTCGCCGGATCGATCTTACAGCCGTGAGCCCGTGGCTCGAGTTGCTGCGCTTGGTCGCGGTAACCGCGGGCTTCGCCGTGATCGGCATCGTCGCGATGATCCTGGGATCGAACATCGTGCAGCGCATGGATCCCTTCGACGACGGGCCGGGGATCGGCTCGCCACAAGAATTCGTCTTGATCGCGGTGGCGGCGATGATCGGAATCGGTCTCGTCGCGACGCACCGTGACTCGCCGGCCGATTTGCTCGTCGCCGGGCTCACCGTCTATGCCGTCGTCGGCGCCGTCTACTGCGACGTCGCGCGCGGTATCGTCCCCGATTTCTTCACGCTGTTGCCGCTCGCGTTCCTGATCATCTTCGCGCTGACGCAAGCGAACTATGGCTTGCTGATCGCCGCGGTCGTGCCCGCGATCCCCTTTGCGATCGCGGCGCTCGCCTCGCGCGGGCGCGGCATGGGCTGGGGCGACGTCAAACTCGTCGCGTTCGGCGGCGCGGTGCTGGGACTCGAGACGGCCGTCGCCGCGTTCGGCGGCGCGTGCATTCTCGCCGTGCTGATCGCCGTCTGGCGCAAGGCGCTCAAAGAGCCGATTCCCTTCGCGCCGTACCTGGCCGGCTCCATTGCGATCGTTATGGCGGCCGGGCTGCGGGTGTGAGATGGACGCCGATCCTGCGGCCGGCTTGCGGCTGCACCGGGCCACGTCGATCGTCGAGCGCTTTGCCGGCCTGATCGGACGGCCGCCGCTCGGTCCGGCCGAGGGGCTCGTCTTCGAGCGCTGCGATGCCGTGCATACCTTCGCGATGCGGGTTGCGATCGATGTCGTCTTCCTCGATCGGTCGGGGCGCGTGATGCGCGTCGCGGAGCGGCTTGCGCCGTGGCGGATCGCGTGGACGCCCGGCGCGCACACCGTGATCGAGACGGCGGCCGGGACCACGCGCCGCCTCGGGATCGTTCCGGGCCGCGTGTTGACGCTGCAATGAAGGCGCTCGCGTGGAGCGCGACCGTGGTGTGGGCGATGCTCTTCATCGGGCGCGCGTGTGTGTTCGAGCCGGCCGATGGCGACCTGTGGTGGCAGCGCGCGCTCGGCGCGGACGTGTTGCGCACGCATGCGATTCCGCACGTCCTCGGAGCGTCGACGTATACCGCGCCGCAGGCGCCGTGGATTCCGCAGGAATGGTTGTTCGCCACGCTGCTGGCCTGGTTCGCGGGCCACGGCCTGGAGTTCGGGTTCCGGCTCGCGCTAGCCGCCTGCGCGGCGGCGACGGTCGCGCTGCTCGCGTTGCGCGCCGTGGCGCTGGGCGCCGGACGCGTCGCCGGCTGGGCGGCGGCGATCGGTGGCGTCGCACTCATCGAGTCGTTCGGCGTGCGTGCGCAGGTCGCGGCGTGGCCGCTCCTGGCCCTCTTTCTGTTGCTCGCCGAACGCACCGGCCGCGCGCGCCTGTGGGCGGTTCCCGTCGTGGCCGTTTGGGCGAACGTGCATGCAAGCGTCGTGCTGGCGCCGGTGATCGCCGGCTGCATGCTGCTGCCCGATCGCGGCGTCGCGCTGCGCGGGCGCCTCCTTTTTTTCGGTGCGGTGGTTCTGGCGATGCTCTGCACCCCGTTCGGGGTTGCGCTACCGCTCCTCGTGCTGCGCTGGTCGTTCGATCCCGACACGGCGTATCTGGTCGAATGGGCTCCGCCGTCGCTGCACGATTGGCCGGTGCTCGTCGGTGCCGTGCTCCCGGCGCTGATCCTGCTCGCCGACGTACGCGCCGGGCGGCTGACGTGGGCGCAGCGGACGAACGCGCTGCTCGCGTTCATCGCGCTGATGCTGCACGCGCGTAACCTCGCCCCCGCGGCGATCATCATCGTTCCGTACGCGGCAACCGTCGTCGCGGCCGTCGCCGGGCGGGGCGAGCGCCGGCCCTGGTCGCGATCCGATTCCGGGCTGCTCGCGGTCGCGACGGCCGGCGCACTGGTTATCGTCGCGCTGGAAGCCCGGTTGCCGCCCACCCCGTACGCGGCGCGTGCCGCGGTCGCCGCGGTGCGCGCGCTGCCCGGCGCTCAGCGGGTGTACTGCGAGAACTTCAGTTGGTGTTCGCTCTTCGCCGACGATCCGCGTGTGCGCGTGTTTCTCGACGGCCGGACCGATGCATATCCGCGCACGGTGTTCGCCGCGTGGGCGCGCGCGCGTGCCGCCTCACCGGGGTGGGAACCGCTGCTCGCCGAACGCGGTACGACGGTGATCCTGGCGGGGACGGACGGCGTGCTCGCGCGCGCGGCGAGCCGCACGCGCGGTTGGCACGTCGCGTTTGTCGGCGCCGGTATCACGGTCTTCGCGCTTACTGTGGAGTGACCGTGATGGGGAAGATCGAGGTCGACGCGGCGTCGCCTTGGACATCGGTTGCTTCGAGCGTATAGGTCGACGCGCTGGCGACGCGCGGCGCGATCAACGCCGCTTCGCGAATCCCCGGTCCGAGCGCGACGGCCGAAATGGTGCGGTGGCGTCGATCGAAGAGTTCGAGCCGCAGCGAGTCGTAGGCGGTGTCGATGCGTACCCGGATTTGGTCGCCGCTGGTCACGCGCCGCGCGACGACCGTGAGTCCCGCGTCGCCACCGGTCGGCCCGGCATCGGGCGCCGCCGGCGAGATCGCCTCCGCAGGTGCCAGCTCGAGCGGGATGCGCGACTCGGCCGCCGTCTCGCCGCTCCCGGCGCGAACGACGATCGCAAGATCGTGATGCGTCGGGCCGGGCGGAACGCGCAGCGTCGCCTGACCCGCCGGGCCGATCGGAACCGACGCAAGCGTGTCGCCGAAGGAGTCGACGATCGCGACGTCTCCGCTCGGCGGCTCGACGCGATACGTCACGTGCACGTCGTCGCCCGGTCGCACCGCTGAACGAGCGACGGCGACGAGCGAGATGCGCGGTGACCGCGGCGCCGGGCGTGCGGGCGCGGCGGCTGCCTGCGCAAGGACGTCCATCGTGGCCGTCCGGCTCGCCGAACCGAACGGGCCGGTCATCGCGACCGAGAGGACGAGCGATCGACCGGCGATCGCCGCAGGCAAGCGGAGGTGCAACGCGCCGGTGCCGCCGGCGAGGGGACCGGCGTCGATCGTGCCCCGCGCATCGGCGAGGCGATAGCGGGCATGACCCCAGCCGCGCACGCGATACGGAACCTCGAGCGACGCACCAGGCGCCACCGGAGCGGGGACCGCGAGCTCGACGACTTGGGGTCGTACGAGCGCTAGGCCGGCGAGCAGCGTCGCACCGCCGCTCACGCCGGCCAACAGGGCGAACAGAACCGCCGCGTTGACGGCGAACCGTGGCGGCCACTCGAAGCGGCTCCACGGAATCGTCGTGACGACGGCGGCCTGTTCGATCGTCGTGGGCGGCGCCGGCTCGATCGGCGATGGGGCCGGTTCGATCCGCGCGGGCGGCGTGACGATCATGCCCATGCCCGTCGCGCGCGCCGGCTCTGCCGGGAGGGACGTCATCCGCACCGATTCGAGCGTCGGTACGATCACCTCGGCGTTGTAGGAGAGGAGGGCCGAGCGTAGCAGCACGGCGAGCCGCTTGGGCTCGCGTTCGAGCGGAACGCGCAGGTCGAATTCTTGCGTTTCGCCCGGGGCGACGGTCACGGCCAGCGGCGCATCTTCCGGCGTGTGTCCGATGACGTGCCAGACGATCACGCCGCGGGCGCCCGCTCTCGTCCCATTCTCGATCACGATGCGATACGGCAGAACGAAGTTCAACGCGTCGAGCGTGCCCGTGCCGATGACGACGCGGAGCGGTGTTCCATCCGCGTCGCTCACATCGAGGTCATCTCAGGACGTGCGCAGCACGTTGACGATTTGCGCGAGTTTGGGCGGCCGGCCGTACATCAAGAGACCCACGCGATAGATTTTACCCGCTAGCCACACGATTCCAACGGTCGCGACGACGTTGATGCCGACCGCGAGGATCACTTGCCAGAGCGGGACGCTCACGACCGCCATCCGCGTGAACATCACGAACGGCGTCAGCAGCGGGATTTGCGATGCGACGACGATCCCGGTCGCATTCGGGATGCCGAGCGCAACTTGGGCCAGCAGAAACCCGGCGAGGACCGGGAGAACCAGCGGCCCGGCGACGCTGCCGATGTCTTCGGTCCGGCTGATCAGCGACGCTACGGCCGCATAGAGGGTCGCGTACTGCAAGAACCCGAGGACGAAAAAGACCACGAACGCGACGAGCAAACTCGTGGGCAGATCGATCGAGCCGAGGCCGCCGAGTGTTCGCGACGACGCGTGGAGGCCGCCGCTCGGACCGCCGACGGAGCTGACGAGGCCGGCAGCTGTCGCGAGGCCGACCGCGACCCACACGAGGATCTGGATCATGCCGGTCGCGCCGGCGGCGACGATTTTCCCGGCCAAGAGTTGCGCGGGCGAGGTCGTCGCGACGAGCAGCTCGGCGATGCGGCTCGTTTTCTCCTCGGCGACCGACGTCAACACGCCTTGGCAGTTCAAGATGATCGCGAGATAAAGGAGCACCACGAGCAGCAAAGCGAAGCCGCGCGCCGCGTTGGCGCTCGCTTCATCACGGAATTTCGCATCGAGCGAATGCACGTCGACGGAGAAATCGAGGAGCGAAGAAATCATCTCGGGTTTCCCATGGACCGCGAGCGCGACCTTGAGGGGAACGATATCGTCGCGCAGCGTCGTCGTCCGGAAGCCGGCGGCATCGCTTGCGTAGACCGTCACCTCGAGACCCCGCGCGCCGTTCGTCAACTCGACGATCGCGGCCGCATTGCCGGCGTGCGCGAGATCGCCGAGCGTCGGCGCCTTGACCGGCACCGGCTCGGTCGCGCGGACGTCGAAGTCTTTCGCGAGCAACGCCTTTGCTGCCGCCGTGAGCTCGGGATCGCCGGCGAGCACGATCCGGTGCGTCGAACTCGAGATGCCGTGCGCGAAGAGCGACGGCGCAGCCGAGAGACCGACGATCATCAGCGCGCCCAGCAACGTGCCGATCAAGAACGCCCGCGACTTGACCCGGCGCAGGAACTCGGCCTCGAAGATGATTCCGAAATCGTTCATACCGGCTCCCCGATCGCGCGCAGATAGATATCACTCAAGCTCGGCTCCATGCGTTCCAGACGCGTGAGATCGCCCGCCGCCACGAGCTCGCGCGCGAGTTGCGGCACGTCGAACGTGCGCGGCACGTCGTAGGCCAGCGTTCCGTTTTCGTGCGGACGCGCGGTCGCGTTCGGAATCCGGTCGAGCACCGATCGCAGCATCGGCGAGGATGGTTCGACGAGGACCGTTCGCGTCGGCCACTGGGCACGGAGTTCGCCGAGCGAGCCGTTCACGCGAACCTGGCCGCCCGCGATGATGCAGAATTCGGTGCAGACGTTTTCGATTTGATACATCTGATGGCTCGAGAGCACGAGCGTCGAGCCTTTGCTCTGCAGATGGCGCAGCGCGCCGAGCAAGACCTCGGCGTTGACCGGATCGAGCCCCGAGAACGGCTCGTCGAGGATCAGGAATTCCGGTTCGTGCATCGACGCGCACGCGACTTGGACTTTTTGCTGGTTGCCCTTCGAGAGCTCCGCACACGGCCGGTTGCCGTATTGGGCGATCTCGAGGCGTTCCATCCACTCGTCGATCCGCTTGCCGAGCAGCGGCTCGCGCAGCCCGTGCAACTTCCCGAAATAGGCCATCTGCTCGCGCACCTTGAGCTTGCCGTAGATGCCGCGTTCTTCGGGCAGGTAACCGAACCGGCGCCGCAGCGCACCGTCGATCCGAGCGCCGTTCCAGGTGATCGTGCCGCGATCGGGGACGAGGATGTTGAGGATCATCCGCATCGTCGTGGTCTTGCCGGCGCCGTTTGGTCCGAGCAGGCCGAACGTCGCGCCCGTGGGGATGGCAAACGTCACACCCCGGACCGCCTGAACTGCACCGAAACTCCGGTGCACGTCGGTTAATTGGAGCATCCGGTAGCGTTCCTCCCGGCATAAGGACAGGCCCTTCGCCTAGACGAAGGATGTGTGGTCCTGTACCGATCGCCATCCGCGGGAGTTTCACGAATGCGGCTGATTACGCGCGCCGACCTCGACGGCTTGACCTGTGCCCTTTTGCTCCAGGAAGTGGAGCCGATCGAGCAGGTCGACTTCGCGCATCCCAAAGATGTCCAGGACGGCAAGGTCCACGTCACCGGTGACGACATCCTCGCAAATCTTCCGTACGACGAACGGGCAGCGCTGTGGTTCGATCATCATGTCTCGCAAGCCGACGCATCGTGGAATCCGAACTTCAAGGGTGCGTTCGAGGTCGCCCCGAGCGCCGCACGCGTCATCGCCGATCATTACAAGTCGCCGAAGTTCGAGAAATACGAGACGCTGCTCGAGGAGACGGACCGGCTCGATGCGGCGCTCCTGACGCGCGAGGACATCGTCGCGCCGCAGGGTTGGATTCTGGTCGGCTACACGCTCGATCCGCGCTCGCAGCTGCCGAAATACCAGGATTATTTCCGGCACGTCATGGCGCTCGCCGCCAAAGAGTCCGTCGAGGCGATCCTCGCCGATCCCGAAGTTTCGGCGCGCGTCGATGCGATGCGCGAAAACGAGGGCGCGTTCCTCACGCACCTCAAAGCCGATAGCCGCCTCGAGGGGAACGTGATCGTCACCGACGTGCGCGGCAAGAAGGACGTCCCGACCGGCAACCGGTTCCTGATCTACACGCTCTTCCCCGAGGCCAACGTCTCGGTGCGTGTCTCGGACGGCTTCGGTGACGTGTGCTCGATCCAAGTCGGCCACAGCATCCTCAACCGCACCTGCCGCACCAACGTCGGCGAGATGCTGCACGGGTACGGCGGCGGCGGCCACGAGGGCGCCGGAACGGCGCAGCCGCCCAAGGCCGACGCGGACCGCGTGCTCGCCGAGGTCATCGCGAACCTGCAGCGCAACGGCTAACGCCGGGCCGGCGGGGAAGACCCCCGTATGGACGGATTCGATTTTACGGGGCGCATCAGCGTCGTGACCGGCGGCGCGCGCGGCATCGGCCGCGCCTGCGCGGAGGCACTCGCGCAGGCGGGGGCGTCGATCGCGCTGGTGGATCTCGACGCCGGCGAGGCGCAGGCGGCCGCGGCGGAACTCGGTTCCGGCAGCGTTTCGGGGAGCGTCCCGGCTTCGCGCGGCTACGCGTGCGACGTCCGCGATGCGGCGGCGCTGCGTGCGCTCATGGACACGATCGAGGGGGATTTCGGCGGGATCGATCACTTGATCAACAACGCCGGCGTGCAGCACGTCGCGCCGATCGCCGAGTTTCCGCAAGACAAGTACGAGCTCGTGCGCGGCGTCGATCTTGACGGCGTCTTCTACGCGACCCAAGCGGTGTGGCCGCATCTCGTGCGGCGCGGCGGCGGGCGCGTCGTCAACATCGCGAGCGTCCAAGGGCTGTTGGGTTCGCCCTTCAAGGCCGCGTATTGCGCGGCCAAACACGGCGTCGTCGGGCTCACCAAAGTGACCGCGCTCGAAGGCGCGATGCTCGGTATCACGGTGAACGCGATCTGTCCGGGCGCGGTGATGACCGATCTCGTACGCAATCAAGCGGCCGGGCTCGCGAAATCGTTCGGCGGCGGGATTTCCGAGGAGGACGCGCTCGAGCGCGCGTTCCTCGAAGCGATGCCGACGCGCCGCTTCATCGAACCGCGCGAGGTTGCGGCGCTGTGCGTCTTCCTGTGCAGCGATCTGGCGAAGTCCATCACCGGCGCCCCGATCCCCATCGACGGCGGCTGGTCCGCGCACTAGCCTGCTAGAACGTGTTCTCACCCTGCGCAAGACGGAGTGTCATCGTGAGCCGCCACCGTGTCATCCCGAGCCGCCACCGTACCATCGCGAGCCGCCACCGTGTCATCGCGAGCCGCCATCGTGTCATCCCGAGCCGCCACCGTGTCATCGCGAGCCGCCACCGTGTCATCCTGAGCCGCCACCGTGTCATCGCGAGCCGCCACCGTGTCATCCTGAGCCGCTCGAAGGATGGGCACGCCAATCAGGGTTATCTCACGCCCATCCTTCGAGCGGCTCAGGATGACATGGTGGCGGCTCAGGATGACAGGTATACGTGTCGGGAGTTTACGGGCCGGCGATGACGACCATCGGTATCGTTTCCGACACGCACCTGCCGCGCTTCGGCACCGCGCTGCCGCGCGCACTCGTCGATGGCTTGCGCGCGGCAAACGTGTCACGCATCTTGCATTGCGGTGATTTCACTGAGCCGATTGCGGCGGATCTGTTTGCGGCGATCGCGCCGTTCGATGCGGTCGCCGGGAACAACGACGGTGAGGAACTGTGGACGCGTTTCGGCCGTAAGAAGATCGTCGAGGTCGATGGGGTCGCGATCGGGATGATTCACGGTGACGGCTCGCGTCCCGCGCCGGCTCAAGCGTACGCGGCGTTCGCGAACGAACGGGTGGACGTTATTTGTTTCGGGCACAGCCATGTGCCGCTGATCGAGCGGCGGAACGGAATCCTGGTCATCAATCCCGGTTCGCCGACCGATAAGCGGCGCATGCCGCGCTATTCGTATGCACTTCTCCGGATTGCGAATGGAGTGGTCGAGGCGGAGCTCCATTCGTACGACGATCGGACGCCCGCGCCCGACGTCGCGGGCTAGGGATTCTCTGAAGGAGCGCGATCGAAGGCTCGGGGTGACATGGGTGGCGATCACCCCGATTTCCGGGTGGCTTTGGCTTTCGCGGGTGCCGTTGCTTTGACGGCTTTCGGCGCATTTTTCTTGAGGTGTGTTTTGTTGTATGCGATGGCTGCGCGCACGAGGGCTTGCAGCGCCTTCTCGTTCACCGGATCGCCTTCGAACAAGTCGATCGCGCGGCGCGTGTTGCCGCCGAAACCCGAGTTGAAGAGGCCGTCCGGGTCGGGGAGTTTCGCACCGTAGGCAAACGTGACGTTCACCTTGTTTTTGAACGCGTTGCCGACGGCGATCATCCCGTCAAGAGACCAGAGCGGGCTGCCCATCCATTTGAATTCCTCGACGATCTGCGGGTCGACCGCCAAAATCGTCGCGCGGACTCTTGCAAACGTTTCGCCGCGCCAGTCGGTGATTTGCGCGATCAGCTCGTCGACTTGCGGTGATCGATTCATCGAAGATCCTCCGTCGTCTGCGAAGTGTTCGAGGATTCGCGAACCGGTGACGTCCTTCCGGCTCCCGATCGCGGGGTTCGGCCGCTCGCGGAACGGCGGAACGGCTTGGAGCGTAGGAAGACTCAGGCGCGGCGATAATGGCCGCTCGCGGAGGTATCCCTATGTCTGCTCTAGGTCGCCGCTCGTTTCTCGCCGCTTCCGCCTCGGCCGCCGCCGCGTTCGCCACGGTGCGGATCGCCCGCGCGCAAAGCGCGGAGACGATCACGATCGGCACGGTCGAGAGTGTCTCCGATACGCCGTTCTACATTGCGCAGGAACGCGGCTACTATGCGGACGCGAAGCTGAACGTCGTGTTCCAGCCGTTCGATTCGGGCGCCACGATGATCGCCTCGCTCGGCAACGGACAGCTCGACGCCGGTGGCGGCGCGCCGTCGGCCGGGCTCTACAACGGCATCGCGCGCGGCTTTCCGATCAAGATCGTCGCCGACCGCGGGATCGCGGCGCCGGGCTACGGCTTCGTGCCGCTCGTGGTCCGCAAAGATCTCGTCGCGAGCGGGAAGTACAAGACGCTCGCCGATCTCAAGGGCCTGCGCGTCGCCGAGCCCGCGAAAGGTAGCACGATGGCGCCGGCGCTCGTACACGCGCTCGCGAAGGGCGGCCTCACCTACGACGACGTACAGCACCCGATCGTGCCGTTCCCCGAGCAAGCGATCGCGTTCAAGAACGGGTCGATCGATGCCGCGGTGATGCTCGAACCGTTCGCGACCGAAGCGATCCGGCAAGGCGTCGTGACGCGCGTCGCCGGCGACGATACGTTCTATCCGAACCAGCAGATCACGGTCTTGCTCTACGGTCCCACGTTGACCGGCAAGCGCGTTGAGGCGGCGAACCGCTTCATGGTCGCGTATCTGCGCGGGCTGCGGGACTATCATGCGGCGCTGCACGACGGGCATCTGCGCGGCCCGGGTTCCGATGCGATCGTCGCGATCATGGAAAAGCACTTCCATGTCTCGGATCCATCGGTGTTCCGCGAGATGACGCCCAACTCGTGCGACCCGAGCGGCCGTCCCAACGTCGCGAGCCTCAAAGACGATGCGGACACGTTTCGCAAGCTCGGCTTTGCGACGAGCGCGGTGGACATCGATACCGTCGTCGATCTGCGCTTCGTCGACGCCGCAGCCAAGACGCTCGGCGCGAAGGGACGTTAACGATTTCCGGACGCCGGGCCGGCCAGCGGTTCGACGCCGCGCGCGGCGTGACGACGGAAGCGCTGATCTTCCTCGGCCAACTCGACCCCGAGGCGGTCGGGCCGTCGATCGAGTTCGCGACGCATTACGAGCCGACGCCCGTCGATGAGGCCGAACGGCTCCTCGACGCGTTGCCGCTGCCGCCCGAACGCACCACGTTCGTCGACCTCGGTTCGGGGATGGGGCGCGTCGTGCTGCTCGCCGCGGAGCGGCCGTACCGGCAAGTGATCGGCGTCGAAATATCGCCGGCGCTGCACGAGGTCGCGAAAGAAAATCGCGACCACTACCCGCGCGAACGCTTGCAGAGCCGCGATATCCGGCTCGTCCGCGCCGATGCCGCGGCGTTCACGTTTCCGCGCGGCGATCTCGCCGTCTACCTCTACAATCCGTTTCGCGCTCCGGTGATGGAAGCGGTCATCGCGCGGCTTGCGGCGCATCGTGGGGAAGTCGCGCTAGCGTACCACACGCCCCTGGAACGCGAGACGATCGACGCGGTGGCCGCCTTTGTGCCCGCGACCGTGTTCCCGTTCGGAACCGTGTGGCGGAAGCCGCCGGCCGCGCGCGATGCGTAACGCCAACGTCGCGAAGGAGCTCAGCGGCGTAGGTAGATCGAGATGAGCGTCGTCAACCAGGTCGTGACCACAACGCCGATCGTCCACAGGAAGGTTTGGTCGATCTTGGCATCGAGCGTTTTCGCGCAGGTGTCGATCTTCGCATCGAGCGTTTTCGCGCAGGTGTCGATCTTCGCATCAAGCGTCTTAACGCAGGTGTCGATCTTCGCATCAAGCGTCTTAACGCAGGTGTCGATCTTTGCATCGAGCGTGGTCGCCGTCAGGTCGATCTTTGCGTCGAGTGTGGCGAAGCGTTGGTCGATCTTTGCATCGAGCGTGGCGAAGCGTTGGTCGATCTTCGCGTCGAGCGCATCAAAGCGCAGGTCGATCTTGCGGTCGACTCCGTCGAAACGCGGATCGATGTTCATCAGCCGCTGGCTGACCTGCTCGTAGGCTCCTTCAAGGTGCGCCATACGAATCTCTAATGGATTGGCCGGCATCGCTGCTCCTCTCGCGATGCCCCATCACGACGGTGTGAACGTGCCGCTAGCAGGCCTGTGAAAAAATGACGCCGGCGTCTCGACACCGCCCATTCCGCCGAAGACTTCGTTGCTCTTCGGTCACAACGCTACGGCGTTGCTCCCTCATCGCGCCTCGCTTCGACGAAATGTTC